>Ga0209276_100331_pt1 | contig 78286 bp, 63 predicted proteins | sample DewCreD2012metaG_3_FD_185473 | JGI IMG/M metagenome (GOLD analysis project Ga0209276, IMG submission 185473) | Hot spring sediment bacterial and archeal communities from British Columbia, Canada, to study Microbial Dark Matter (Phase II) - Dewar... ...
GAAACGAGGAACATGGCAGTAAACCATTTGCGCAGGTCGGTAGAGCTGTTCTCCATGATGGTATCAACCGTAGGAGAAGCTTGGTAATGGCAATGCCCGCATTCAAGGAGCGGCAATCGCCGGGTATTAATACGGGATGCTGTGGTATGCGAGCAACGGGAGCAAATAAACCCATTGGGCCACTTCTGGGCAATCAAATAATCCGCACAGGCTTCCTCAGAGTGAAACCGAGCTTGAAACGCTGCCAGTGCAACGGCATCTATGGCGGTGTCCTTCGGTGAATGCACACGTATAAGATTGGGTAACCGTTCTAATATACTTTCTACCATCCGTAACCCCACTCCCCTTGATCAAACGTAGAGTATACTTTCAAAACGATACTTTTAGAACGATACTTTTGGAACGATACTTTTAGAACGTTTGTTCCTATATTTTAACAGTAATTCATTCCGATTTCAAGATCAAAACTAGAAAAAACTAGAAATAAATTAGAAAAACACAAAAAAAATAGACCGATCTATAGCGCAATCTGAAACTAGCAAATAGTAGATTTGATCTGAGGCAACGGGATGAAGATCAAAAAGAAATTATAACGATAGATAAAGTGCTGTGTGTATACATAAGACTGCATGAATATGCATATTTTATAATTAATCGACAGTCTCTTTTTCCGGCTTACAGCTAGCTTTCCGTTCCCCAGTTACTCTCTAAGGCGGTTTTTGAGACTGTCGATTAATTGAAATCCCAACCTCATTTTGAGGAATATTTTTTTGAAATTACAGAAGCGTGTGTGAGAGACTTTTGAGTTACTTAGGGCTATCATACCCCTATACTACCCATCAAATGGTTTATAATTATTTTAGATCGATTTTTATGACGATTTGAAGTTCGAACGCGGTCTCTTGGTAACCAAAGGTACTGGAATTTCATCTAGGTCGTCAAGATATATTTTCGACTTGAATTAATCGACAGTCTCTTTTTCCGGCTTACAGCCAGCTTTCCGCTCCCCAGTTACTCTCTAAGGCGGTTTTTCCGCTTTACAGCCAGCACTAACCTATTCTACTACATAAGGAATCGTTAACGGCCCTTGAGGCAAGACAGCTATAGACATTCTTGGTCCATACCGCTCTTGGAGCATAGCCAAGGTCTCTACTATATCTGGAGCAGGGTTAAGCATACATTGTCTAAGCGTGTCCTCAGAGAGAGTGGAATGAACATAAACATCGGCCCACGTCTGGATAACCGCTTGCTTCTGTACCTGCCACTGGTCATACATCTGGAACGATGGGTCCTCGATCATCTTAAGTAGCTGCGCAGGTGTATCGGCCATACCTAATATGGCTGCATAGTTACCGTGACTAGGCACACCGTCCGAACACTCGACTACACATAGTATCGTTCCGCCTTGCTTGACGATCTTCTGAGCTGCGCTCATCCCCTTTACCGCCTGGTATAGATTCTGGTCTAACGGGTATCCTGAATTTGAAGTAATGACCACATCGAATCGTTGCTCACATTGCGCCATCGCATGCTCCTTGGTATAAGCACAGCCTTGTTTATGCGCTTCGAATAGCTCTCCAGCGAACACCTGTGTGATTTCCTTCTGTCCGTTCAAGGTTACATTCAAGAGAAAGTCCGGTTTGCACATCAGGTTGACTTCTTGCGCCATAGCCTGCAATGGATTATCCGTCATATTGCCCCACGTGGACAGTGGATTTCCGATCATCCTAGCGTTATGGAAGGTCATAATTGTCTCTAGACCAGCAATCCCCGGCATAATACCTTTACACCCTCCCGAGAATCCAGCAAAAAAATGCGGTTCAATAAACCCAGTAACAATTCGAAAATCTGCTTCTACATACGTCTTATTCAAATATACATCGCAGCCATACTGGCTATGGCCCACCTTAACTAATTCCTCGGAGCTCTGACAATGATGATTGATAACATTAACATGATCCACAACCCATTCCCCCAGCATCTGAACGAATTCGTCTCGGGTTTGGTCGCGATGTGTGCCCGTCCCATTAATGATAGTAATATTCTCAAGTGGAACATGCTGCATAGCATTCAATAGCCAAGGCACTAGCTTATCATTCGGTGTAGGTCGAGTTATATCACTAATTACAATAACTACCTTGTCTGTAGACTTGACCATATTCTGCAAGGGAGCGGTCCCGATCGGCTGACGTAAAGCATCCATGACAGCCTCCTCTTCATTATCGACGGCTTGAAGCTCGCTTGGCTCCACGATTGTAGCGTAATCTGGTACATCAATATCTAAACCATTGCGACCATATAAGATATGTGTTCTCATCCTAGCTACCTTCCTTCCTGTAGAAGATAAACAGATCGCATAACCTGCTCTGTAGTTGATTCTATCAATACAGCTGCGTTGTCCATCGCTTCCTGCAAGCTCATTGGACCACTCATAATACTGAATACAGCCTTGATTCCATGAGCATATAGCTTATCAATGCCCTCCCCGACAGAACCAGCTAGGGCAATCGTAGGGACATTATACTTCTGAGCTTCTTGCGCGATACCCATGGGTGTCTTGCCAGATGCCGTCTGCTGATCTATCTGACCCTCCCCGGTAATAACCAAGTCAGCCCCATTCAAGTGTACATGTATCCCTGTATATTCAATGACTACATCAATACCGCGGCGTATTCGGGTTGGGAAGAATGCAAGGAAAGCTCCGCCTAAACCACCAGCGGCTCCAGCACCCGCAAACTCGTGGAGCCTAGCTCCATTCGTCTGTTCGATCAGATTAGCCCAGGCTGTCATATTCTGTTCAAGCTGCTCCAGTATATGTGGCGTTACACCCTTCTGAGGTCCATAAATATGCGTAGCACCCTCCGGTCCAAGCAGGGGATTCTGTACATCGGTTGCTATGAGGAATTGAGATTCAGCAATGCGCGGGTCCCAATCACGGTCGTCAATGGTCCGAATCTCACTCAGCTGACCTCCACCCCATCCAACCTCATTACCAGCATCGTCTAACAAACGCATGCCGAGCGCTTGTAGCATACCCGCACCACCATCATTCGTTGCACTTCCTCCAAGCGTTAGAATAAAGCTGCGAACACCATCATCCAACGCTTGCTTGATAAGCTCACCTGTCCCAAACGTTGTTGCCACTAGCGGATTCCGTTCATTCGAATCGATCAATGTAAGTCCCGATGCCTGAGCCATCTCGATAACGGCAACATTCCCGGATTGTAGTAGTCCGTAAGCCGCATCAACGGGAATCCCGAGGGGACCTGTTACCGGCGTATATATCTTCCGTCCCCCCGAAGCCATAACGAGACTGTCCATGGTTCCCTCCCCACCATCAGCGATCGGAACCTTGATCGTCTCCGCTTGTGGGAAGCAACGTTTAACCCCTCGTTCGATAGCTTCAGCTGCTTCTATAGCGGAGATGCTACCCTTGAATGAATCAGGCGCAATCACAATTTTCATAATAAACCACCTTCCGATTGTTCTTTTGTACGATTATAGCATGGGTTACACGAAAAATGTTTGGTTCAAAGAAACAAAAATGTGTTGATTTTTGTTGTTCTTTTTGTGCAGAATAGAGATAAGAGGGTGACTGCCACATGTTAACAAGTGATATTGCTAACAATATCGTTCAAGAAACGATGAATCGTCTGGATCGGAATATTAATATCATTAACACTGAAGGTTATATTATCGCCTCTGGCGATCCATCACGTGTCGGCAAGCTGCATGTTGGCGCGTTGGAGGCAATCCAACGAGGTCAGACGATCATCATTAACGAGAGCAATCAGCATCTATGGGATGGGGCACTTTGTGGAATGAACATGCCCGTCAGCTTCCAAGGTCAGACTGTTGGTGCGATTGGAATTACTGGGGAGCCCGAGGAAATTTCTGAATTTGCCGAGCTTGTTCGGATGACAACGGAGCTGATGTTAAATCAATCCTTCCATATCCCCCAGCAGGTATGGCGAAGCCGTACCAAGGAGGTTGTTATGGAGCAGCTAATGAAGCCGACACCAGACCTTGTACAGATAGATAAACAATTGCAGCTCCTAAGCATGAAGCTTCATCCACCTTATTATGCCTTCGTGCTGCAGATGGATCAAGCTCTCGAGTTTAACTCTATGCTGCTGCAGAAGACAGAAGATATCTTTGGTAGTCATCATGCACTAGTCGGATTATTAGATCCTCATCTTGCGTGTATTTTCGTATTTGGTCTCCCTACACAGTTACGTTCGCAGAAATTAGAGACCTGGCTTGATCATCTTCGCCGTTCAGGGATACCCTTCCGCATGGGTTGTTCGAACGAGGCGATCCGACGTGAAGATATTGCATCTATTATAGAAGAAGCTGGGTTTGCACTGAAGCATGCAGCACCAGAGCAGCAGGTAACCTTATTCGCTGGCTTAGAGCCTCGGATGATGGCTCTGCAATCCAATCGGCTGACCAAGCAACGACTCCTGGATCGAATTTTAACGGGAATGTCCGAATCCGCTGTACAGACACTACAAGCTTTTTTTGATAGTAATCTTAACATCCAAGATACGGCTAATGCACTTTTTCTACATAAGAACACGGTCATTTATCGCATCAGAAAGGTAAAGGAAATTACCGGCTACGATCCGCAGGATTTCCAAGATGCCTTAGCGCTACAGACCGCAATTTGGATTTATACGGATGCAGAGCAGAAAGGGGAGTCCTCATGACTTGGTGGAACGATAATCGATTGCGCTTAATACAGAATAACCTGCGAGAAACGGACGCCGATTTGGATGTTGATTTATTGATACAGGAGTTAAGTGAGTTTAATACCAATGTACTTATGATGAATGCTGGGGGCATTGTCGCTTTCTACCCTTCTACGCTGGAATATCAATATATTAGCTCCTCCCTTAATAAGGATCTGCTTGGGGAAACCATTAGCAAGGCACACGAAGCAGGCATGCGATTTATTGCCCGATTCGATTTCAGCAAGGCTCATGAGTCAATTTACGCCAAGCATCCAGAGTGGTTCTATCGTACGAAGGCGGGTGATGCGGTCAACTATCATGGCATCGTACATACATGCCTCAACAGCGATTACCAGCAGGAATATTCTCTAAAAATGATCGATGAAGTGTTGGGCAGGTATCCGGTAGACGGTGTATTTTTCAATATGTTCGGTTATAAGACCCAAGATTATAGTGGTAAGGAATATGGGCTCTGTTATTGTGAGAACTGCAGCACACGGTTTCGGGAGATGTATGGTTTATCGTTGCCCGAGCAAGCGAATGATAAGGACCCTAACTTCAGTGCTTATAAGTTATTCCAAGAGAAAACTACACGTGACATGCTAGATCGTATTCATGACTTCGTCAAAGCGAAAAATCCGGACGTTGCCATCAGCACCTATCATCATCATAAGGTGGACATTATCCGCAAAGAGTCAAATACAGCGTTATTCCGTTCACATCCAATATGGTTATACTCGGCATCAGAGAATGTCATGTCTGTGGAGAATAGCTGGTCAGATAAGCTGGTCAGTAATTGCTCGATTAATGCGATCGATCTACAGTATCGGTTTACTGGCGTATCACAGTACGAGTCACAAATTCGTCTATATGAGAACATTGCTGCGGGGTCAGGACTCGACTTCTGCATAATTGGACAATTTGAGGATTACACGGACCGAGGTAACTTCCAGAGTGTGAAAGAGATTTTCCAATTCCATCGAGATCATGAACGCTACTTCGGTGACCTGCGCCCGTTGTCGGATGTTGTGTTAATCAAGCCTAATGGATTGAATAAATCGGCATCCCGTGAGTATCTAGGTGTATTCAAGATGCTTAAGGAGCAGCATGTTGTGTTCGACGTTATGGAGCAGGATGCATTCTATGAGAAGTTCGAGGCTCTATGTGGAGTCCAAGCGCTTATTGTTCCTGGTCTATCATCGATGGAGCCTTCACAGTTTGATTTGTTAGCTCAGCTACGTGAAGCTGGCGTACATCTCATTGCGACAGGTCGAGCTCTATCGGATAATCCTGATGCTCTGGCGCGGTTATTCGGAGCCAAGCTTGAAGGTGTTCTCGATCAGACAGATGCGGCTTATGTTCAGATCAATGATCGAAGCTTATTCCCTAGCTTCACCGATAGAGATTGGCTGATCGTGAGTGGTAAATTCGGATACGTGTCCTATGAACAGGAGAGTAAGAGTCGCACTCAAGCTCATCTTCCATTCGTTGCACCGTCCACCTTCGGTCCTCCGGAGCGAGCTTTTGGTCACCAATTGACCCAATGGGCAGGGCTTGGTTTTATTGATCATGGGGATAGCGGAGGAAAGTCACTCTACTATCCATGGAATATCGGCGAGCTCTACTACAAGCACGGATATGAAGATCATAAGATTGTGTTGACGGATGTGTTGGATAGCCTTATTGACTCGGTTCTGATAACGGACGCACCTCCATCTGTAGAATTGTTCCTACACCAATTACCTGACGGTTCGACTATGGTACAGCTTATTAATCTATCTGGTTTTAATGGCGTCACTTATCATAAGCCTCTACCAATAAGTAACATCCGTGTGTCGATCACGCGGTTGAATACGCCCAAGGGAGCAAAGCTACTCCGTGGGGAGAAACCCATTGATCTCATTATAGAAGAGAACGGTGACGTGAGCTTCACACTCGATGCGCTGGAGCAATACGAAGCCATCGTGCTGAATACTGGAATGGTGTAGAGCGTGGTGGCTGATCATGATGTTGCATCCGCAACAACAAGACAGCTACATCAAAAACTTTGGAACAAGCGAATAATAACAACTAATCATTCGTTTGTCCCTAAGCCCATGCTTACGAAGTAGTTTTATCGACCACTCGCGTGGTCATCATAAACTTGGTCCATGCTTACGAAGTAGTTTTATCGACCACTCGCGTGGTCATCAAAAACTTTTAGGGGGAGGAACCATGAATAACAAGCTTTGGTGGCAGAAGCCACTTCGAGTGATTCAACCTAATCTACAGATTAAGGATACCGCTCAGATTGATCCTGAACGTCTAGCATCACAAATGGAAGATATGGGTGCCAATACAATGGTGTTTAACGTGGGGGGGATTTATGCCTGGTATGCCTCCCAGGTTCCCTTCCATCATGTGAATGAATACTTACCTAAGGAGTTCGATCTACTACAGTCGGTAATAGAAGCTTGTCACCGTAGAAACATCCGTTTCGTCGCTAGATTCGATTTCAGTAAAGCTGAGGACCTTGTATATTATAAGAAGCCACAGTGGTTCGTCCGCAAAGCTGATCGTCAGCCGGAGATTATCGGTATGAAGCGCCCAGGAGAATGGTCTTTGTTAATGTCTACCTGTGCGAATAGCGGTTATCGGAATGAGACCGTGGCGATTCCTGTTCTCGAAGAAGTATTAAATCAATATGATATTGACGGTATCTTCTTCAATAATCCTCAGTATGCGCTTTGTGAATGTGAAACCTGCCGACAGAAATACAAGAATACGTACGGCAAGGACTTACCAGACTCTCCAGATCAATATGAGTCTGATTGGAAATCAATCTGTATGCGTGACAATATGGATCGAATGTACCGTTATATCAAAGGTAAAAAACCGGATGTGCCGATGATTCTCTACTATAATCTATATCACGATAATCTCTTCGATAGGGAACAAACCGCGGACATGCTCTGCACGGAGTCGCAGGATATCCTTTCCTTGGGTCACTCGAAGATCCCTGAGTTCTGGAAGCCATCACTGAGCACGAAGCTCGGTAGATCTCTTCCCGAACGACCTGCACCATTCGGTATTGTCCACTCTTCCCCCGGCATGGATTGGCGCCATACCGGATTACCTCCGGCAGAGTATCAATTCTGGCTGGCTCAGATCCCCGCCAATGGAGGGCATATCTGGCACTCAATAACAGGTGTCCCCGATACCATAACGGACAAGAGAATTCTTCGTATTGTGACAGAATTAAACCAGGGCATTATGAAGACAGAGTCCCATATGGAGGGTGCTCTTCCTTATGCACAGATCGCTCTGTTATGGAATGCAGCCAATTCAGCTGAAGGCTGGGCGGATGGACTCATCAATAGTCAGATTCCATTCGATATGCTACTTATCGAGCAAGCTAGCATGGAGAGGCTAGGCACCTATAATGCTATAATTGTCCCTGAGGGCTTCCCGTTAACTCAGATGCTTGTTGAACAGCTCACCGCGTATGTTCAGCAAGGTGGTAGCCTCATTATGGAAGGAAGAATGCCGCTGGATAGCTTTAACCTACTGCCACTGCTCGGCATTGCCCCTGAATATGATATTAGTGAGAATCTTGAAGCATCATACCTGCGATTCGAAGGTGAGAATAATCCTTTGCAGCTTGGTATGGAAGAGACAGAGCTGATTCCTCACCGAGGTCAGGTATTCTATTGTCAGCCTGCTGGACCGGATACGGAAGTACTGGCGACGTTGGTACCCCCCTTCTCACCAATGGATAGTGTGGGTGCTCCTCCCGAGAGAGCTTCGATGCTCGTTGATCGAACAGATCTTCCACTAGCATTACTGCATCATTCCGGGCAAGGTAAAGTACTATATTACCCATTCCGATTAAGTCAGCTTATTAATGACTATCGATTAGGGGAGCACTATCAGCTACTCGCGAATGGTGTTGATCTGGTACTTGGTGGAGAGCAATTCATTCGTGTTACCCCTTATTCCGGTCTGCAGATCACCGTCTTCCGTAAGGAGCAGGAAATTCTTGTACACCTTGTGAATGGCGCAGGTAGAAGACCACTCACCACAACTTTGCCACTTCACAACATTAAGGTCACCTTGAAACTGCCTCGTAAGGGAGTAATAGAAGTGAACCAGCTTATTAGCAAGGACCAGCTCACCTTTGTTGGCTCGGACACATCGATACAATTCACCATACCTGTATTACAAATATGGGAATGCATCAGTATAAAGCTAAGCTAAGATATTATCAAATCAATTGAGCCCACTGGGCATTGATGGGAAAATAACCCTGCAGCTCCGTTCGAAGAGTGACCTGGGAGCAAATTGTCTGCTGTAAAGCGGGAAACCCGCCTTAGAGAGTGACCTCAGCAGAATATTCACTTATAAAGTAGTGATTCAAAGGTTAAACCCCATTTTCAAATCAGTTTGAGCCCGTGAGGGCATCACGTTTAGGAGGAAACAATGATGAGTACATTATCACCGGGAGTTACACAAATTGGCTTTATTGGCACAGGGGTTATGGGAAAAAGCATGGCCGGACATCTTAAAGCGGCTGGGTACCAAGTCCATATCTATACGAGAACAAAAGCGAAGGCAGAGGATTTAATCGCTCAAGGGGCGGTATGGCATGATACTCCAAAGGAGCTTGCAGCAGTATGTCATATCATGATTACCATGGTGGGCTATCCTTCGGATGTAGAAGAGCTCTATCTAGGCGACCAAGGGTTAATTGCAAATGGAATGAAAGGTGCCTATCTTATCGATATGACTACTTCAAGTCCATCTTTGGCTCAGCGAATTCACCAAGCGGCAGCGGATCGTGGCATGCAATCCCTCGATGCTCCCGTTTCTGGTGGAGATATTGGTGCACGTGAGGCTCGACTATCGATCATGGTGGGGGGCGATAAAGAAACCTTTGATACTCTATCACCTATCCTCGACCTGATGGGCAAGAACATCGTCCTACAAGGGAAAGCTGGTGCAGGTCAGCATACCAAGATGTGTAACCAAATTGCTATCGCCACTAACATGATCGGCGTTTGTGAAGCGATTGTCTATGCTAGCCAAGCTGGACTTGATCCTGAGGTCGTACTGAAGAGTATCGAATCTGGAGCTGCTGGAAGCTGGTCATTAAGTAATCTCGCTCCTCGAATAATTGCTGACAATTTCGAGCCGGGCTTCTATGTGAAGCATTTCATCAAGGATATGCAGATTGCATTAGACTCCGCAGAAGAGATGGGCATAAAGCTGCCGGGCTTAACTCTGGCCCGCTCCTTGTATGGACAGCTCGCTGAGCAGGGCTTCGGTGATAAGGGGACACAAGCACTTTATAAAGTTCTAAAAGCATATCAATAGTTGGAATACAAACCATAGTAAAAGGCTCAGTTTCTCTGTTAAAAACTGAGCCTTACAAGTTTTTGGTATTAGAGGAAATTTCTCCAGACGGTTTCCTGTTCTTTTGACCTAGTAATGAGTACTATTATTTATTTTGATATATTTATTCTCTTGCGACCTTACCCATAAGTATTATAAACTAGTTTAATAGTGTAGGTATTTGTCGCTATATGTCGAATACATATTGATGACCCTTATTAGGTTAGGTGGGAATTTATAATATGATCCTGAATGAAGTTATTAGATTTATCTTTTCAACAATTGAAAATATATCTATCGTTATCTTGTCTCTGTCGTTATTTCGGATTCCCATAAAATATTCCGGTAATAAGATATTGATTATATCTTTGGTTCTGTCTAGTATTTCTTTGTTTCAAAGAGACTACTTACAGTTAAATGATTTCGTCACTATCTCATTGATGATTGCTTATGTTATCCTGTTTAAGTTCATTTTCAATTTCCCAATCTTCTTCGCTTTACTCGTTAGCATTACGGGCTATCTAATATTTGCTGTCATCCAAACGGTATTATTACTCATTGGAGTCATATTAGGCTTGACTTCCATAGAACAAATGCAATCCTCCCTTTTACATGGATCTATGATTCAATTGATCAGTGCCGGTGTGACTATCTTATTGGCTGTCTGGGCGCAGTACAAGAAAATTGGATTTATGTTCGTTGTCAAACGCCTTACGATCAAACATATGTTTAGTAGCTTTAATATAATCCTTTCGTTCATTATCCTCCTAACTTTAATCACTATACAACTTGCAATTATTTCTTTTAACGATAACATCCCAACTATTTTCGCTTTACTTGGGCTAACATTTATTCTTATTCTTGGTCTTACTATAACCTACAGAAAGAACAAGAATGATATTAAAGAAAAGTATGAGAGGTTGAAAAAATAACAGATGAATATTCTCGATAACACAGCTGCTTCCATTGCAAAATCCATCAGAAAAAATTATAAGGACAGTGGGTCTGAAGAGGTACTAACCTATTCTCTAGTTATTCTATTGAATTGCATTTCCATTGTGATAATTGTTTCGGTGGTCGGTCTGTTCACCGGACATTTCCTTGAAAGTATGACTGCTCTATTTACTTATGCATTACTCCGTTACTTTAGCGGGGGCATTCATCTAAATTCATCTATTAGCTGTATTGTCGTTTCATCCATCTTATTGATTTTAATCGCACACGTCCCCCTAATATATTGGTATACTGGTTTTGTGGTAGACTTGGCTGCATTGACTATTATTCTTTGGTTAGCGCCAAAGGGATTGGAGAACGTTAGCCGGATTGCGCCGAAGCATTATCCGAAGCTGAAGCTGATTTCCGCAGCTATTATATGTTCGAATTTCCTCATTCAAAGCGATGTGCTATCCATGGTCTTCATCACCCAAGCAGTCTCGCTCACCACCCCTGTTTATCAACTTGTAGACTACATTGAAAGGAGGAAAACCCACCTATGAAACAAATTCTTGCAAAATATTCAAACGCTTTACTTGTGGTTGTAGCAGCAGCATTCGTCTTTACAGCTAGTGCAATGTACATACACCGCCCAAGCACTCCAACAGAATTACTAAAGAAATAAAGATCACACAACACAAGACTGCTGGATCACTCTAGCAGTCTATCTTTACTAGTAAGGGGTTGAATTATTTTGCAGAGGATTCCAGTAGTACGTCTTGGGGAGAAGGATCCAGAGATTATCATCATAGACTCCAATCAGGTTCTCAAAATCGACAAAATTAGAGAACGTGAATACATCATCCATACCCAAGATGAGCAGTACCTGCTGGACGTTTCATTCGAAAGCATCGAGGAATGGCTCTTTGAAGATGGGTTCCGACTCATTGATAGCACCAATATCGTGAATATGAATCATGTACAGCATTACGATGAACGCAAAGGCACCGTTTATCTAGGCGACCCCAACCACAAACAAACGAAGAAAGCGTCAGTTGCTAGAATTCAAAAGGAACATATCAAGAATGTTACTGCATTACTTAAACTCGCCGAAGAGGAGACAGCTACTGAGATCAACAGTTCAGAAGCTTTGATCCAAGCCATCTCCCAGCGTGAATCTAATGAGCTCTTCCTTCGATCTTACGCTACAATTCAAGCGATAACTGAGAGAAAAAAGGCTGAAGCTCAAATTATCCATATGGCTTACCACGACACGCTAACTCGTCTCCCGAATCGCCAGCTGTTCAGTAATGATCTCACTCGCTTCTTTAGCCAATCTAATGGTGACATACAAGGAGCTGTGATTTTCCTTGATCTTGATCGATTCAAGATTATTAATGATACTCTGGGGCATTTCGTCGGGGATCTATTATTGAATTTTATCGGTCAAAAATTACAATCCTATATGCGAGATGGAGATACGATAGCCCGTTTTGGCGGGGATGAATTTATCATTCTATTAACGAATATAACTAATGTCGATGACGTGACCACCTTTGTAAAAGGGATTCCCACATTACTTAGTCAAGCGTTTACCTATGAGAATCAAGAGCTGTACGTCACAGCTAGTATTGGTGTTAGTCTATATCCCAACCATGGTACCGATGCCGATACATTAATTAAGAACGCGGATATTGCGATGTATCGAGCTAAGGATAAAGGTGGGAATACTTATGAGTTCTATCAGTCTAGCTTTAATTATCGCTCTATGGAACGACTAAGTATGGAGATTAGCTTGCGGAGGGCATTAGAGAGAGATGAAATTAAGGTGTATTACCAGCCATTACTCGATTTAAGTAGTGGTCTAATCTTTGGAATGGAATGCCTTGCTCGATGGAAGCATCCAGAATGGGGAATGATTGCTCCGAGTGAGTTCATCCCACTGGCTGAGGAAATCGGCACGATCTTACCGATTGGTAATTATGTGCTTCAACAAGCCTGCCGGCAGGTTAAGATATGGGAGAAGAAGGGATACCCTTCCTTATCCGTATCCGTCAATATCTCCTACTATCAGTTTCAGCAAGCTGGGTTCGTTAATTTTATTGCTGAAACCTTGGAGCGGGAGAAGCTACAGCCTCATCGGCTCTGTCTGGAAATCACGGAAAACGTGGCCATGAAAAACTTGAATCTTATGATGAACACCATGACCCAATTAAAGGAGTTAGGTGTACAAATTGCTATAGATGATTTCGGTACGGGCTACTCTTCGCTTGGTTACCTTAAAAACTTCAAGGTAAACACGCTGAAAATTGATCAATCCTTCATTAAAGATGTGACTACTGACGAAGATAATGCCGCGATCGTTACCGCATTAATCGCAATGTGTCGACAGCTTAAGATTAAATCGTTAGCTGAAGGCGTAGAAACTCAAGAGCAATTGGACTATCTAAAAAGCAAGGGCTGCGATGAAATTCAAGGCTACTTATATAGTAAGCCAATTCCTCAAGATGAATTCGAAATGGTACTAAAGGAAAAACGTAATTTATACAATGTTTAATTCAAAGAATGCCCTCCATCAAGTCGTGAAGATGGAGGGCATTTACATTATGCTCTCACGATCATCTGCTCACGCTTCGGACCAACGGACACTTTCCGGATTGGGACACCAAGCAGCTCTTCAAGCTTAAGGACGTAATTCTGTGCATTCTCGGGCAATTCGTCGAAGCTGCGGATCGCTGTAATATCTTCCTTCCATCCAGGCAGAATAGTCAGCATGGGCTTAGCATCCACGAGCTTCGCGGTCACAGGGAATGTACGTGTTCTTAGTCCATCTAGGAGGTAATCTGTACATACTGGGATTTCGTCTAGATAGCCAAGCACATCCAGATTAGTAAGCACCGCTTCCGTAGCCCCCTGCATCATACATCCATATCGAGTCGCAACGGCATCGAACCAGCCCATCCGGCGCGGACGTCCTGTAGTAGCGCCATATTCACCGGCATCTCCACCCCGCGTGCGGAGCTCCTCAGCCATAGATCCCTCAATCTCCGTTACGAAGGGTCCCTCACCCACACAGCTAGAATACGCCTTCGTCACAGCAATAATGGATTCAATTGTGTAAGGTGGTAAGCCTGCCCCCACAGGGGCGAACCCTGCTAACGTAGAAGAGGACGTTGAGTATGGATAGATCCCGTGATCGGGATCACGTAATGCACCCAGCTGTCCCTCTAATAGGATCCCCTTACCACTCGCTAAGCCCTCTTGTAATAAGTCAGTTGTATTCGCTACAAAAGGCTTTAACTGCTCGGCCAGCTCCAACAAGTGTACAATCAAATCGTCGGCCTGTATCGTAGGCTTCTTATACAAGTGCTCCAGAAGTACATTCTTTGCCTCAAGCGCTGCTTCGACCCTCGACCTAAGCCTCATTGGATTGTATAAATCCGCCACCTGTACGCCGAGCTTCAAATATTTGTCCGCATAGAAAGGAGCTATCCCCGCTTTAGTCGATCCGAATTTACGATCACCTAGACGCTCTTCTTCAAGCTCATCGAATAAGATGTGGTAAGGCATAACGACCTGTGCTCTCTCGGATACACGAAGGATCGGCTCAGGTACCCCTCTCTCCAATAAGGCTTGCCTCTCCTTAAGGAAATTCTCAATATGGAATGCAACTCCCGGGCCGATAATATTCACTACATGTGGGTAGAAGACACCCGACGGAAGTAAGTGTAAGGCAAATTTCCCGTACTCATTAATAATCGTATGTCCAGCATTACTACCTCCTTGATAACGAACGACATAGGCAGACTGGGCAGCCAGGACATCCGTTATTTTCCCCTTACCCTCATCTCCCCAATTCGCTCCTACAATCGCAGTTACAGTCATAAACAAATCCCCCTTCGATCTTGAGTTTACTACATATTATCAGTATAATGATTCCACCGACATTAGAAAAATTAATATATATTATATCAGGTATAAAGGAGACTAATACCATGATAGAAAACTTGGAATGGTACAAGGTGTTCTACATTACCGCTATATCAGGTAGTTTCTCCCATGCAGCCGAACAACTATTCATTACACAGCCTGCAGTAACTCATACCATCAAACAATTAGAAGCCAAGCATAAAGGACAGCTCTTCTTTCGAACCTCAAGGGGCGTCAAACTAACGAACGAAGGACAGATGCTCTTCCAATACATTGAGCAGGCGTATAACTTAATCGACATGGGAGAGAAAAAATTAGCGGAAATGCATAACCTCATGGAGGGAGAGGTCAGAATTGGTGCGGGGGATACACTGTGCAAGCACTATCTCCTACCCCATCTGGAGGTGTTCCACAAGCTATATCCGAGCATCAAGCTCCAAATTACGAACCGTACAACCTCTGAAACGATCCAGCTCTTAAAAGCGGGGAAAATTGATTTCGGAATCATAAATTTACCTATTCGTGATGAACAGCTTATCATTCGTGATAGCTTATTGCTGCAAGATTGTTTTGTCGCTGGAGCCTCCTATAAGCATCTTACCGTATCTCCCATCACCCTTGATCTAATAAACGAACATCCCTTACTCTTATTGGAACAAGGCAGTAACACTCGCTCCTATATTGATCATTACGCGAAGCAGCAAGGCGTGATCCTTGAACCTGATATTGAGCTTGGCAGCATTGATTTACTGATCGAGTTCGCTCGGACTGGTCTCGGAATAGCATGTGTGATCAAGAATTTCGTCACTGCAGAGCTAGAAGAAGCCTCACTCTACGAGGTTCAGCTGGATCCCCCAATTCCACCTAGGAGAGTTGGTGTTGTTACACTGAAGAACGTGCCTATCTCCGTAGCAACTGGGCGGTTTATCGAGATGCTATAAGAGGGTTTTGACGAACCTATCCCACCTTGTATCTCTTATGGTAATATAAAGTTAGCTCTTGATCGTTTTACAGTTAGAAGGGGGCTTTTCATGCGATTGCTGCCAATACATAAGTGTCAACCCGGAATGAAGCTAGGTAAACGAATTTACAATGAGGATGGCGTTGTCTTGCTTGGTGAAGGCTTTGAGCTGACTCAGGGAATTATCACCCGTCTGGAAACCCTCGGTATACACATGATATATGTACAAGATAGTAGAACCGATGATATTATCATTCGTCAACCTATATCGGATAGCACACTCGCCAGAGCAATTCCAGAAATTCGTGCGAATTTCCGCAGATTAATGACCGATTCTAGTAAGAGCAAAAGTGTTAATCGACCATATCTGGACAAGCCATTCCGCTCTATTATGACTATGATCATCGATGATCTAAGTGGGCATGGTGATGCCATGCTCATGCTGAGCAATATGTCTATAATGGATCATTACTTATATCAACATTCCCTGAATGTATGCATCTATACAACGATGCTCGGGATGTCATGTGGTTATAGTCGGGATGAGCTTATGACATTAGGATTAGGCTCTTTATTACATGATGTTGGTAAAGCTATGGTGCCTTTTGAGATACTAGCTAAGTCGGCGAAGCTGACAGAGGCTGAGTTCGTAATCATACAAAAGCATACCGATCATGGCTACCAGATCCTAAAGGAAGAACCGAATATCCCATTAATCGCAGCGCACTGTGCCTATCAGCATCATGAACGGATCGACGGTAGTGGTTATCCCCGTGGAATTAAGGGTACAGAAATTCATGATTATGCCCGATGGATTGGGATTACTGATTCATACGATGCGATGACATCAACCCGTACATACCGCTCAGCTATGCTGCCCCATCAGGCTTTGGAAGTTCTATATGCTGGTTCCGGAACGTTGTACGATAAAGAGAAGATCGAGTTGTTCCGCAAGCATATAGCCATCTACCCTCTGGGTATTATGGTTACGCTTAACACCAATGAAACCGGGATTGTTGTCGATCTCAATTCCTCCTCGCCTCAACGGCCGGTCATTCGCATTCTTCAAGACGCCGAGGGGAATGAATTGACACAGTTCTACGAGGTTGATTTATCAAAAAAGCTCAACCTGATCATCACGGGTGTGAATGATTTCAAAGATTGAGCATTAATTATGATAACAGCTACGGAGGTGTGTATGTTGAAGATTCAAATGTTGGGCACTGGAAGCGCATTTGCCAAACAATATTTTAACACTAACGCACTCATATACGCTAAGGGTTACAATCTATTAATTGATTGTGGTAATACTGCGATGCAGTCTCTGCATAAGCTAGACATCCCACTAGAGCGAATTGACGGAGTATGGATTACTCACATCCATGCAGATCATGTTGGTGGTCTCGAGGAGTTAGCCTTTCGATCGAAATACAAGCTGCAGAGAAAACTAGACTTATATGTTATGGAAACCTTGATGCCTTCTCTATGGGACAACTGTCTCAAGGGTGGTTTGATCAATCAACAGGATGGCTTTGTGTCACTTGAGGATTATTATAACGTGATTGTTGTTAAAGAGCAGCATTCCGTAATAGTATCCGAAGATCTGATCATTGAGCCTATTCGCACAGAGCATGTCCCCGGCAAACCTAATTACTCACTCTATATGAACAACTCTTTTTTCTATTCTGGTGATATTCAATTTAATCCTGAGCTGTTGGAGCATCTCTATCGTGAGCGGGGCTGTCTGTTGATATTCCACGATTGTCAGTTAGAGACACCAGGCTATGTCCACGCAACGCTTAACGAATTGTTAACCTTACCCACTGAATTACAGCAGATATTATGGCTTATGCACTACGATGATCATGTCAATCAATACCACGGAAAAACTGGAGCCATGCGGTTCTTACCACAGCATGAATGTATGAATGCTCCCGCCACTTAACACTTCCGCGTTTGAAGTGGGGGTTTCTACCGTATCGTACTTGCGTACGCTTAACGAGTAGTGGGGCTGTCACATTGATGATCAATTTACATCCAGACCCTCTATCCCCTTGACCTCTCCGGCGAACCGGATTTGTTGTCGTAGGGACTGCTTTTATTAGACGCAAACAGGATTCCATACATGGACGGTTTCCATATTGAAGTCGACCGAAACTGCTGCTTTCCTTAAAATATTAGCTGCACCATTCACATCAGCGTTGATCAACGAGCCATGCTTTGAGCGGTATAAGCCACGTTTTAGTCGTTTGCCACTAAACGAGTGACGTTGACCTTGTGGATACACAGGCACATCATCACCATCGACAAAGCTCGCTTTACTTGTATACGATTCTTCATTCACAATAACTCCCATTCCCAGCGCTTCAGCTTTGTACGTGATCATTCGAATCAATATGGAGTGCGGAATACTCGTAAAAGATTGATTGTTTCGTTTCCCGATGTTGATTTCCTGCTTCCAACCTTTGTTTTGACCAATGATGATCGTGTCGATGTTTTCAGTTGTGGCCATATTCAAAATCTTAGCGCTCGCTTGATGAAAGAGATCTTTCAACTTTCGATGCCGAGTTTCATGTAAATGTTGAAGACGTTTCGTTGTGAATGAACCTTGATTTGTTTCTTTTCCGTGACGAAGAATGCTCAGCAAATGAGCTTTTCGTTTATTATAAAACTGATTGACCGATTTTACAGTCTTGCCCTTCACAATGGCAGGGTTCCTCCCCGTATTGGTGACGATGGTTGCAAGATTGTCAATGCCTAGATCGATCGCCATATGTCGATTGGTTTGCGGTTTTCCCAAAATAACATGATTCACTTTAAACACGAGTGTGACCACAAAGTAGTTGTATGTAGGAATGATAATCACTTCTTTAAGTGTACCCATCGCGCCGAGTTTTCCGATGTTTAGCTGATCTTTCGTCTTCGGAAATTTTAAGTATTTACCATCTTTTATGACGCAATCTTGATTGGTGAACGTTACTTCTTTTGCATCTTTTCGAACATATTTTGGGATCCCCGGACGTCCTTTATACTTATGCGGATGTTGCTGATAATCTCGCAAGCTCGAATAATAGGACTTCCAACATTCAAATACCGACTTCATGACTTGTTGACTCGATTGTACTGGAAGAGAGCGGTAATCAGGTTGTTTGATCTGTTTAAAAAGAGCGTTTAAAAAAGGGTAGCTTAGATAAGGCGTTTCTTTATTAGGTACTTCAAACCCATTGAACTTCACTTCTTTGCGCTGATCCACTGGCTTTTTAGCTTGAATCGCCAGATTTTTTTGGTATGCCAATCGTTGTGTTGCATTCATCGGATCGATGGATTGGTGGATCATCGATAACACTTCATGTTGTAAGGGTTGAAGTGATTTGTCCGTTCTAAGTGCTGTATATACTTGGCGAATATAAAAATTACTAGCATTAAATAGGTTCTTCGCATTAGCGCACATATCATCAAAATAACGATGCATGCGATGGCCTTTCTTCACGATGATTTGTTGGGTGGTATACATAGTCTTTCACCTCCTTCTAAGTAAAATTAGAACACGAACAAATGTTCTAGTAAAGCTTCGATGAATCCATTCACCACCCACTTTCGCTTCGCTTAAAAGTGGGCGTCCTCTGGATTAAATTGATAGATATACAAAAAAACCAATGAATAAATTCTTCATCGGGATTTTCATCATCTCATCTATTCAGTTTGTTCACTCGGAGCTACATACACTGCAACAATACAGCCAAAATCTGGTTTCTCTGCTGTGCCCCCGGTTAATTTTTTGATTTCACCTGTAGGACTAGTCGTAGATTGAAAAAAATCAATGTGTTTAGCAACATCATAAGGAGCGAGATAACCGATCATCCCAAACTTGGTCCATACCTCAACGACATGGGGGCGATCTTCATTCGGAAGATACTCTAAGGTAACTTTGTCACCGCGATAACAGCGCATGAATATCTCCTGCCTATTCTTACCATCCTCATTCAGATCCGTATTCCCAATAACCTCGAATTCTTCAGAATGCTCGCTCACATAATCCGAATTCTCTTTCTGCAGATTGGATTCATACTGTTTTTTCCTTTTTACATTGCTTCTCCACACAAGAAAAACCACGAATACGACAAAAGCGATCCAATGGAGCGTGAGCAGGATAAAGCTAAAGGCAATGATTAATATCCATTTTGTGATTTGGGCTAATATTCGTAACACACGACACCTCCGCTTACATTCTCACTCCTATAAGTTTACCAGAGGTAAGTCGCGTTTACTAGTTAACCTAAGCTTGTATTTATCGCTGCATATATCTCTTGATTTAATTCACTTGTATAGGCTTGTCGTTGTTCCACAGTCCACTCGAGCTTCATAGCCATATAGTTGATGATCGGCTCCCTCCACTTCTGAACGAAGGGCATGTCAAAGTATAATGCTCCGGTGCGTCGAACAAAAAAATCAGACGGACACACAGCCATCTCATGCTCGATGGAATAAACGATGGGCAACACAACGGACAGAGGTAACCCAAATTCATCAGCCTCGTGCTCATATAGATGAGCATCTCGGAAGAGCAGGTCAATATTCGACCCATACCGACGAACAAGTAATCTCGCATCGTTAGCTGATAGGCCATAACGTTGACCCTCCAGTACCTTCTCCTCTACGTAATCATCATAGTATTCCGAACGGCCGACGTCTCCCCCAGATATTGGCATGTGTTTGGTTTGGCTGGCTGGGTAAGATCCATACCCATGGATAGACCATTGCTTGACAATAGAATTGACAATTGTCTCTGCCATCTTGCGATATCCCGTTAATTTACCCCCGGCTATCGTGATAAGTCCCGAAGTGGAATGGAACGTCTCATCCTTACGAGAGATCTCTGAGGGATCCTTACCAGCTTGATGAATTAATGGGCGTAATCCCGTCCAGCTGGATTCGACATCTCCAGCTACAATACTTAGTTGTGGAAACATATGATTCACGGCTTGCAAGATATAATCCCGATCTTTATCGGTCATTCGTGGATGTGCGATATCACCGGTATAATCTGTATCTGTTGTTCCCACGTACGTCTTCCCATCTCGAGGAATGGCGAATACCATCCGCCCGTCTGTCGTATCGAAGTAAACAGCATGCTGTAAAGGGAGTTTACTCTGATCAATAACAAGATGAATACCCTTGGTTAGATGTAAGGTCTTTCCTTCCTTAGAATGATCCTTCTCACGCAGGGTATCTACCCATGGACCTGTAGCGTTGACGACCTTTCTAGCATGAATAGCATATACCTTACCCGTAAGCTGATCGACAGCCTCTACACCAATAATCTGATTGTTATGATATATAAATTTGTCTGCCTTTGTGTAATTTACCGCTTTCGCCCCATAATGTACCGCCCGCTTGAGTACTTCTAGCGTTAGTCTAGCGTCATCTGTACGATATTCAACATAGTATCCCGCGCCCTTAAGCCCTTCACGCTTCAGGATCGGTAGCTTTGATAACGTTTCTTCGACATTCAGCATTCGTCTTCGTTCCTTCTTCTTAACCCCAGCTAGGAAATCATATACGCGCAGACCAATTGAAGTTGTAAACCTACCGAAGGTTCCACCAACATAAATGGGGAGAATCATCCATTCAGGATTCGTTACGTGCGGGCCGTTCTCGTATACAATCGCTCGCTCCTTGCCTACCTCGGCAACCATAGCAACTTCGAATTGCTTCAGATAACGTAATCCACCATGCACCAGCTTCGTTGAACGGCTGGAAGTTCCTGCCGCAAAATCTTGCATGTCTATTAACGCGGTTTGGATACCCCGACTCTGGGCGTCCAATGCAATTCCCGCTCCAGTAATCCCACCACCAATGACTAGAAGATCATATTGCACCTGCTCCATCTCACACAGATAATGGCTTCGGTGTAAACCTGAGAATGTATGTCCCATGCTTCTTCCTCCTCTTCCTTGTAAACCATAACCTTTAGAAAACAAACAAAAAACCATCAACTTACCTGCATGCTCTTAAGAAAGAACATGCCGGGGTGTTGTGGTTTCTCCGATTCTCCAACCATTATTAACTTATCGCTATCATAGCATAAATCATCTTTATTTAAAAGCCTGCGCAGCACGCACTGCTTTCTTCCAGCCATCATATCGTTCTGTTCTTAGGCTCTCTTCCATTCGGCTATTAAACGTTCGTTCTACTTGCCATAGCTCTGAGATTTCGGCTTGATCCGCCCAGTAACCAACAGCTAATCCTGCCAAATAAGCAGCACCTAAGGCTGTCGTCTCATGGACGACTGGTCGCTCAACGGAAACGCCTAACATATCACTCTGGAACTGCATGAGGAACTCATTATCCACTGCGCCTCCGTCCACACGCAGAGTTCTAAGCGTTATGCCGGAATCCTCCTCCATTGCAAGGATGACATCCTTGGTCTGGTAAGCTAATGACTCTAATGTCGCTCGAACGAAATGTGCTTTACTTGTACCTCTGGTTAAGCCGAATACGGCTCCCCTGACTTCACTATCCCAATAAGGTGTCCCCAAGCCAACAAATGCAGGTACCACATATACCCCATCTGTCGATTCAACTTGCTCTGCGTACACTTCACTATCACTTGCTGAATCGATCATACCCAGCCCATCTCTAAGCCATTGTACAGCTGATCCAGCTACAAAGATGCTACCTTCTAAGGCATAATAAACCTTTCCACCAATCCCCCAAGCGACCGTTGTTAACAACCCATGGTTAGAGGTTACGGCTTGCTCACCCGTATTCTTCAGCATGAAGCATCCTGTACCATACGTATTCTTGGCCATGCCCGTGTCGAAACATGCTTGCCCGAACAGTGCAGCCTGTTGATCACCGGCCACTCCAGCAATGGGGATCGCTTTACCTATTAAGTTACTATGCGTATACCCATAAATCTCAGAGGATGAGCGGACCTCAGGGAGCATGGACTTCGGAATGCCTAATATCTTTAATAGCGTCTGATCCCATTGCAGCTCATGAATATTGTACATTAGTGTTCTTGAGGCATTAGACACATCTGTAATATGCACCTGTCCACCAGTCATTTTCCAGATAAGCCAGCTATCGATGGTTCCGAATAATAGCTGACCTTTCTCCGCCTTCTCTCTCGCGCCCTCAACATGCTCCAGAATCCACTTCACCTTAGTACCTGAAAAATAAGGGTCAATGAGTAAACCCGTTCTTTCCCGGAACAGATCCGAATAGCCTTGCGCCTTCAACTCCTCACAAATATCAGCAGTTTGGCGTGACTGCCAAACAATAGCATGGTATACCGGCTCGCCCGTGTTCTTATCCCATACAACCGCAGTTTCTCGTTGATTCGTTATACCAATCGCTGTAATCTGCTCAGGCTTAATGTCATGGTCCGAAATTAAGCTTGTCATAACCTTTACAACCGAGGCCCATATCTCATTAGCATTATGCTCTACCCAACCTGGGTAGGGAAAATATTGCTTAAACTCTAGTTGAGCTGTATACACAGGCTTGCCCTGCTTGTTAATTAATATCGCTCGTGAGCTTGTTGTTCCTTGATCTATTGTGAGTATGAACGAGTGTAACATAATTGCCACCAACCTTATGTAGAATAATGCTTCCATAACTCTATTCTGGATGTCGTTACCGCAGTGGCTCCCGCTGCAAGGGCATTCTCAACATCGTCTATAGAACGAATTAACCCTCCCGCAAAGATGGGAATCCCTACCTCCCGATGGACCTCTTTTATAATATTAGGCATAATTCCAGGTAACACTTCAATATAATCGGGCTTGGTCCTCTCTAATAAAGAGTAGCTTTTCTCCAGTGCATTGGAATCCAGCAAGAATAATCGTTGAATGGCGAGCATCTTGTTCTGCTTAGCTTTTAAGATAACACTCGCACGTGTAGAGATTAATCCCGCTGGTCTAATATTCTGACATAGAAACTCCGCAGCATATTCATCGTTCTTCAAGCCTTCAATCAGATCCGCGTGCAGTAATAACCTCTTCCCATGAGAATGAGCTAGATCTACTAAATTCTTAAGCTCACCTACGTGGCTATCTAGTAGAACAATGTATTCAAATGAAGTCCTCAGCAATTTTTCCAAATCCTTAATCCTACGTGCTGCTGGTAGAATCTTCTGACTCTTAAAGGGCATGGCGGGTAAGGCCTCCAGGGTTTTCTGATAAAAAAAACACATAATTAGCGAATAACACATTACAACACATGTGTACGGCAAATTATGTGAGCTCCATTTCTCCATCACAAATATTAACTTAGCTTTATTCTAATCATAGGGTTTTTCAATGTCAACCTTAAAGAACTACTTACGGTATAGCGCGGGAGAATTACACTAATTAAATCATTTTATATATTTCGATCAAGTTTCCATCAGGATCACGGAAGTGTGCGACACGTGCTCCCCACTCCTTGCGGTCAAATGGCTCCGTAATAAACGTGATTCCTTTTTTGCGCAGGCGATTATAACACACATCTACATCCTCCACCCCAAAATCGAGTATGAAGCTTGAAGAGTTTCCCGCCTCTAAGGGTAAATTTGCTTCGCCAAGCACCTCTGCCATTGCTTTTCTGGAGAGTAGCTCAATTTTCGTCTCACCTATATCCAGAAGCGCATATTCCATGTCCTCACGATACCAACGCACCTTAAACTCCAGTATATCTCTGTAAAATATAACACTTTTCTTAAAATCCTTAACCATAAGTCTTACCTGCAGCAGTTTCATTCTTGGCCTCCTAGTTCTATCTCCTGAAGATTATACTACATTAGGAATTACCATTGCTATCCCGCCAGCTAAATTGGGGTGTGAAGCTTAACAAGCGTACGGCCTTGCTGCAATCGTGAAGAGTATGATTACCCTCAATCGTAACTCTAGGTTCAATATTGGGGAAGAACCGTGAGATCAGCTCCATCGAAGGGACCGTCGCACGTGTATCCAGAGCAGTTATATGTATGACCTCATGCCCGGGGATGTCCGCTTCGACCGCACAACGGAACGCCCTCGCACAATCCCTTGCATCAATGTATGTCCATAGATTATCTGTCACACCACGTTCAGGATTGGATAGGTCCTGTATAAACCAATCACTCTTGTAGGTATCTGTGTTCAGAACAGCGCTAATCCGAAGCGAGATAATCGACATATTAAACCGTTTGGCCATCCCATCGGATACCTGCTCTCCTACTATCTTCGACAGACCATAACTATTATCTGGAGCGGTTGGGTGTAATTCATCTATTGGAAAATATACCGGCTCCGTCCGCTGGTGACTAAAGGTAATCCCTAAAGTACAATCACTTGATGCGACTACAACCTTTTTGATATCCTGATTTCCTGCTGCTAGTTCTACATTGAATAGACCAGTAACATTCGTATGGAACACCTTAGGATCTTGCCCTGGAATCGGATAAGGAATACTCGCCAAGTGTATGATAGCATCACAGCCTGTGAATGCTTCATATACCTGTTCATATTGAGTAATATCTGCAACCCTATTCTCTGTTGGCGATTCACCCCATGGTTCCATTGAAATCGCTATAACCTCATGGTTATGCTGCATTAATTCCCTTACAACATATTGACCAACTCTACCTTCAGCACCTGTAACTCCGATTTTCATAATGTTCAAACCTCCTCAAGAACTTGATGCGTGCGCGAGCCGATGACATTACCTATGGCATTACCTCAGAAGCTTTTTTGCCCATATGTATGTTGTGGACCAAACCAGGCTTGCCGTAATAATTGAATCCCTTCTTCTATCGTTTCTCCGTCGATGCCCCCAAAACCGAGCATGACATAGGATGAAGGACACTGGAGCGGATCAAGCCAATGATTTCTGGGCGAATATACCTTAATTGAATGTTGCCTCGCCTTCTCAATCAATTGCTCACTATCATATCCCTTTACCTCTAATACTATATGTAGACCAGCTCTGTGACCAATCACATTAACTTCATTGCCCATATGTTGAATAATAGCACGAATTAACTCCCTGTGCTTTGATTGTAGGATTGAAGCTCCTCTACAGCATGCTCCTTAGAGCTCATATCGACAAATATAGGTCATCACTTGGTAGCAAAACCCTAGTATTCAAGCTTAACCAGACACAGCTCACCGCCAAAGAGAATGAGCCTAAGGATCACCACATGTTCTACAGCGGCAGGACAGTTCAACAAGATCATAGGTAGAAGGACAATTCTTCCTTCTACAGGTTATACCGGTACTCACTTCTGCTTGTTATACCCCCGGAATCATCACACCGAGCGGACCTTCTTCTAAGATTATGTCTTGAAGCGCATATACCGAGATAGGAAACATCGGAAAACCGTATACATAGGGCGTTAAGTCATAGAGCTGGAAGAATATTACCAATGATTTATCCGCTATATAATAGTCCTGATCTGTAGAGATACCTTTAAACTCGTCAAGTAAGGGTATATCTCTCTCCGCAATTTGTGCCAGAATTAGCCCATTCAGTCGGGTGATATAATCGCTTCCAGGTCGGAATAATTCTCCTAACCTATATATTCTCCCACTCTGAATCTGAAATGTTAATGCCTTTAACAAGGTTAGCCCATGTGCTGCTGGAGGAGTATAGGCATAATTATATTGCGTTAGGCTTAAGATACCTCGTTGATTATCCTTGATTTCGTAGGAGCCGCTCATTTCCGTATTCCCTGGTACTTGATTGTTCAATTGTTCTCGAATTAACATATCTACCTGAATAATTATATTCTTGTTGATGGATAGCTCCACTCTCGAATTAATCAAGCCCGAGATTTGCGGGTAATCAATCTCCATATTCATTCTGCGGTACGGTACGGTTCGAACCGATACAGGTAATCTTGTTGGGTCTGCCATTCAACATGTTCCTTTCGCATAGAAAGATACTCTAGCCTATGCGATTATACAATTTTGGTTCCACATTCTGAAAGAGTTCAATGCTTTAGTATAGGAAAAAGAGCCACATCAAGTGGCTCCAAGATAATCTTCAGTATGATAACAATTTATATAACCTTTTCTTTCTTTAACCTTTGGATCAAGCTGGTTTTCCCATTACCACCACAAGAGGAACAAGCAACCTTACCATCACCTGAACAAACTTCACATTTGTGCTGTCCATAATCAAATCCTTCTCCAGAACAATGAGTACAGTTCGACAATCCATTGCCATTACAGGATTTACACTTCATGATCATACCTCCCATCCGAGAATGTCCAAGGAGCTACATACAATATGCGTATACCTAGTTTGACATAGTAAATGAATTATATCAATAATCCTCACAAGCCATTTAAGGGCGAAAATTGTAGTATGGACTAGACTAGCTAAGAGCTGTTCTCGTTTTCTTACTTTTTCATTAGTTTTTCGTAGAACGATTCCTGCATCATCCTTTTACTGCTGATCCTACCGTTAAAGCATTCTCTACCTGCCTGCTGAAGAATATATAAATCAGCACGGTTGGCAAACTCGCTATTGTCATCGCAGCACCCATGGCTCCCCAATCCGTTGTAAATTGACCTTGGAAGAAGAGCAGGCCGAGCGGTAAAGTCTTGAGACTTTCCTTCGTAATCAACATAAGCGCAATCGTAAATTCATTCCAAGCATTAAGGAAAACGAAAATCACCATAGTTGCAATAGCAGGTTTAACAATCGGTAGAATAACCCGCCAGAAGCTCTGATATATATTAGCACCGTCAATACAGGCAGATTCTTCAAGTTCAATCGGTATAGAACGGAAGAATCCGTAAAACACCATCGTAGAAAACGAAAGGTTAAAGGCAATATAAGGTACGATTATTGCTGCATAAGTGTTGGCTAAATGAAAATCTCTTACTAGAATAGCCAAAGGAATGATAATCACTTGAATGGGCACGAATAGTCCGATAATCACATACGTCCGCGCCGTTTCTCTAAACCTCCAATACATTCTTGCGCAAGCATAGGAGAACATTACCGCAAGTGTAATCGTTCCAATTACGGTTATTATAGATACGAATAAACTATTCACGAAATATACCGGCACACTAAATCGTGTCCATGCTTCTACGTAGTTTTCAAAGCGAAAGTGGGTGGGAAACCCAAAGGGATTCGTAACAAATATTTCGTTATTGTTTTTCAATGAATAAAAAACCATCCACAGCAAAGGGTACACAGAGATAATCGCATACATCCATAAGAATGCTTGGAAAACCGGTTGTTTCTTGCGTAATTTCATAGCCCAACTCATACCGTTCCCTCCTTTCCTAATAGGTAATTCGTTCTCTTGCAATCAAACGGTTAATGGCCAGTGTCACGATAAGGCATTCGATGACTAAGATTGCCGCAGAAGCGCTGCCGTAACCAAACTCTCCAACACGGAAAGCCGAACGATACATTAAATAGGTCAACGTATAAGTCGTTGTGCCCGGACCGCCGCCTGTCATAATGAACATATTGGCAAAAGCATTCAACCCACCGGTCACAGCTAAGACCAAACAGTATTTATACGTCTCGGACATGAGGGGTATCGTGATTTTCCAATGCGCCTTCCAGCCCTCAGCACCGTCTATTCTCGCTGCCTCAAGATATTGCTCCGGAACCGATTTGGCTCCCGCCAGCAGTAATGCAAATTGGTAGCCCATAAATTGCCAAGCATTCACCAGTGCGATGGCATAAATGGCTGTATTCTTATTGGTCAGCCAATCCTGCCGATATGAGAGTCCCATAGCTTCAAAAATTTTATTGAACAATCCGTATTCGCTATTGTACATGGCCAGCCACAGCTGACAAACAACCGTAATCGATAATACAACAGGTATGAAAAAGCTGATTCGCAATATTTTCTTCCCTCTGAAAGAGGCATTGGCAATCGTTAGTGCGAGAATCGTACCTATCCCAAGTTGCAATACTGCCAGAATAGCAGCAAACACTAGTCCGTTATATAAGGACGTATAGAATATATGATCTTGAAACAACCGAGTATAATTATCCAGAAAAATAAATGTGCCTTCTGTTAATCCATCCCACTCAAACAAGCTGCGAAAGAACACCTGCACAATCGGATAGAATACAATGACTGTATAGAGCAACAGCGTCGGCACAATAAAGATGGAAATAGCCAGTCTATTCCCTAAAAACCTCTTCATCCACAATTCCTCCCTTACCCTTTAACACACCCTTTAACACACCCTTAAACACACCCACACCGGGTAATAAAAACTCCGGTGTGGGCAGCATAACCTATGATGATAAACTATTATTTCGTGGCATTCTCAATATCTTTAACAAATTGATCAGGAGAATAATCGCCGGTCATTAAGAACTGTGCACTGTCTTCTAACGCTGCTTTGAATTTAGGATTGGATAAACCCCATGAGAATGTAGTTGTGCTAGTAATATTAGGGATGTCTTTGGACAGCTGCTCCATCATTGGAGAGAATGGCTTTTCAATGGCTTTATCCACTTTTGTTGGTATGATCGGATTAGCTCTGTTTGTAAATTTATATTCAGCATATTTCAAAGAGATGAAGCTGGCTACTTTGGCTGCCAATTCTTTGTCCTTGGTGTTAGGAGACACTGCATAACCTCCGGGACCGCCGCTTCCACTGAATGCATATTTAGCTTTTTCGTAGGTTGCCGCATCTGATGCAGGAATGTACATGTATCCTACTTTATCACCAAGCGCTTTCGTAGAAGCTTCAATTTCCCAATGTCCATTTACGAACATAGCCGCTTTGCCTTCATGGAATAATGCAGCCGCTTGGTCATAGTTCAGGTTAGTTGCACCCTTCGGTAGAAGTCCCGCTTGAACCAAATTCACAACATCCTGTGCCGCAGCCTTATATATAGGATCCGTAATTTTTGCTTTGCCCTGATCTAAATCTAGAATACCTCTTGGATTGTATCGGCTTAGAATCATGTCATATAGAGTAACACCGGGCCATTTTTCCTTGGCGAACAAGGCAAGAGGAGTAATTCCTTTATCTACAAAGGTATTGATAGCTGTGATCATTTCATCGTAGGTTGTCGGTATGGCCACATTATTCTGTTCGAATAGCTCTTTGTTATAGTATAACAGCGCCAGCTCATTGCCTACATACGGGAAAGCGTATGCATGACCATCCTCCGTATAGAGCGTATTCATAGCACTCGGCTGCATCATATCTTCAAACTTAAATTTATCGACATACTCATCTAATACAAGAATATTATTAGATTTTTTGAAGGTGTTGATAATATCCAATCTCGCTTCAAAAATATCGGGTAAATTACCTGTAGCTGCATAAGTCTTTAATTTCTGACCGTCGTCCTGGGCTTGAATTTCAAGCTCTAATGTAACATGCGGCATCTCTTTCTTTAATTCCGCAACCGCGTAATCATAAGGTGTCTTCGTGTCATCATCCGCATATTGAGCATAAATGCGCAATGTCACTGGTTCTGCTTCTGGTTCCTTTGCTGGTTCTGCTGCCGGAGCAACGGTTTCCGTCTTGGTCGTTGTGGATACTGTTTCTTCTTCATTGCTTCCACAAGCTGCCAGAACGACTATGATAATTAAACACATTACACTTATTAATACTTTCTTCATTGTAAAACCTCCCTGATTTGTATAGGCACAACTTGAGTATACAGGGATTTCGCGCCCTTTTTAATGGAAAAACCGATGTGTCCTTGGATTATCTGCGCATCATTCTTCAACATGCTATTTCTTCGAATTCTCATACTCACTTGGTGGATAACCATAATACTTCTTAAAGCATCGGCTAAAGTAAGCCGGATCGTTATACCCGATTTGCTCCGCTATGTCCGCCAGCTTGTAGCTACCACGACCTAGTATTTCCTTTGCCTTCTGCATACGAATAAACGTCACATAATCCGTAATCGTCATACCAATTTCTTTCTTGAACAGCGCTCGCAGATAGCTCGAATTCACGTACACATGATTAGCAACCTCTTCGAGCTGCAAGTCGGGATTCGAATATTGCTGCTCAATGTATAATTTGGCGGCTGCCGCCATTTTGTTCGATTTCGTTGGTTTATGAAGCCTCGTATATTGTACTACCATCTGGAAGAGCTCCAATATCCATTGCTGAGCCGCTTCGATAGAATCCAGCTTCATAACCTCACTATATGGGAAAAAATCCTCGCCGAAGCAATCTTCAATCGGATGCCCCTTCTCTGTCACATGCGATAAGCATAATGAAACGAGGCCCATACATATCACATAGGTATATTCAATAGATAGGCGTTGAAGGCGAATCTCTTCGAAAATATGGTGCAGCTTCGTCTCCAAAGCGTTCCAATCATGCATACGTAAATGAATCAATAGCTGCTCACTCGGGACAGAAGAGATAAACCCAGTAGTTACCGAGCCGTCCACATGTTGTTCAAAGTCAATCAATCGGTCGTTACCCAGGATAAACTTTTGCTGCAACGCCTCTAATGCCTCTGTATAAGAAGCTCGGATGGCTTTGTATCCCTTTTTTTTACTTCCCACTCCAATAGTCACAGTGAATTTAAGATATTTTTTGATTAAAGAGCATAGTTTTTCATAACCATCCAGATAAGGCTTTCGATCCTCACTGCCATTCTCAAACTCTAGGATACATATAATCCGGCCTTCCGGGCCATTGAAGACAATGTGATTTCCCGGAATTTCCATCAATTCATTCAGAATATTCGTTACTGCATATTTCCACAGCAGCTTCTCGCTGGCTTTGTTCCACTTCTGATCGAGATGGTCGATTTCGATGCAGGCGACCTGAAAGCATTGAGAATAAGGGACATATCCAATTCCCTCCAGCTTGCGCTTGGTTATCTTCTCTTCGTCTATGTAATCATTGCTAATCAAATGGTTCAAGATACCTTCTTTAAGAAGTGCGATATTGTCCTGCAGCGTCAGCTTCTGCTCCTGCACTTCAATAATTCGTTTCTGCAGCTTCAGCATGGTCAAGATCAGCTCTTCCTTGGAGAATGGCTTAAGAATATAATCCTCAACGCCAAGCTTCAAGGCTTTTCTGGCATATTCAAATTCACTATGACCCGTAATTAATACAATTCCCATATGAGGGTATAACGCCTTCAATTGCTCAGTGAGCTCAAGCCCGTCCATGAACGGCATATTAATATCGACTAGAGCGATATCTGGCATGTGGATACGCACCAATTCAAGTGCTTCCACACCATTCCTTGCTTCGCAGCAAATATCAAAATCATATTCCTGCCAAGGCAGTGTCATCCGTAAGTAATCTCGGAAAATCGCTTCATCATCCACAATCATAATTTTCTGCATCGTTTATTCACCCTAGAAATGGAGAGGAATTCGTACCGTAACTACTGTCCCATTTCCTCTTTCGCTTATTATATGCAAACCGTATTCCTCGCCCCAATAAAGTCGAATTCTATGATGTACATTCCGTAATCCATACGACACCACCTGACCATTCTCCTCTTCATCCTCTGCAAAAATTTTCTGTATTTTCTCCGTTGTCATCCCTACGCCATTGTCCTTAATCTGAATGAGTATGGTATCTTCATCTACGAAGGCGTGAATGTGCAGGGTACCGAATTCCTTCTTTTCCTTTAAACCATGGTAGATCGCATTCTCCACCAGAGGCTGTAGCGTAAGCTTGGGAATGGAGTGTGAAAGCACCACATTCTCGACATCAACCGTGTAATTAAACACATCGGCATATCGGATTTGTTGGATGGCCAAATAGTCCTTCACGTTACGTATTTCCTCTTCAATTGTAATCATGTCGCGGCCTTTACTTAAGGTAACTCTGTAAAAATCAGCCAGCGCCTTGGTCGTTTTCTGCACATCCTTAACTCTTCCCATCTCCGAAAGGGCATAGATCACATCAAGTGTATTGTATAGGAAATGGGGTTTAATCTGCGCTTGGATAAGAGCAAGCTCGTATTCCTGTTTCTTTTTTTGCTCCAGCTTAATATTGTTTAGCAGTTCCTTAATCGTACGATTCATCGTATTGAAGCCCGAAGCCATTAGGCCCATCTCATCCTTGGAGTTTACCTCCATAACGACATTCAAGTTCCCTTCGTTAAACCGTTTCATGCTTCTGGACAAGCGGATGATTGGATTGGAAATTAATTTGGACAAAACCCCAGCACCGGATACAGCAAATATAAAACAGATCATCGCAATGATTAGAATCAATATTGCGATTTGTTCGGACTCAGCAGTTAGCTCTTTCATAGGTGTAACACTGATCAGCTTCCATCCTAATCTTGAGAACGAGCTGCTCGATAGCAGCATGGTTCCGTTATCGATTTGTTCAATATCAGCTCTATTCTCATTGGATACTATCCATTGCATCAACTTTGTATCTTGCACAGGCTCCAGCAAGATATTGGAATTCTGAGCAGATACCACTTTACCATCATAATCCGTAATGAAATAATCGCCTTGACCGTCCCCCTTATTGGAACGGTAAACAGCAGAAAGTGAGCTTTCTTTCATATTCAAGATCAGAATTCCTAATTCTTGCCCGGTATTTATCTCGATGATTTTTTTCCCTAATGTGAGTACAGGTTCATTCACATCATTCACTAGATAATTACGCTTTTGCATGGGAAACCATATATTCGTTCCGTTGGTCTTCTGTGTTTCTATCAATAGCTCACTATCAATGGCTGCATTAGAATTCGCTTCAATCGCTAGAGAGGTGCCATACCAATGATTATTCCGATCAACGAAAACAGCGGATTCTACATCAGGGAATACGAGTAGTGCAAAGGTCAATTGATTCGTAACTTGTGTGTATCGTTGTAAATCAAATTTCCCCGTTGCCGTCTGCTGCTTTAATGAATCGATTTTATTCAAGTTCAGTGTAATCATATTAGCACTGCTCTCGGCATTCGTAATCATCCCGTTGAGCCGGGTTTGAATGAGAAAGGATTTATCGGAAATGCTTTTTTTCGTCTTCTCTATCGTGGCATTAGAATAAATAACACTGGAGGTGTACCCAAGAACCAATAAGGGAATTAAGATCAACGGCAAATAGACCAAGACAATCTTGGAACGAATACGCCGGTCACGAAACCATTGAAAAGCATGTAAGAAAAGCCGCACCTTAATACCCCCTATAATACACAACCGTACATGACCATTCGAAGTTCTGTCAAGAAAATGGTCATAACGATAAAAGGGATTTTTCCCACTACCGATTTTCAAGTTCTGGCGTAGTGAGGGAATTCTCTTGACATGTGAATTAATGCTTTAATTTAGCCCGTAATCTATTAGCCTCACTAATTACTTTCTCCTCATCAATTGTAAGACACTGCGAATTCCTCACAACCTGCTGACCTTGTATGTAAACGTCACATACGTCTTTCCCGCTAACTGCATAAACGAGGTGAGACATAGCTTCTTGAACAGGCTGAAGGTGTGGTTTATCATGCGGGTCGATTGTAATGAAATTCGCTTGTTTGTTCACCTCTAACGAGCCAATATCAGGTGTTCCAATGGCTTCAGCCCCTGCTCGAGTTGCAAGAGCCAGAGCAACTTCGGCGGAAAGCTTCGTGGCATCTTTATGTAATCCTTTCTGTAGCAGAGCAGCTGCGCGTAATTCCTCGAACATATCATAGGTATTATTCGAAGCTACTCCATCCGTGCCAATTCCCACCTTGATCCCTAAGTCGAGAAGCTTGCTTATATCCGCAATACCAGAACCAAGCTTAAGGTTGCTTATTGGGTTATGAGCCACTCGAACATCGTACGCGCGTAGCATAGCTCGTTCTTCATTATTAAGTATGACACCATGAGCCATAATTGTAGGTCGCTCGAATAAGCCCAATTGTTGGATATATTCAACTGGGCGAACACCATAACGAGCTTTGATATCATGTACTTCTTGTTCCGTCTCAGATAAATGGATGTGGATCATGAGTTTATTCTCATGAGCAATTCGTACGCATTCAGTCAGAGCATGAGAAGAACACGTGTAAGAACTATGAGGAGCAACCATGGTGGTTAAACGACCATTAGCTGAAGATTTATAATTGTTGGCGAATTGTTCGGCAGCTCGTAAATTGTTATATTGCTCCTGCTCTGAACCGAAGCTGAAGACCGTATGCGATATGGCCCCGCATATACCTGTTGCTCCAATGGTTTGCATGACGGCATCAACATCAATTCCAACAGGATTGAACATATCGGAGCATGCGGTTGTTCCTGATCGTAACATCTCTAAGATGCCTAGCTGTGCACTGACGATTGCGATTTCCGTAGTGAATTGGGCTTCAAGTGGGAATACCTTGGTCTCTAACCAAGGCTTTAGCAGCATATCATCTCCAATACCACGTAGAATGGTCATCAGAATATGGCTATGGGTATTCACAAGCCCAGGCAGTACCCATTTGCGCTGAAGGTCAACAATTTGATCGTGTACACTTAATTCATCCTCAGCATAAGGACCGATATATAGAATGGTGCTGTTCTCGACGATGAGCATTCCTGCTTCAATAATAAGATTGTCGGTGTTCATGGTGAAGAAGGTCCCATTCGTATAGACTGTCCGCATGAATTTATTCCTCTTTTCTGATGATGTACTCATACTATGTTATTATAATATATACAACGAATTGAACGATAGGAGCGCTCATATGGATATTATTAATATTGCGATGGATTTGATTGATGAGGATATCGATCAGCCCAGATACCAATTTGATGAAGAATCGTTACAGGAGCTAATGAATAGTATTAATGAGTTAGGCTTGTTATCTCCGATCAAAGTGAGAACTATGCCTAATGGAAGATATACGATCATCTATGGAAATCGGCGATACAAAGCTAGTCGAATGCTGAATCGCCCTACTATTCCTTGTATTGTGTCCACTGTCACGGATGAGGTGGAGATTTATCTGGAGCAAATAGCAGAGAATCTCACGAGAGAAGGTTTCTCTCCGATTGAAGAAGCGGAAGCCTTCAACAAATTGTTGAACGACCCCAAATTCAGCAGCTCGACCAAATTCCTCTCTAGCAAGCTTGGTAAGCCTGAAGCCTATATTAAGAACAAGTGTGATCTACTAAAGTTCGGCAATGGTGTCAAAAAGTTAGTCGTTAGCGGCACGGAAATTAGAAAGGACAGGCTGACGGAAGAACAGCTGATGCCACTTAAGGATTTACCACTCGAGCATCGAGATCCCTTAGCCATGATTATCGCACGAGATGAATTAGCCGTGAGTGATGTGAAGAAGATCGCCCGTCTATTCAAGGACAATGATATCTCAGCTGGTACTAAGGACAAGCTATTGTACAAATCCGGCAGAGATTTAGTGGAGACCTGGTCCGTCTACCAAATGAATAAAGCGGAGAGGGCTAAGCCCAAAGAACCGAAGGAAATAAAGAACGATAAATCCGTCATAGAAAAAGCGCCAGATAACGGAGGAGTAGTAGCGGATCAAACCACAATGCAGGTAGATAAACAGTCAGATGCGGGAACAGAAAAACTGGCTAATACACAGATTGATACTCAGACAAATAAAGAGGCAGATACACGGACAGAAAACCAGACAAATTACCCAGCTACAAATCCGGCATCACAGGCATCCATTGAAGTCAAGCTCAATCAATTACTTGCGGCTATTCCAGCACCCAACCCGTTACCACCAGAAATCATGTATTCACCCGAAGAAATGGTCGTAACCGACAGTGAGAGCTTTATTGTTGATGTTAATACGCTCATCGATTGCCTCGAAAAGCATCTAGCCGATTGGCAGAAGGTGCGGGAAATGACGAAGAGCAAGGTATAAATCTTCAGTACAATAAAAAAGAGGCTTGATCTCCCAAAAGTCATTTGACTTCTTATGAGACAACCTCTTCTTATTAGCTACGTTGAAACTTCCATAAAGACCGGCATAATCATCGGCTCACGTTCCGTGCGCTCGAAGAAGAATGTAGTTAGCTCTGCACTTAACCGCTCTTTCCAATCCTCGATTGTGCCTTCCTTGTGTTCAATCATCCTACCGACCGTTCGCAACGCTAGTCGTTCAGCAGTTCTCATTAGCTCTCCAGAATCTCTAACATACACAAAACCACGACTCACAATATTAGGTCCTGACAGAATTTGATTATTATTCTTATTAATCGTTGTTACCACAATAAGCAAACCACTCTTGGAAAGCTTTCGGCGTTGATCTAGAATTCCAGTGTCTACCTTACTGACTACTCGTCCCTCTACGAATACATTCCCAGAAGCAACATTGGCACCCAGCTGTGCTTTATCTCTAGTTACCTGTAGAACATTCCCGATATTAAGTATGAATATATTCTGTGTCTGAACGCCTAGCTGCTCAGCGAGCCTAGTGTGCTGAACAAGCATACGATGCTCGCCATGAATTGGAATAAAATACTTGGGCTTCATCAGATTCAGCATGAGCTTTAAGTCCTCCTGACAACCATGACCCGAGGCATGAATGTCAAGAATCGATCCGTGAATAACATCTGCTCCTGCTCGGAAGAGCAGGTCAATGCTCCTGTACACATTCTTGGCATTACCAGGTATTGGAGAAGCTGAATAGATGATCGTATCTCCAGGATTGACCTCTACCAATCGGTGTGAACCATGAGCGATCCGAGTTAATGCAGCATTCGGCTCCCCCTGACTCCCGGTACAGATGATAACCACCTTATCCGCAGCATATTTGTTAACATCCCGGATATCAATAATCATACCTTCTGGAACTCGAATGTAGCCTAGGTCTTGACCGATCAGGAACACCTTCTCCATACTTCGACCAATGACAGCTAGCTTACGATTACAGAGAATAGCTGCCTCAACCACCTGCTGTAGACGATGGACATTGGAGGCAAAGGTAGCGAATAGAATTCTTCCTTCACATCGAAGGAATAGCTCTCTAATCGAATCTCCGACTATTTTCTCAGAAGGCGTAAATCCTTCCTTCTCACTATTGGTGCTATCGGATAATAGTGCGAGTACTCCGCGCTTACCAATCTGAGCCATTTTTGCCATATCGGAGGGTTTACCAAAGGGGGTGAAATCAAATTTGAAATCACCAGTCTGTACAATTACACCTTGTGGTGTCGTAACAGCCAAACCAAAGGAATCGGGAATACTATGATTGGTTCTGAAAAAGGCGACCGAGAGATGCTCGAAGGATATAATCGAATCGTCATTAATCACATTCAGCTGCTGATCACTGAGTAATCCATGCTCCTCCAATTTAGCTTTGACCAAGCCAATCGTTAATGCAGCACCATAGATCGGAGCTTTAATTTGTTTAAGCACATAAGGAAGTCCACCAATATGATCCTCATGCCCATGAGTTAGGAAAATTGCCTTTACTTTATCTTGATTCTCAACTAAATAAGTTGCATCTGGGATGACCAAATCAATCCCCAGCATATCATCATCAGGAAACTTAAGCCCAACATCAATGACAATAATTTCGTCTTGATATTGAATACAATACATATTCTTACCAATTTCATTAAGTCCACCCAATCCAAATATAGACACATATTGCTCTGTCACCGTTGCTCATCTCCATTAAATTAATACGATAAATAGGACTCCTCAACAAAAATAAAACGAAGAACCTCATCGTTATCGGTTAGTACAATCGTAGCGTAGAAAAAATTATAGACCGTTCTTTCACCCTTTCTTTATCACGATTATCAAATCCGTAACTTTATAATTCACTTCAGCTGTCCAAGTATCCGGTAAAGTTGATAACACCTTGTCCGTATCACTGAGCGGTATCGAGCTGAATAGATTAGCATAATTTGCGTTGCTGATAAATTGAAACATATATGTTATTGTGCGTGTGATAGTATAAGTTCATGTACCATTTATTAATTATTGTTATATCATACCACGAATGAAGTCATGAATGAAATCCGAGCGGTCATAAATTTTGAAGAAAAATAAAGCCCCTTCACCAACAAGCCGGTTAAGGCCAGTAAGTGAACGGGCAAATGAAGAATTACTAAGATAGCGCTCTCCGTATGCTTAATTCCAGTGGTGAGTAATCATCTGGGTTGTCGCGGTTTAGGTTCATCGGCTCCTTAAGCTCAGTAGTACGATTACACATGAAACGTGGTATACCTGAATGGTTCTGGGACGCGGCATGATATAGAAAAGGATGGCATAATATCACATCACCGGGACCTCCTGTTGTTTCTAAGACCCTCAATCTGACCCCTTCAGAATCCGTTGTCCAATTCATAAACTTCTCCAGCCGGTTCCCTTGTACCTTATTGTCTTCTTCCTCGTCAGATTCATAAACATCCTTGGATTTATCAATTTCTCCCTTAGCATTCGTTAACTCACGTAACCATGGATGACTTCGATTCGCAATCGGAAGAGCGTCCTTCAGCTCAATGCCTTCTGGATATTGCGCCAAAAACTTAGCAACTAACTTATGTGATCCTTCCGCAATGAGTGTTCCGCCTCCATGATGTCCAACCTCGGAGAATAGGCATAAGCATAATAGGCCTTGATCCGGACTATCGATAAAGTGCTTAAATTGAATCCCATCCCAATGCCATCCGCCTGCGGGAATAGCCCATGGTTTATCTGCTCCCAATGAGAAATTCACTGGCCACCAGCCATAGCTTGTTTTCTCATTATTCTCGCCATAGACAACACGGTGTGCCCTCCGTCCCTCGCCAATTAAATCCTCTATTGCATCAGCTACACGCAACGAATTACATGGCTGAAATTCATCATTATCAAAAACCTCATTAATCTTAACCATTCCTTGTGTCCACGTTGATGGATCATTCCTTAATGGTCCACGTTTCTCGACATGGTTCCATAATATTTGCTGAGCTTTTAGTGCGACTTCTCTAGGAAATGCCTGTTCTACCTTGACCCAGCCATTCTCCATAAATTGTTCAACCTGATCCTGTGTAAGCACTTTCAACGACATCTCTAACCACCTCATAGATATCAAATTTACCTTCCATCTAGTTATACCTTATCTAAGGTAGAGTGTGAAGGGTAACCTGATAAATATTCTAACCGCACTGATCTTTCACCAGTAGATAATACACCACATTCATGGAATGCTTGATGCTTACAACCGAGACATTGATTATAGTCGAGCTTGGTCAACGAATAATCAATGGCCTCCCCAGAGTGTTCGAAAAAATACTCCTCGCCAATGATTTGGTATAATCCTGTTCGTTTTAGAACATCCAATGGCTGTGGCTGAATTTCAGATATTAGAATAATTCCACCAAACTTCTCAAAGTGTTTAATTAAGCTAGATAAATTGGATTCCCCCGTCGTATCCATAAAAGGCACCTTTCCCATCCTAAGCAATAATACTTTAGGTCGCATATGAATCGTATCCATAATGGACTTCTCAAACATATTGGCAGCTCCAAAGAATAGGAGTCCTTCGATCGTATAGATGCTAATTTGGGGACAATCGTGACCTTCCGTTACCATATGTGCTCTCAATTGTTCATGTTTAACTTTGGGGTCAGGTAATACCTTGGCTACAATTAACACCTCGCTCATCCGTTTCATAAAAAGGATAACTGCCAGGATTAATCCAACTAATACGGCTATCGTTAAATTGGTGAAAACAGTGAGCAGAAACGTAATAACTAATACAATCGAATCACTCGTCTTGGTCTTCAGAACATGCATAAACCCCTTCCGCTCACTCATATTCCAAGCAACCAACATGAGAATGGGGGCCATACTCGCAAGTGGGATATGTGAGGCATAGCGCGCAAATAAGAGAAGCACTAATAATACAACTACACCATGGATCATTCCAGATATAGGAGAAACCGCACCGTTCTTAATATTAGTGGCAGTTCGGGCGATTGCTCCCGTGGCTGGAATTCCTCCGAATAAAGGTGTTATTAGATTAGCGATCCCTTGACCCACTAATTCACGGTTACTGTTATGCCTGCCCCCAGTCATTCCATCCGCAACCACGGCCGATAGCAGAGACTCAATTCCGCCTAACATCGCTATAATCAACGCCGGGATGAATAACATCTCCACTCGTTCCCAAGTGATAGCTGGGATGTGAAAAGAAGGCAAAGTGCTTGGAATGGGTCCAAAGGTTGAACCAATAGTCGCCACATGCTCCCCGAAGAATAATATCGCAAAGACACTAGATACCAAGAGGGCTACAATAGAGCCAGGAATTCTAGGTAAGACACGTGGAGTCAGTAAGATTACTGCCAAGCATATAAGAGCCGTGAAGACACTATAATAATGAATGCTGGATAGATGAGTAACAACTTCTCTCATATTAGATAAGAAATCCTCATGCTTCTCAATATCTGCTAGCCCTAGGAAATTAGGGATTTGTCCGCTAAAGATGATAACTGCAATGCCTGCTGTAAATCCTATCGTTACTGGTCTGGGGATAAACTTGATCAGCGTACCCATTCTAAACAACCCCATGATTAGCAGCATAATTCCCGCCATAAACCCAGCAATTAATAAATTCTCATAACCATACTGCAAGACAATAGCGAATAGAATCGGTATGAACGCACCTGTCGGACCACCGATCTGATATCTAGAGCCTCCGAACATGGATATCAGAATACCTGCGACAACCGTCGTATAGATCCCATATTCCGGCTTCACACCCGAAGCAATAGCAAATGCCATTCCTAGTGGAATGGCAATAATACCAACGATCAGACCGGAGATGAGATCCTTGTGTAGTGAGGCTACAGTATAGCCTTCAAATCTTCCCGTCCACCTCAAATGAATCGACCTTCATTCTTTCATATATTTGATTATTTGAATATACAAGTGATAATACGCCCTTTATACTGGCTTTGTCAACGGCAATTGACCCGAATACTGGATCGTTTTTTTCTGTTATTATTCGTTGCGTATGACTTCCAATAAGGAGATCGCATCAACAAGATGGTTATCGAATATTTGCTTAGCTACTGTAAGTAAGTCTGTGATTAGAGGATCCCGCAATGAATAAACTACAGTAGTCCCTTCTTTCTTACCATACACGATATTCTTATTACGTAATACAGACAGCTGCTGTGATACGGCAGACCCCTCCGACCCGAGTATGCTTTGCAGCTCATTGACATTCTTATCACCAACACTAAGTACTTCAAGAATTTGGATCCTCATAGGATGGGCCAATGCCTTAAAAAAATCGGCTTTAAATTGCTGGATAGACTGACTCATGGAACACTCCTCTGCCTCTTAACTTCTGAATATATATTAGCATAGTACGGCTTGCCATTGAAAGAAAGTATCAGAGGCATTCGGACAGTAAGTTGTGTTGTCAGCCTGTCCTATCTCCTGTATAATTTTCACCAATATTTAATACTATGAAACTTGAATGGAGAACTATTTTGCAGGTTGTCAACAGGTTAGCGATTATTGATCAAGGTGTTCAGTATCTACAGGAGATGGGTGCCGAACATATTTGCAAGGTTTGTATAGCTAATGGTGGCTCTTGCTGTAGTGGGTGTCGTCATCTAATAGATGGAGTCGGGTGTCAGCTTCGTAATACGAGCTGTACAGCCTGGTTGTGTGGATTTCAGAAGTACGTGTTATATGAGATGGGATTGTTGCAGGAATGGAACGATTTCTGGGATCAGGTGCCTGGTCAGGGTTTTCGCGAGGATTTCACACCGGAAGCTGTAAGTGTCGACAAACCGTTGGTTTACCACAATATGCAAGCTCTTAGTATAGCACTCGCCGCTGATTTAGAAGAGCTATCGCGAAGACACGTTGGTATTAACTTTATTGCTCTGCGAGAGAAGATTGACAAGAACATTAGCCAGATTCGCCTGCAAAAATATTCTTATAAACAAAGAAAATACAAAAGAAACATCCAAGTAATAACCAAACACTTCCGCCAATTCAAGATAGCTTTAGCTCACTACCGTATGCTTGCAAAAACCTGAGCGGACGACGCGGGGAAGCACCTGCAAGCACAGTTTCTGTGCTTGTTCGCCCCCCGGCGGCTCGCGCCGCACCTGCAAGCACGGTTTCTGTGCTTGTTCGCCTTTATCGTTCAGCATGTTCCACTTCTTCACGTGATGGCATTCCCGCTTGGGCTCCGAATCGGGTCACCGAGACGGAAGCAGCCTTAACTGCGAAGCTCAGTGATTGCTCCAAGCTCCAGCCGGATGCTATACCGAACCCGAATGCAGCATTCAGACAATCACCAGCTCCTGTTGTATCTACCGCCTCCACCTTAAGCGCGGGCACCGTCCGAAGCTGATCTCCCTCACAGTAGGATGCACCATGAGTTCCCCTAGTTACGATGATCATGTTATCGTAACGCTCCTGCCAGATCGACATGCTGGTGCTCAAGTCCGCAAGCGGCGGTTCCTCCAGTTTGCCATCTCTCATCAGCAAGGCAAACTCTGTCTCGTTCGGTGTTACATAATCAGCCAGCTTAATAAGCGCAGAAGGTAAGCTAATCGCCGGTGCTGGATTCAATACAGTCTTCACACCGGAGGCCCGGGCGATTTGCAACGCCCTCTCTACCGATTCGATCGGAATTTCAAGCTGCACGAGCAATACGTCAGCCTGCTCGATTATCCTACGAGATGATTCAATATGTTCAGGAGTCACCTTACCATTAGCACCGGGAACAATGACAATACAGTTATCCTCCTGGGTATGAAGAATCGTCGCCGTACCCGTGGGCACATTAGGCACAACGGCTACATGCTCCATACGGATACCGATCTGCTCCATCTCCCCGAATATTTGCCTCCCGAATAGATCGTCACCAACAGCTCCGACCATATGAACTACTGCTCCGAGTCTGGCACAGCCAACAGCTTGATTGGCCCCCTTCCCCCCGGGAATATAATGGATCGATTGTCCCGTGATGGTTTCTCCTACTAAAGGCATTCGAGACGTGGATACCACCAAGTCCATATTAAAGCTTCCTACTACAACAATTCGGGGACTCTTCATGAGTTTAATCTCCTTCCGGGAATTCGATTCACATAATAAATACTTAAGAGAATGAATACAAGTCCAATCATAAGCGACAGTGTAAACGGTTCATCCATGAATACAGTTCCAATTAATATTGCTACAGATGGAATGAGGAAGATGTTCGCCGCCACCTTACTTGCCTCACCAGCGATGATGAGCTGGAAGAATACTAGCCATCCAATCCCAAGTACAAAAACAGAGATAAATAAGGTACATAACACTAAAGTTGGACTCCAGCTAATATCTGACCAGCTTTCCAGACCGGTTCCCATTGCTGTCATTAACATTCCACCTATCATAAATTGCACAGTAACGAGCCAGATGGCGTCAACCGATGACCCCTTTTTCTTCACATATATGGTTCCAAGAGCCCAGCTTAGTGCAGCACCTAATGCAAGAAGGATACCCACAATGGAGATATGCCCCAACAAACTAGCACTGCTAATAATACTAACACCGAAAAACCCAAGAATGAGCCCCAGAATTTTATAACTGTACATGGACTCCCCTAGCCACATCCATGCAAAAATACCGACCAGCACAGGTTGTATGAAAACAATGGCAGAAAGCAAGCCTGAAGGCAAATAAATTAGTCCGATCGTACTTAAACCATGATACAACACCACATTCAATAAAGATGAAATCAGATAAACGGGCCACATCTCTTTGAAATTCAGCCGCTTGTATCTCGGGATAGCAACGATTAGTAAGAGTAAGCCTCCCAGAAGTGTTCGCACGCCTACAAAAAGTATCGGTGGTGTGTAGGACAGTGCAATTTTTGATAAAGGCCAATTTAATGCCCATACGGTAACTAGGAAGATGATTAACAATACCGTCTGCGTGCGGGAATAATTCCCCATAACCATTTCTCCCCACATTTTCTCATAAGGGCATTATACCAGTTACATCGACTATATGAGAAGAATACAATATAGTACCAGTCCAGCACGTCCTTGACGACGGGAGGAAGTAAATATGATCGAGAGAACCTTATATCTGTTCGATACCATTGATAAGGGCTCTGTCAGAGTAGTTATAGAGAGCATTATTAAAATTAACAAATTTGATGATGACAACGATAAGAGAGAAAAGGATTATAAGCGTGTCCCCATTGAAATTATCATCAATAGTAAGGGTGGAAGTGTGTACGATGGGCTTGGCCTCATCAATGTCATTGATAATAGTAAGACGGCCATTCATACCTATATCTATGGATTGGCAGCTAGTATGGGCTTACTTATAGCAGTTAGTGGTCATAAGAGGATTGTTGGTAGACTGAGTACATTAATGTACCACTCTATCTCCAATACGATCGGAGGTAAATTAGAGCATCTGAAAAATCGTCTGGATGAGGTGCAACGGTTACAGAATATCTACGATAACTATTTATTATCAAGAAGCAAGCTTGAATCAGACCAACTGATAAGTGTACAAGATCAAAAACGTGATTGGTTTATTAGTCCGGACGAGGCATTAGCTTTGGGATTAATTGATGAGATTGTGTGAAAATGAATGAAGGATCGCCTTATCTTGAAAAGTTAACTCACCTATTCGAAACAAGATTTTAGAAAAGCGGATTTCCCCGTTGTCTTCTTATAAACCATCATTTGTCAGATACTTATATGATCAGAAAAGACCTGTTGCTAATTATAAAAAGAACACCACAAAGGTGTCCTCTTATTGTTCTTATAATTGTCTGCTGCCTAAGATAGCTTATTGTTGTTTGGCTGTGCGTTAGCTGTTGCTTGTGCTTGCTGAATTTGCTGTTGAGCCTGCTGAAGCTGCTCAGCAGCTTGTTGTAGTTGTTGAGTCTCAGCTGCATTGGCACCGGCTTGAGCTTGTACACTCTGGATTTGTTGTTGAGCTTGCTGTAATTGCTGCTGCGCTTGCTGAAGCTGTGCAGGATCAGCATTGGCTTGGGCTTGTTGGACCGCTTGTTGAGCCTGTTCTGCGGATTGGATAGCCTGTGTTAATTGTTGCTGTTGGTTTTGTTGTGGCATGTAATAACCTCCGTTAATTTAGTTGGGAATGAGCCCCAACTCTTACTATGTGCATAAATTCAACAATTATCCGCAAAAATTTCTCCGCAACCTATGAGAAAAAGTCTAGTAAATACATATGAGTACATATGCGAGAATGATAGGAGGCTGTGAATTGAGCAAAAGTATACTGCCTTTACTTATAGCTATAGCACTGCTGAGTACTACGCTCACCCCGCAGCAAGGACGAGCTCAAACCACGCTAGAACAAGCAACAACTGAGCTAGAACAAGCAGAAGCCAAGCAAAAGGAAGCTGAGAAAAACTTAAAGGAAGCACAATCTAAAATCAAATCGATACAAGCCAAGAAGAAACAAACAACCAAAGATATCTATGCGCTTGAGGATAACATTGATGCATTAGAAGATCAGATATCCACTTTAGATCTGGAGATGGATGCATTAAATAATGAAATTAATTCACTAGAAGAAGAAATAAACTTGCTAGTTGAGCAAATTGAGACGACTGAGGCGGAAATGCAATTATTAGATAATAAAAGCAAGCAGATTGAAGGGGAGTTACATCAATCTAAACAATTACTGCAGGAAGCCATTGAACGTATCGAAGCAAGAGACTCCTTAATTCGTGAGCGTTTACGGTATATGTATACGACTGGCTCCGTACCTTTTATAGAAGTATTACTCCACTCTACCAGCTTCACAGATTTTCTAGGTCGTTTTCAAACGTTAACCATATTAGTCGATCACGATCAGGATATACTAGTATCGAATAAGAATGACTACGAACAAGTGGCGTTACAAATCGTTGAGGTTGAGGAGCAATTAACACAATTAGTAGCTCTATATCAACAGCAGGTCGGAGTGAAGGATAAACAAACGTTAGCTAAGGATGAACAGGTCAAAGCCATGGATAAACAGGTCGTCGCTAAAGAAAGACAAACTGTAGCCATGCAAACCCAAATTGCAGCCAAGAATAAATTAACGACACTGAAACAAACAAAGAATAATCAAATCGTTGCTCTTAATAAAGAAGAACAAGTCCTAGCGGTATATACAGAAGAGCAAGAGCAGGAAATGATTGCTGCAGCAGCCTTGATAGCGGCCTCGAAAAAATCGATTGCCTACTATACTAAAGGGGACAAGCTTGCATATCCTTTACCAGAAACCTATCGGATATCATCGAATTTCGGTAGACGGACCAATCCGATAACCGGCAAAACCGGCACTATGCATAACGGGATTGATTTTGCCGCACCTAACGGAACTAACATTCTAGCTGCTGAAGCAGGAATAGTCATTACCGCTGGATGGGTCAATGGCTACGGTAATACGGTAATTATTGATCACGGTAATGATTTATGGACGCTTTATGCACATGCTAGGAAAGGCGGTATTCAGGTAAAAATTGGACAAACCGTTGCAAGAGGTGATAAAATTTCAGAAGTAGGTACTTCGGGGAATTCAACAGGCTATCACCTACATTTTGAAGTTCGTCTAAACCAGAAAGCCGTTGAACCAAGGGATTACTTAAACCTCTAAATCACATATCCCCCTCGAATAAGGATTACGATTCTTGACATAATAGTTAAGAATATGTAAATAACTTTTACAAGGAGGAGAAATTATGAACAAGATTGCAGTTATTCTAGGTAGTACACGTCCAGGTCGCAATGGAGAGGCCGTTGCCAAGTGGGTGCATGAAATTGCGAAGAAGCGTACAGATGCGGAATTCGAGCTTGTTGATATCGCAGATTTCAACTTACCGTTACTGGATGAACCGGTTCCACCTTCTATGGGGCAATATTCCAAAGAGCATACTAAGAAATGGTCTGCTAAGATCGATTCATTCGATGGGTACGTATTCGTAACACCTGAGTATAATCATGCGACATCCGGAGCGCTTAAGAACGCTATCGATTTCTTATACAAGGAATGGAATAATAAAGCTGCTGGATTTGTTGGTTACGGCAGCCTTGGTGGAGCCCGTGCTGTAGAGAATCTAAGGATCATTATGGCTGAGCTGCAAGTAGCCGATGTTCGTAATCAGGTTGCTCTCTCACTATTCACAGATTTCGAGAATTACAGTGTATTCAAACCAGCTGAGCATCATGAAGCAACGGTTAATGCGATGCTAGATCAGGTCATCGCTTGGAGCGGTGCAATGAAGAGCTTGCGATAACAAGCAGATGACTATTTTCTAAACCGAAACTCCTTAGGCGAATAACCTGAATTCAGTTTGAACAATTTGATAAAATAGCTGGTATTCTCGTAACCGAGTGATTCCGCGATTTGATCAATGGTTCTATCCGATTGCTCCAGAGCCTCTTGAGCGTGCTCCATCTTGATCCGTGTCATATATTCGATAAACGTTTCACCGGTTTCACTCTTGTATATACGGCTGAAGTGGCTTGGATTCAAGTTAAGCATGACCGCAACCTCCTCCATGCTAATCTTCTCATGGAGATGGGTATGTACATATTTCTGCGCTTCATGGATTTCCGATCGATAGGACTGTTGTCTGATCTCAGACGCAGTCCTTATTTTGTCATGAATAAAGCTCCCTATGAAAACCTCAATATCCTGTAGTGACTCCAGCTCCATGATATTCTTATGTAACAGCTCTGAGGTATATTTGGTGTTAAAATGTTGTAGTGAGCTATATTTGACTTCGATATCCATAAGCATCTTAAGCAACCAACTGAGCACGGAATCAACAGAATAACGTCGATCTCGCATATACTGCATCCATTCACCAACGACCTGCTCTGTCTGCTCAATACGTTCCTCAACAATCAGCTGCTTAAAATCATGGAGTGCATTCTGATAGATGGCGAAGATGTCCTCTTGGGTGGTATCGAAAGGTACCCACTTGAATATACTGCCTTCACGCGCATAGAAGCGCTGGTCCTTGGCGCCCAGCAGAATTTGCAGTGCTTTCTTCATCTCCATTGGAGATTGAGTCGGCTCATACATGATCGCGGAAATTGTAATATTCATATAACGCTTTAGCGCATCCTGTAGTACGGCTAAGTGACCTCGGATGATTTCATGCTGATTGATTTTCAGTGACTTCGGAAAAGGAAATAAGATATACACTTCTTTACCATATCGAAAGCTAACGCCAGCATGCTGATCATCCACAAATTCTCGAACGACATTCTCAAGCGCATAGGCAAATAACTTCTCTGTCTGGTAACGGTGCTTCAACGCTTGAAAGTTATTCGGGTATAAGAGAACAGGCATATAAGGCTGATGAATTAAATCAACCCCATGCTCGGCTATCTCCGAGATCCATTGCTCACCGTTCAAGATCATTCCCGACAGCGTTGTACTAATAAAATCCGTTTTGATCAACGAATTACTCTGATCCACAATACGTTGAAGCTTCTTACTCCGGTCCTGTGCAACAGATTGCTTGGCAATATCCGCAGTTAACTCTTGCAGTAATCCAACCATAACCTTGACCTCTAAGGATTCCTTTAATACATAATCATTCACACCTAGCTTAACGGCCTTCTGTGCATAATGAAACTCATCGTGACAGGACAGAATGATAACCTTTAGGTCAGGGTTAATCCGCTGTAATGCTTCAATTAACTCCAGTCCGTTCATCCTAGGCATACCAATATCAGTAATAAGGATATCCGGCATCTCTTGCTGCCCATACTGGAGAGCTTCCACTCCATCGCTACATTGCGCGGATAAGATGCACCCCAAATCCGTCCATGGAATACTCTGAGATAGAAATTCTAGCACGGGATAATGATCATCCGCGATGACTACCTTCAGCATGACTGCCCTCCTCCTCTCTAGGTATGTTGATCGTGATCAGTGTACCTTGGCCAAGCTCACTTGTAATATCAATTATCACATGCTCACCATAAATCATTCTAAGTCGGTCGAAGACATTGGCGAGCCCTATTCCGGAAAGCCGGTTTATATTATCCTCAATGGGTTGCTCCATCGAGACTTCCTGTAGGCGACCCTTAAGCTTCTGTAGTTGCTCTTTAGACATTCCAGCACCGTTATCCTGTATGCTGATTATCAATCGATCCTGCTCTCCTGACCAAGCCTTTATCGTAATTAATCCCTTGCTCTTCTCGATGCCATGTGTCAGTGCATTCTCAATAATCGGTTGAAGAATAAACCGTGGAACACGCTCCATTATTGTATCCGAAGCTATGTGGAACTTATATTGAAACGGCTCCTTCAGGTTGGATTGCATAAGCTGCATGTACCGCTCTGCTATGTCCGCTTCATCACGCAGTATGATCATCTCTTCTTGCTGTTGAATAGTCATGCGCAATAGCTTCGACAATGAGCTAAGCAAGTCCGCATTCTCCTGATCACCACGGAGTAATATACGCATACGGATTGAATTTAATATATTAAATAGAAAATGCGGATGAATTTGTGCCTGCAGCATAGATAATTCTGCTTTTCTTTTGCGTTCCTGCTCATAAGTAATCTGTTGAATCATCTCTTCCACTCGGTCTAGCATGTGGTCAAAGGATTTGCCTAATCTACCGATTTCGTCTCCTCCACGGATATGAGAGCGAACAGATAGATTACCCGCTTCGATACTCGAAGCTACATGTCCCAGGCGAATAACCGGTTTAGTAAACTGTCTCAGAAAGTAAATAAGAATAATAAGAAACAAGAATAAGAAACCAATCTGCCAAATAAAATTGGTCTGGTAGATTCGATTAATGCTGGATAATACATCATTATAAGGGATTAAACTAACGAGTAACCAATTTTGAAAGGGTAGCTCTTGTTTAACAAATAGATAGGATTGCCCGTCGATGGTGATGATTGACTCTTGCTCTGGATGATTTAGCTTGTCCAACTGAGGGAATTGATTTCCTACTTGTTCCTTACCAGAAAGAATAGTGCCATCTGGAGCGATTAGCATCATATTCTGGTCAACATAATTGAACATGACACTGCTGAAAATCTTCTCATCCACACTAACAATAATATAGGCATAAGGGGAGGAGCTAGCCGTTGATCGCAAGGTTCTTGCAATTGTAATTACATTTGTATTCCGTGCTATTCCTGGATCAATGATGCGTGGATTCTGTATTTCTGATGCAACATAGGTCTTATGAACACCTAATGAATACGTTTCATACGGGGAGAGCTTATTTAAGTCTGAGAACCATGGCTCATCAAAAAATGCGAGAGGATCGTAACGATAAAAGGTGTCCAAATTCGTATAAAATCTTCGGTCTGTTGTCAGAATGGTTACGTACATGCCCGGATCGTAATTATTAGACAACGCCTTCAACTTACTATCAATTTTTACAGTTTGCTCAAACGTTCTCTCAGCAAAGCTGGGATTACGCAGAAAAGCGATAGAATCCGAATCAAATTGCATATAATTGGCTACACCAATCATGTCATTAATGATCTTTGTAGTATGGGTACGAACCACGTTAAGTGATTCAGAAGCATTGGATAATGCTTGATCTCTCATAATATTCTTCGTGAAGGAGCTAGTGATGAGTACAATACAGGCAACCGGCACAATTAAACAAACTAATGAGGTTAATATGATTTTTTGTCGTAACGAGGAATTACGAATGAACTCCGGTATCCGTTTCATATCAATCTCACCCTACTCTTGTGTCAGCATAAGTTGTTACTTCGTATTCTAACATAAAGCTATCCCTCTTAGAACGGGCAACAAGGACCCATATAGGGTCCTTATGCCTTGATTCAGGTTACTTATTATTTGTTAGCATCAATGACAGCTTGAACGGCTTTCTGAGCATTCTCCAACGTTTTGTCGATATCCTGATCACCCAGTAAGAATTTCTCACCTTCGGTCTGATAAGCCTTCTCAACTTCACCTTGATAAGCAACAGGAATGTTCAAGTTCTGAGGCACCATCACACTAATTGTATGCATAAGAGATGCCTTATCTATCAACTCGGGCTTCGGTGTATTAGCTACTAGCTTATCAACAAGATTAGCTGTATCTACCTTCTTCCAAGAAGTTAAGTACTTAGACTGAACAACTAAACCTTCTGTTGCGAACCACTTAGCAAATGTGTAGGCTGCTTCTTTATTCTTGGAATTCGCATGTACACTTACAAAGTCAGCTCCTACTGGAGTTGTCTGTGGGTCTCCTGCATTAGCCTTCGGATATGGAGCAAATGCCGTCGTAAATTCAGGCACAACCGGACCACCACCGCCTGAATCCGCGATTGTCCATGAACCAATCATAATCATACTTACAGCCCCGCCGTAGTATTGATTACGATAAGCAAGCTTCTGTGTAACGGTATCACTGTATGGTGTTGCCGAACCTTCATTTATTCCACGTTCACGGATTTCTAATGCTTTGCGGAATAACGGATTATCCATGTTAGAGGTTACACCGTCATCCTTAACGATATTACTATTATTCACTTGGTTGAATACAGGTAGCTTCAGGTAATCTAACCAAGTATGGAAGAACGTGCCGTAACGTTTGGTTGCACCAGAGCCTTGTGTAAGCTTCTGTGCATAATCCATGTATTCATCCCATGTCCAATCTGTAGGCACAGGTAATTTAGCTTCATCTAGATGTGCCTTATTCAGAACAACATAGAATTCGTTCAGCTTACCAGGGAAAGAATAGAATTTGCCATCCACACTAGTATTAAGTGAGAATTCGTCATTGAAATTCACTCCATCTTTTTCCAAATATGCATCAAGAGGCTCTAGAAGACCTAGACCAACACGCTGTGCATAGTTACTTGGTGAATTAACGATTACTACATCTAGTTGCTCTCCTGAAGCTGCAGCTAGATCGATTTGCTTCATCGCTTCATTCGCATCGTTCGTTGCAACGGATACGGACTCCACGGTGATGTGTGGGTATTCCTTATTAAATTCTTCGATCAGAACGTCAAACTTCTCAGTAGCATCATCATACCAGTGATGGAATTTGATGGTTACAGGATCAGGCGCTTTTTCTTTCGGCGTTTCTGCTGCCTGTGGTGTTTCCTTAGGAGTTTCCTTTGGCGTAGCTGCTGGTGAGTTGTTATTACTGTTACTGCCACAAGCAGACAACAAGCTGATGATCAGAATAACGGAGAGCAGTGTAGCATAGAATTTCTTGTTCATGGTGAACCTCCCTATAATATGATTCGTTTACAATTGAATCGTAGCATCCCATACACAATAGAACATCGAACTAATTTTTCTGGTTAAGAATTATTTTATCTGTGAATCGCATGGCAATTTATCGTTATCCTTTGATACTGCCGCCAGCGATGCCCTCGATGACACTCTTCTGCCCTATGATGAAGATAATCAATAGTGGGACGATCGCTGAGACTGCTCCAGCCATAATCAATGTATAGAAGCTGCCAAATTCGTCCGCGAATCTGCGTAAGCCCAGTTGTATAGTGAATTGCTCATTGGACCGTATGAAGATTAGAGGATATTGATAATCATTCCATGTCCAGATAAATCTTAGGATTGCATATGTAGCAATGCCTGGTCGGATAAGTGGGACAGCCATGGAGCGGAAAATTCGTAAGTGGTTCGCACCATCAATCTTTGCGGATTCAATGATCTCGTTGTGGATTCCCATAAAAAATTGGCGCAATAAGAAGGTACCCAGAACACTGAAGCTTCCTAATAAGATTAATCCTACATGACTATCGAATAATCCGAGCCAGCGGTAGAGGACAAATTGCGGGACAAGTATAGCTTGAGTAGGAACCATGAAGGTAGCCAGAACAAGTAGGAACACAACACTCTTACCTTTAAAATTTATCCTAGCGAAGCTATAAGCCGCAAGTGCTGAAACTATCACCGATGTGAACGTTGTAGTCAATGTGACCTTAATGGAATTCCAATAATATAACACGAATGGGTAATCACCCGACCATACATTCGTATAATTCTCAATAACGTTCCAAGTAGGTGGAACCCACTGGATCGGGTAGGTGAACACATCGGCCTCGATCTTGAAGGAGGTTGAGATCATCCAGAAGAACGGGAGTAGGAAGATGATACCTAATAAAGCCATTATGATTGTAATGATCATCTTGCTCATGGAGAAGGTTAATTGCTTATTCAAGGGTTTATCCTCCTTTCATTATATGTTAATAATTGACCCATTTTTTCTGTCCGATCCACTGAAGAATAGTAATAATGAGCACCATGGTTAGCAGGATGAAGCTCATTGCCGATGCATAACCAGTTTTCAGATTAATAAAGGCTGATTCATATAAGTAATATACGATAACCGTTGTTGAGTTAGCAGGTCCACCAGCAGTAAGTACGGCAATGAGATCGAATGTTCTGAATGTATAGATGATCCCGGTAACAATGAGGAAGAAGGTCGTCGCCGACAGCATGGGAATCGTAACATTCCTCGTCTTCTGCCAGCGTGAAGCTCCATCCATATCGGCAGCTTCATATAGATCTCGAGGGATTCCTTGTAAGCCTGCTATATAGATGATCATATAGAATCCAATACTAGCCCATACTTGTATGGTAAATACGGATACGATAGCGAATTGGATATCTGCCAGCCACTTAGGCGGATTCTCCATGCCGATCGACATCAGGAACTCATTAACAGGACCATACGATGGATGGAATAACACTTGATATACGATGGCAATAGCTACAATACTCGAGATATAAGGTATAAAGAAGACAACCTTAAAGACATCTTTGAAGTAAACTTGTTTATTTATAATGATTGCAAGTGTTAGTGCAATGGCTGCCGTAACTGGAATGGTGAGTAATAGGAAAAAATTATTCTTAAGCGATTTAATAAAGGTAGCATCCTTGAACAGCTTAATAAAGTTATCGAATGCTACGAATTTCACTTTATCTAGACTAGATACAAAGCTCCACTCGGTAAAGCTCAATAACATCGTGGCGATTATTGGAATCGTGAAGAAGACAGTTAGTCCAATTAACATAGGGGCCACGAACAGATACCCCGTAATCGTCTCCTTAATCTGACGAACATTTGCTTTCCTTCGTTTCGGTTTGCCTGCGTTGGTTATTGGTTTGGCTTCATCATATATTGGTTTAGCCGTATATTGTTTTGCAGGTTCCATTGCTACACCCCATTCTATTTCGATATAAACTCAGTTTAGGTGAATTGATTGTGCTTTGCATGAAACTTTTTTTGCATTATTGAAAAATTTCTTGATTAACTCCTAAGACCAATTAAGGTAAACTAGAGATTAAGTTTAACCAATATTAATTATCGGGAGGCGCACAATATGAAATCAGGGACAATAGACAGGCTATATTGGCTAGAGACCATGTGCCGGATCGGCAAGCCTGTATTAGAAGCTCTTGCAATGAGACAGCTTAAGGAGCTCATGCCTATACAGTCAAGCGGTTCGAATCGGGAGCACTATTCACATCTGGAGGCGTTGGGTCGTCTGCTCTGTGGGATGGCGCCATGGTTGGATTTAGAAGGACTCACGGGTGAGGAAGAGCAGATACAAATCCGTTACGCTAAGCTCGCTCGCGAAGCCATTGATGCTGCGACGGATCCGGCTTCACCTGATCGTATGAATTTCTCAGTGGGCGAGCAACCGATAGTTGATGCAGCGTTTCTAGCACATGCCATTATTCGCGCTCCTGGTGCGTTATGGGCGCAGCTGGATACTCGTGTACAAGGAAACTTGGTGCGTGCTTTGAAGGAAACTCGCTCACGTAAGCCAGCCTTCTGCAATTGGCTGCTATTCTCCGCTATCATAGAGACCGCTTTATATACAATGGGAGAGTCTGATTGGGATCGGATGCGAGTGGATTATGCAATCAAGCAGCATGAGCAATGGTATGTGGGCGACGGAACCTATGGAGATGGCGCAGAATATCATTGGGATTACTATAATAGCTTCGTTATTCAACCCATGCTGCTCGACATAGTGAAGACATTGGGTAAGGAGCAGCGGGATTGGTTCGATGTGTATCCCCAGATAGAGGCACGAGCCGTAAGGCAGGCAGCAATCCAAGAACGATTCATCTCACCCGAAGGAACCTTTCCGCCTATCGGCAGATCACTTGCTTATCGATTTGGCGCCTTCCAACTACTCTCGCAAATTTCATTAATAGAGAGTCTTCCTGAGAACGTCAGCCCAGCTCAAGTGCGCTGCGCGTTGAGCGCAGTTATTCGGAGAATGATAGAAGCCCCGGGTACATTCGATGATCGAGGCTGGCTGACCATAGGCTTCTGCGGAGACCAGCCTGATATCGGGGAGCCATACATATCCACAGGTAGCTTATATTTATGCGCGGCGGTTTTCCTACCGCTCGGCTTATCTCCAGATCGAGCATTCTGGCAAGGTGAGGCAGCGGCATGGACAGCCAAGAAGGCTTGGTCGGGACAGGCTTTTGCGATAGATAAGGCGCTTCATTAAGGCAAGCATTAAAAAGGCAACCATTAAATTAATTACACCGCAGACAAAATAAGTGCGTTTATACAACTAATCGGTCCATGCATGCTCCATAGCAATTAATAGTCTCAAAATTACAACTAAATAGTAGTCATCGAGACAATTTACCGCTATTTCTATTGATTAGTTGTAATATGTTATTATTTCCCCCTTACTCTCTATTCTTTAAGAAAATAATTGCATATAGGTGCTATTTATTCCTGTAGGTGCTACTCATTCACATATACACTTTTTATTCCTGTAGGTGCTACTCATTCACATATACACTTTTTATTCCTGTAGGTGCTATTCATTCACATATACGCTATTTATTCCTGTAGGTGCTATTCATTCACATATACGCTATTTATTCCTGTAGGTGCTATTCATTCACATATACGCTATTTATTCCTGTAGTCGACTCATTCACATATACGCTATTCGTTCGTACCATTCAGATATTCACTTGGATATGAACTTATGTAAGCTGTATCTGAAATTATGCAATTAAATGAGAGGATTTGATCGGATATGCTACTACCCTCATATCGAACAATCAATAACAGCAAGATTTTCCAACCATTATTGCGAGAAATTGTACAAGAGGCTAAGTTAGCTAGGGAAAACCCCCTTCCTACCTTATCCTACTCCTTGTTCCGACAGTTTGAGCTGAGCGGTGATCGCGAGCAGTATCAGCGCGTATATTTCGCAAGACGGGGCAGGCTAATAGCCTGTGCACTTGCTGCGCTCATCGAAGAAGACCCACGTCATCTAGAGCTTCTACAGGACACAATGTGGGATATATGTAACGAGTATACGTGGTGCCTCCCTGCTCATCTTGCTGGCAGTCCCGTTCCTCCCGAATTAACAATTGATTTATTCGCTGCTGAGACTGCTCATACACTATCGGAAATTTTGTGGCTGCTCGAAGATCGAATTGAGCCTGCAGTTACCGCGCGGGTACGTACTGAAATTGATAGACGGATATTCCAGCCGATGACTATGGAATCTGTGCGATTCTACTGGGAGAGCGCCGATCACAACTGGGCGTCCGTATGTGGAGGAGCAGTTGGCATGGCGGCCATGTTGCTAATTGAAGATGAGGAGCGTCTTAATGTTATACTCAACCGAGTCATTGGTGCGATGGAGAGCTTCTTAAGTGGTTATGGTGATGATGGCGGCTGTGCTGAGGGTATTGGTTATTGGGTGTATGGCTTTGGGTACTTTGTATATTTTGCGGAGATGTTATATGTTCATAGCTCGGGGCAGCTGGATCTGATGAATCAGGATAAGGTTAGGGCGATTGCAGGTTATCCAGAGGCTGTCCATCTGTCCAATGGTGTGTATGCGAATTTCTCCGATGCACCGGAACGGACACTATTACCAACAGGCTTACTCAGTCGATTGTCCGAAAGAACGGGTCATAGAATGGCATTCCCTTGCACCATCCCTGGCTTTCATGACGATTCCTGTTATCGATGGGGGCATCTCTCACGAAACTTGTGGTGGACGGATGAAGCTTCCTTCGAGGGTCAACCGAAGCAAGGTCTAAAGTCGTTAGACAATCTGGGTGTAGTCATCGATCGCCGAAGGACGACGGCAGGGACGAACGCAGCTCTCTCTGTTAAGGGTGGACATAACGGTGAAGCCCATAATCATAACGACCTTGGTCACTTCATCCTGCATGCGGACGGCAATAATCTACTCATTGATCTGGGGCATGGTCTATATACGAAGGAGTACTTCGGTGAAGGAAGATATGACGTCCTGAACAATTCCTCCGCTGGTCATTCTGTACCGGTCATCAACGGGGCTTATCAAGCAGCGGGCGAATCATATGCTGCGGTATGGCTACAGCAAACCGAATTACCGAATGGCTCGGAGTTCAGCCTAGATTTAACTGGCGCTTATCCGGCATCAGCGGGCATCACCCGCTACACTCGCGGTTTTCAATGGACATGCTCTGAATCCGAGTGTCATCTAAGATTAGAGGACCGATTTCTCTTCCATCACTCCTCACTAGCTGTTCATCGGATCGAAGAACGTTTCATTAGCCAGCTGCAACCGGTCCTCTCAGGGGGAACTGTGTTATGGCAGTGTGCGGGTACTGCATTAACTTTACAATATAATGAGCAGCAATTTACTGCCACGACTCAGCGTATACAGCATCGCGACCACGCGGATGAACCCATAACCGTCTATATCACCTCTTTAATTACAGAGAATCCGATCACAGCTCAGGAGCTCGTGGGCGTGTTTGAATTAGCCATTACAATAGGTTAACATTCATCCCTCCATATCTTATCCACGCCAAATTATTCAATTTATAATGGTCTAAACCCGCATAGAATCTAAGAAAATACCCATCGAACCTGACTTATGTATGGTAACCAGAAACATGTATATTGACCATTCCCCCTACTGGCTTCTATATTTAAGGCGTTCACCTGACCTGCTGATCAGGTAATTATGAATGTAGAGGAGAGGGTTATTTTGAAACAGATTCTACCCAAAAAGAAAGCGCTTCAGAAAACGGCATTACTGCTTATTAGTATGATAATGCTATTCACATTAGTGATTGGGTGCTCAAACAACAACACAGCCAACACAGCCAACACACCAGCACCAAGCGAAACAACTAAAGACTCAGACAAGAAAACAGAAGCACCTAAAGAACGTGTTACGCTAAAGGTTGAAGTGTTTGATCGTGGTAATTCGCCTGATGGTATGACGGTCACCGACAACCTGATGACCAAATACATTCAAGAAAACTTTGGGGACCCGAATAATATCGATGTGGAATTCGTTGCAGTTCCCCGCAGTGAAGAAATTAACCAGTTGAATGTCCTGATGGCTGCTGGAACAGCACCGGATGTTATATTCTCTTACAATGCAGGTGCCATTTATAATTTTGCAACACAAGGTGGACTAACCGATCTTACGGATATTATTAAGGAGCATGGACCAAACCTTCAAAGCTATTTAGCAGATTCCTTGCAGTATGGCGTATTTGACGGGGTCCAGTATTCAATGGTAGCTCGAAGAGTACATTTACAGAAGTATATAAGCTTGATTCGCCAAGATTGGCTTGACAAGCTAAAGCTTCCTGTTCCGACAACAACGCAGGAAACCTATGATACACTAGTAGCTTTCAAGGACAATAAATTAGGTGGAGATCAGACGATCCCACTAGGATTTGCACTTGCACCAGATTCATATGAGCCCATCATCTGGTCTTTTATCAAGGAGCAATCCGATGAAGCTCGCTACTTGCGCTCTGTCACAATCGGCTCACGTGAGTATCCAATATTGATGGATGGTCACAAGGAAGGCATTCAGTTCCTTAACAAGCTTTATAACGAAGGCTTGATGGATCCCGACTTTGCACTAGATGTCGATAGGAAGAGAAAACAAGAGCAGATCGTAAATGGTCATGTAGGTATGTACAGTGAAGATGCGGTGTCCTCCTACTGGAATGATACATCGATTGCGATGACGCTTGAGAAGAATGTCCCTGGAGCTAACCTGACACCGTTTCTTCCTTGGACAGATTTTGAAGGGAAGAATAGACAGCCTTCTTATACACCAAGCGGTATGCATATCGCAGTCCCTGTATTCAGCGAACGTGCTGTAGAGGCTGTCAAATATGTAGACTGGATGGCGCAGGATGAGGTTATTCAATATATGGCCTTTGGCGATGAAGGTGTACATCACACTATTGTTGATGGTTTCCCTGTTAATAATGCAAGTGATGAAGCTAAGAAATTATTGTACAATTCCGGGGATATGCTTATTGTAACCAATGGTATCGATTTCGGTTCCATGGAGAAGAATATCGAATCCACAGTGCTTCCCGTTATTGAGAAGCATCGAGAACTTGCCAAACAAGCACGTATAAATTCAATGAAGGATTCCGTTCAACAGCCGATCCAATTTGACAAACCGCTTGAATCAGAAGCGAAGCATTCTGTAATTATGTTAGATAAGTATCATGAGCTTCTCGTTAAATCCACAATGGCCAAACCTGCAGACTTTGATAAAACGTATGAAGCTGCCCTTAAGGACTTTATGGACACAGCAGGCACAGAGGTCATTAATGAGCGAACAGCTTTATACAATGCAATGAAAAAATAATAAGTGATCTATTCATAAAGGGGGGACTCGCTCTCCCCTTTATGAACATTCACAGAACACATACTGAATCGATGATACAAGGGATGTGGAATGATGTATAAAAATTCTTATTTGTACCGTTACTGGCAATTATATCTCATGCTCATTATACCGCTTGCCTACTTCTTCATTTTCAAATATGGCCCAATTTATGGTGTGATCATAGCTTTTAAAGACTATAATCTTTTCAAAGGAATTAATGCTAGTGCATGGGTTGGCTTAGATGTCTTTCGTGATGTTTTTGGAATGAAAGGCTTCTATACTGCCTTACGAAACACATTCTTATTGAATGGATTAGATCTGGTCTTTGCTTTTCCAGCACCTATCATCCTTGCGGTTCTACTCAACGAACTCCGTTCAGCTAAATTCAAGAAGCTTTCTCAAACCGTTCTTTACCTTCCTCATTTCATCTCATGGGTGATTATCGGTGGACTGGTATACCAGGTATTCGCAACAAAAGCCGGAATTGTTAATCTGGTGCTTGCCAAAATCGGTCTAGGCCCCTTCCCTTTCCTCGCAGATAAATACTATTGGCTCTTTACTTATGTGAGCATAGGGATCTGGCAAAGTATAGGCTGGGGAAGCATTATCTACTTGGCCGCGATGACCGGAATTAATAAAGAGCTTTATGATGCCGCAGATGTTGATGGCGCTAGTCGCTTCAGAAGAATTTGGCACATTACCATTCCGGGTATTAGCACAACAATCATCGTGCTGCTCATCTTAAAAATCGGAGATATGGTTGATATTGGCTTCGATCGCCCTTTTATCATTGGGAATGTCATTGTCAGAGATTTCTCGGATGTGCTCAGCACATTCATATATAGAATTGGCTTGCAAACAGGTCAATTTTCCAATGCTACAGCAGTAGGACTCTTCCAAGCTGTAGTCGGTCTTATATTTATTCTAGGCGCCAATTATATTGCCAAAAAAACAACAGGCGATGGTATCGTTTAAGAAAGGAGTGCATGATCATAGGAACAAAGAAGCAATTCTCATTATTCGATTTGGTTAATGTTGTCATCATCTCGTTCTTCGTCATATTGTGTTTAGTGCCTTTCCTTCATATTATCGCTATATCATTAAGCTCCAACGCACCAATCATATCTGGTAAGGTTACCATCTATCCGCTAGAATTAAGCTTCGATGCCTACACACGCGTTCTCTCAGATATCTCTATGATTCGTTCTCTGATCTTTACGATTGCCCTGACCGTCGGTTTTACGATATTCTCGATGATTATGACTACCATGGTCGCATATCCGCTTACGAACCCAAAGCTTAAGGGCAGGCAAACGTTTATGTACATCATCATCTTTACTATGTTCTTTAGCGGCGGTCTGATCCCTGAATATCTCCTAATGAAATCACTAGGAATACTAGATACAACATCGGTTCTTATCCTGCCTGGACTTATTAGTCCCTTCTATATGATCATCATGATTACCTTCTTCAAGGCTACGATTCCAAGCAGCTTGAACGAAGCCGCAGAAATTGATGGGTGTAGTTATTTCGGCATTCTATTCCGTATTGTTCTTCCGCTTTCCACGCCAGTCCTAGCAACCTTGAGCTTATTCTATGCAGTAGCTCGCTGGAATGGATTCAGAGATGCGTTATTCTACATCACTGATCAGAGCTTATATCCACTTCAATTGAAGCTCTACCAATTAGTCATGAATAACATGGTCAATGAAGCATTGCTTGCAGAGGGTATGAATTTGGGCGTTCAATTATTACCGGAAAGTCTCAAGGCTGCTAGTATTATGTTTGCAACTGTGCCTATACTGATTGCCTATCCTTGGTTACAGCGTTATTTTGTAAGTGGATTGACTCTCGGCTCTGTTAAGGGATAAATTAACCAGTGACAAACTCTGGTATAGGAGAGAAATTATAACTATGAAAAAAACATGGTATAAAAAAATAGTTCTCTCTTATATCCCCACTCTATATTTGACGATTGCCATTATCGTCTTTATTTCCATCTTTGTCATTAGTGAAGTATCGATGAAGGAAGCCGAAAAGGTGAACCGCTATTCAACAGAATATATCATGAATATGATGGAGAGCACGCTCAAGAGTATAGATCGCACCATGATCGAAGAGCTAAGGAATAGCGGTCCCTTGTATGAATTTTTCAAAAGCAACCAAACGATGGAATTAAGGCTAGTGAATTATGAGGCTTCTAAGGTAATGCGACAGATGATGATTGAAAATCCAGAAATTAATTCCATTTACCTATACCGAGATAAAGACCAAATGGTATTGTCACCGACTAAATTTGAGTATTTAACTTCTTTCGAAGATAAGGACTTTCTCAAACAAGCATTCAATGATTCGACAAGCCGCAATCGATGGTCAGCTGCTCGCCCCTACGAGACCTATTCCTCCGATCCCTTGATCGGTATAACAACTGAACGTGTCATCTCTATAAGTCAAAAAGCACAAATACCCATGGGCAGAGAAGGCATCGTTGTTGTCAATGTATCCCTTGATTCACTAGTTAATTTCACCAAGAGCATGATTGATCCTACTAAATCCTTTTTATATATAGAAGAGGGTAATGGCTCTGTCATTTATTCCACGGTCCAAGGGGATGAGGAGCAGAGAACAGAGATGAACCGGTTACGTTCTGATTACATTCGCTGGAGCTTTGTCAGCGGAATTCAATCCGGTTTATTCTTTGATTGGCTGAAGGTCATCTCGAGGATATGGATCGTTATAGGTGCACTAACCATTATATTAAGTTTGGTTTATACCATCTTCATCACCAAACGTAATTATCGACCAATTGAACGGATTATTAGACAAATACAAACGTATCAGAATAATCGAAGCGCACTCAAGGTGGACGAATTCTCCTACATTCAAACCGTACTTGAGAAATTAATCGATCAGAATGTTGTATATGAAAAACAAGTCCAAGAGGACCATAGCATTCGCAGAAAACAAGTTTTCCTGGAATTAATTGAACGCAAAGAAACCTCAGGCGATAAGGAATGGAAGAATACGATTGTCCAGTTAGGTATTACCTCTGAATTTAATAAAGCCTTTGTAGCTGTTATAGAAATTGATCAGTACAGTAATTTTGACAACAAATATAATGTGTCTGACCAGACCTTGCTAAAATTCGCGTTAACTAACGTAATTCAAGACTTCTTCGAGAACCGTAACTACACGACCTGGACGGAATGGAATCGAATGAACCGGATGACGGTTATTCTCTTGAATACTGGGGAGAAGGATCATCAACTATTAATTGATACCCTGGAGAGATTCCGCACATGGGTAATCGCTAATCTTCACTTTTCCATTACCATTGGATTAGGCACTGAGGTTAATTCGTGGAATGAGCTTGGTTCCTCGCACGACAAGGCTATAAGAGCATTACAATACAAGATCTCACTCGGGAATAATCGATTACTCCAATTCAGCTCAATTCCGTCTGTAACGGACAAGGGGACTCATAAGTATTACCAGAAGATTAATACCATTGTTCAGGAATTCCGTATGGCCAAGCAGGATTGGTTGAAGCATGTGGCTGAATTATTTGCTCTGATGCAAGACGATTTGCTAACGAATGATGAAGTACTCCACCTGCTCAATTATTTTAAAAGTCTGATAGATAAATTAAGTAGTGACCTTCCTAATGAAATCCAATCCCACTGGGTCGAAATTGTTCTTCCTCAATGGGAGGCCACTGAGCAGAAGGAATCTCTTGGTGATATGGTCACTATCCTTACCAATTTGTTGCAGCATACCTATCATCTTTACTTGGATATTATGAATTCCAAGAATAATAACCAGCTCATTCATCAAATCCGACAATATATTGAGGATAATTATGGAAATAAAGATCTATCATTAAATCATATCCATGAGAAATTTAACATTAATAGTAAATATTTGAGTCAGCTGTTCAAAGAGCAATTGGGTGTAAACTTTGGGGAATTTCTTGTCAATCTGAGAATGGAGCATGCCAAAAGATTACTATTGGGAACAAAAGATCCCATTAATGATATTGCATTGTTAGTCGGCTACGAGATTCAGATTTCGTTTAGTCGGACATTCAAGAAAATTGTTGGAGTAACACCTAGCGATTACCGCAAGAATATGAATGGATAATTATTACAATACTACAGAAGAAGTGGTGATTCATGTTGAGCACAAATCCTAAATTACTAATGATGAATGATGAACAGGTAGCTCGAGCGCTTAAAAAGCAAATCCATGCCCCTGAGAATAAATATGACGGTGGTATTCGTAATGATGACACGGGAATACCCAGTGCAAGTCATGGTGGTACACCCGCTTATATGGCAGCTATGACTGCCGCATTAATAGCTAAGGATTCTCGTTATTATCAAGACCTAACCGTCCTAAATGCCCTGGATAAAGCGGCGGATTACCTCCTTACTACTCAGCATAATGACGGTACAATTTCCTTAGGTGGCACAAACTTTAACTCACCACCAGATACTGGGTTCGTTGTAGCCGGAGTTACGCAAATCTATCATCTATTACATCGTGATTCATGGGAAAGGCTAAAGCCAATCACGCTTAAGGTTAAACTTTTCCTAGAAAGGACAATCCCAGCCTTCTTAACGGGCGGTTGCCACACACCCAATCATCGGTGGGTGATTACTGCCGCCTTAGGCTCTCTATATGAAATTTTCAGGTTAGATGCCCTTAAGGAGAGAGCCAATGAGTGGTTAGCCGAGGGGATGGACTGTACCGAGGATGGTGAATGGACCGAGCGAAGTAACGGTATTTATAACGCTGTTAGTGATATTATGCTCTATTACACCGCTAAGTATCTAAATCGTCCTGATTTATTAAATCATGTTCGTAGAAACCTTAAGATGATGCTGTATATGATCCATCCTAATGGTGATATTGTTACTGATTACTCAGGACGTCAAGACTTTGGCGGAGAACATAATCTATCAGGATATTATCTATCCTATAAGCTTATGGCTGACTTAGATCGCGATCCAATATTCGCTACGATGGCCGATTTATCCTTAGCCAATATGACCGACCTTGGATCGGTGAATAATCATGCTCTCCTCGGCTCTCTCTTATTCCCTTGTGATATCGATAGTTTGGAGCGTCAACCATTACCGAAATCCTATTCGAAGGTCTTTAATATGAATCATCCTATCACTGAGGATCTAAGACAGATGGCTAAGGTCGGGCACCACTCTAGAATTCTTCACAGTAGCATGCATACCTCATTTGGAGCGCCAGTTGTAAGGTACCGTAATGACTCTACCAGCGTAACAGCAATGACCCGTACACCTTCTATATTCTCGCTAAGGCATGGACGTGTTAAGCTATTAGGCATCCGAATATCAACGATGTTCACCCCTGGAATTGTAGAGATGGAACAATTCTCGTTAACAGAATCCGGTTATTATATGTGCTGTGTCATGGAGAAGGGCTACAATGGACCTATTCCTAAAGAGTCTCTACCAGAAACAGCGGGAATGAATATTAGTCCATGGTACTTACTCCCTCATCATCTGAGAAGCTTAACACATGTGCAGAGACATCAAATCGAAGTATATATAACACAACACGGTCAATCATGGTCGATACAGGTAAAGTCTGATGATATCCAGGATGTACTGACACAGGTTTCCTTCGTGTTCAGCTCCGACTGCAAGCTCACCGGGAATGCGTTGGAGCCTATAGGGGAGCATATGCAGTTATGGACCAAGGACACACTTCGGTGTTCATCTGGAGAGGATTGGATCGAGATTACGGGCGGTCAGCTTGATCATCAATTACGTTATACCCGTAATGCCCCTGTTCAATCTGGAGTTCAGACCGCTGTTGTTAACTTGTTAAGTCCCTTTGACAAGACGTTTCAGCTAAAGCTCTCATAGATCTGATAGAGGAGGAGGCTTCATATGATACAGAAAGCAGGATATTCCTTCTCGACGATGTGGAATATTCGCCGTCATTCTAGAGGGGAAGACATGATTGAGGAGATAAGAAGCCTGGGCTTTGATCAAGTAGAATTAAATTACAATGTGACTAGCGAATTGATGAAAACCATAACACCATTAATTGAGAAACAACGGATTCAAGTATCCAGCGTACACAATGTGTTCCCATTTATTGAGGATAAGGACTATGACACTGACTCTATGATGTTAGGCTTTGACGACTTAGAGAAGCGGAAACGTTCTGTAGAACTCCTACTCGGTAGTGTGGATTATGCATATCGATTTGGGGCCAAGGGTGTGGTTGTCCATCCCGGTGAGGTTCCCTTCTCTTATCATATTGATGCTGAGTTAAAAAGGTTTATGCGGGAGCATGGGAAGGAATCAGAGCAATACCAGACCTTATGGGCAGAGATGATGGATCGGCGGAATGAGCTTGCACCCATTCATGTGAAACGCATTCAAGAAAGTCTGGATGTTGTATGTAACTATATCGCACAGAAAAACCTTGATGTTAAGATCGGCATAGAAACTCGCTCCAGATGCAATCAAATTCCAACCTTGCAAGAGGCCAATCAGATTATAGATAATTTGCATGGCGCACCTGTATATTTGTGGTATGACATTGGCCACGGGATGCTGATGGAAGGCATGGGACTATACAATAACGTGTCGGAAATTAAACAAATGAAAGACAAGGTATTAGGCGTACATATTCACGAAACTGTCGATATGGTCGATCACTGGTGCCCTTATATTCATAGCGAGGATAACCAAACCTTTGATCATTTTCTCGAGATTATTGATGCGGCTCCTATTAAAGTATATGAGCTTAGAGCGCCCTGTAAAGAAGAGCAAATTGAAGCAAGCTATAGGGTAATGGCACAAAAAATAAATGAACAAAAAGGGACCTGGCATGTGGGATCTAAATCTAGTTAGCAGGTATGCCCCATTTATTTATTATGATCGCTTGGAGCCCTTCTACCCTGTTCGAATCGGTGTAACTGTACTAAGCCAAGCAGGTCCATCTCCGTCCTTCTCGAGAGAATTTCAATTTCAGGATGAGCGATTAGACTTCATTATCGAATACGCCGTTTATTATGATTATGATATTCAGCATCTCTATGATTTGGAGCATGTATGGATATACGTCGCAAAGGATGGAAGTGTGTTGGATTGTGAAGCTAGCTTTCACGGTAAATATCTCCGGGGCTTATTAAAGGACCGCTCCAATCTAGAACAGACACATGTTAGATTATATAGTCAGCCGGGTAAGCATGCATTCGCGCCGTTCGTACAGTTATTCGACTTAATACCTAATATGGAAGCTTGTACAGATGTAGATGCTGGGAAAGCAGGACTTATTGTCACAACTCCATTCAAGGGAGCATATGAGACGAATGATGAGATTAATCATTCGGTATGCGAATTTCTACAGGGCTATCGGTTTAAGCCATCTATGGAATTCAAGAGATATATCCTTCCTGAGGATATCTATGTAACATGGGAGACTCTACATCTGGAGATACCCATTAGGATTCGTCATATTCTAGAACAAATTATGACTTAGATCGGATCTAACTACTAAACCATACGGAAGGACATATCATGATGACAACCTATATGGATGAGCTAGAAAGTATACATTACCGCCTGGGTGACGATCATCAGCATATATTAAAGGTTCTCGCTGAGCATTATGTGGGCCAGAATCCAGAGATTCCTTACACATTCAGGGCATTCAATAAAGCTGGTATTCTTCAGAATGAACAAGGCCAATATGATATTAACTTGAAGAAGAGGTTTCCTGATACCCCACCTGGCTACTATGCCTACGCATGCGGATTGGTATGGAGCGATTCAGAAAGAAGTATTGATCTATCCCTACATTGTTATGGACCTTCTCGATTATTCTTTAATGGACGACCCCTATACCGTTCAACAGCTGTTGATGAAGTGAAGCTTGACCATAAGGTATTGGTCGAGGTTCAATTTAACAAAGGATGGAATTCCTTGCTCATTACCTGTAAAAGTACAACCGCCGGATTTGGCTGTAGAATCGGAGCAGATGAGGCCAAGGTACGAATCCTCAATATTCTAAGCCCTTTTCAGCAACGTAAAGGTCAGGCAGGATGGGTCTACTCCCTTCCCGTTGAGCGGGATGTCATGCTAGAAGAACAATTCCCCGATTTATTAGATTGTGAATCTAATAGTGGGCTATGCTGGCTGCCGAATTCAGAGTGGCTAGACAAGACCGAAGAACACGGTGCTTGTGAACGAATTTTTGGCATTCAACCAGGCAGGAAGGTCTATGCTTGGTCTAAGCTGCTGCTTACTTCTAATGCCAGGAAGGCTGAATTACACGGACACACGCAGGGTGCAATTCGAATATGGCTGAATGGGCAGGAGCAAGTCTCCAAGGCTGACGCAGGGGTCTTTTGTGTAGATTTACCCCTCTCTCAGGGTTCGTATGATGTATTAGTGGAGACAACCTGTGGCGATGACTCCTGGAAGTGGAATTGCGAGGTAGCTATTGACGGAGCGCCTGCTTTATTCAAGCAGCCCCATCTGGTTCACGGCTATAAGGGACAGTGGTTCTACCTAGGAGCCTTCGATGCTGATATTCATTATGAGCCTGATGATGTTCAGACACTTCACCGAATATTACATATTAACACGTATTGGCAATTAGACCAGCCGCAAGCTTGGATTCGTCCCTTCTATGAGAATGCGCTATTAAGTAACAAATGGACAACAAGCGGAATGACTAACTTCGCTAGATGGGACTATCCATTAGGCGTTACCATGTATGGATTACTCCAGACAGGGCGAATTCTTAACCGTAAGGATCTTATTGATTATGCATTAAGGCACATTCAAGCTTGTACACAATTCTACGAATATTCATTATGGGACCTTGAGCAGTACGGGTTTCCTTCACTAAACCAGCAGCTTGTCCTGATGAGAATGTTGGACAATTGTGGCTCCTTTGGTTCAGCCATGCTAGAAGCCTACAAGGAGGAGCCGAACAGCCAATTTCTTCGTGTGGCTGATGTCATTGCTGAATTTATCCGCAATCAGTTGGAACGAAGAGAGGACGGCGCCTTCTACCGCATCTGTGCAGGTGAATACTCGGAGCACTCTATGTGGGCGGACGATCTGTATATGAGCACCCCCTTCATGAGAAGATACTATGAGATTACCGGCGATAAAGCTTTTTTGAATGATGCTGCATTGCAGTTTGTGCTATATAAGAAGTATTTATTTATGCCCGATCAGAAGGTCATGTCGCATGTGTATGACTTCAAGTACGGCACAGCTACTCGAGTGCCCTGGGGAAGGGGGAATGGATGGAGTATCTTCTCCTTGTCTGAATTACTAGAAGCTCTCCCTATTGACCATCCGAATAGAGAAGAGCTTCTGGAATTTTTCATTCAATTATGTGAGGGTTATCTTGCCCTACAGGGCGATAGTGGAATGTGGCGTCAGGTACTGAATGATCCCGAAGCTTATGAGGAATCCTCTTGCACCGCGATGTTCACTTATGCATTCTCACGCGGTGTCTATCATGAGTGGTTATCTGATCCAGATCCATATATTCATGCGGCTCTAAAAGGCTGGAAGGGTTTAACCAGCAAGTCTATTGATCGTCATGGCAATGTGTACGGTGTTTGTAGTGGATCACGTTATTCGTTTAGTGCCGATTATTACAAGGAAGACTTACGAACCGTTACGAACGATAATCATGGAATTGGAATTGTCATGCTTGCGGGTGTAGAAGTATCTAGAATGCTGAATTGGTTGAGGGATCGTTGACACCGCACTCTAACGCCAACCGCTGAGCTAATTCGGGTCCGGGTCCGGGTCCGGGTCCGGGTTCGCAGACATGGAATTCCTAATAACTAATTATGTACTCTACCAGAACAGCTCACGATTACCATTCAGTCTAGCTATACCTTCTGCATAAAAGTAATCACCGTAAATAAGGGGAACATCCACATTCTTGCGCTCGGGGTAATGGCTTGTACCGTGAAGTATGAGTCCTTCCTCCGCCTCCGAATCCCATGCACCATAATCTGCATACAATGCATGTAGAATTCTCTCCCCCGCATTCCGATAAAGTGAAGCCTCCTGCTCCTGCACTTGGTCGGCAATCAGCAGCAATCCACAGGCCGCACAAGCTCCCGCTGATGAATCCCGATAAGCGGGAACTCCATTAGGTATTCGGAAATCCCAATGCGGAACAAGATCCTCAGGCAAATTCGCCATGAAGAAATGAGCTACCCGCTTAGCTGCCAGTAGGTATTCTTCTTTGCCTGTATAATGATAACTAAGGCTCATCCCATAGATCGCCCAGGCGGCTCCTCGAGACCAGGCTGAATTAGGTGCGTACCCTTGACCCCCATTCACCTCTAGCTTCTCTCCAGTTTCCGGATCAAAGATCACAATATGATTAACTGACCCATCTGGGCGTATAAAATGAGATAGAGCCATATCCGCATGTCTCACCGCAATATGCTTATATCGCGCGTCCCCCGTTTCTCTAGATGCCCAATGGAGTAAAGGCAGGTTCATCATGCAATCAATAATAGCCCAGCCTGCGTTATTCTCACCCGCGCTCCAGGGATTCCATGCTCGAATATAATTACCCTGCACATTAAACCGAGCCGCCAACAGATTAGCAGCCAGCAGGGATCTACGCTTGGATGCCTCTGTTCCTAGCAGCTTGTATTGAGCTAGGCTTGTCAACGTCCACATGAAGCCGATATCGTGATCAAGGCGATAATAATCCACCACAACCTGATCCAGCTGCTTCTCGCACGATTCCGCAATTTCCCTCAAGGCTTCATCCTTCGTGTCCCGGTATACCAACCACAGCAGCCCCGGCCAGAAACCAGCCGTCCACCAAGAGGCGGGCTCCAATTGGTATTCGCCGTTCACACTCGCATGGGGAAACCTGTCTCCAATACGTTTGCTTATACGTGTTACCTTCTCGAGCGTCTTCTTCCACGCTTCCTGCTCCCAGCCATTCTTCATGTCCATACCCCTACACCCCTTAGATATTATGAGTTCATCATAATATAATACGGATCACAAATCACTAAAATTGATTATAATCAATAGAGGCCAGCAACAGAATGCCTAATCATGGATGGAAACGAGAACTTCTCCCAAGCCTGCCAATGCTTCCTCTTCAAGCTCCCCGTTGACTTCTAGAGTAACTTCATCGCTTTTCTTTAAGCCAAGTGACATCACACCTAAAGAGCTTTTCCCATTCATTCTTCTATTTTTGCTGATTAGAAAAACATCACATGGATAAGTTATGGCTTTATCCACAAATACTTTCGTAGGACGAACGTGGAAGCCTTGTGGATTGACAATCGTATAGGTTTGTTTCATCATCATACTCACTCCTCTTTTTCTCTATAATCTCTTACATACTGATACACCTCATCTTGCGTTCTAAGCTTTAACACCTGCTCAACCATCGGTGTCACCTCCGTATAGTTGAGCTGCCCAATCAGCTCCCTGGCTGGAAGAATCGAACCAGCACTCATGCTGAACTCGTGTAGACCAAGGCCGATAAGCAATGGAATTGCCTGTAAATCTCCGGCCATCTCCCCACACATGCCAACCCACTTTCCTTCTGTATTGGCCGCTTCAATAACTATACGGATTAATCTCAGAATACTAGGGTGGCAGGGCTGATATAGATAGGATACAGATTCATTCATACGATCCGCTGCCATCATATATTGAATGAGATCATTCGTTCCGATACTGAAGAAATCAACTTCTGAGGCAAAAATATCAGCGGATAAAGCAGCAGCCGGTACTTCCACCATCATTCCTATCTCCAATTTCTCTGCGGTTTGTATACCCTGAGCTTGGAGCAGCTCCTTCTCCTCGAGCAACAAACTCTTGGCTTTACGCCATTCGTCGAGCACCGCAATCATCGGGAACATAATTTTGAGATTACCATATACCCCTGCTCGAAGAATCGCTCTTAGCTGTGTACGGAATAAGTCCTCTCGTGCTAAACATAGACGTAGTGCTCGTTGACCTAAGAACGGGTTGCTTTCTTTAGGGAGATCCATATAGGATAATTCCTTGTCGCCCCCGATATCTAACGTGCGAATAACAACAGGCTTGCCATCCATTTTCTCCAGCACATGCTTATAGATGCTAAACTGTTCATCTTCACTTGGAAATCCGCTCCTATCCATATACAAGAACTCTGTTCGGAATAAACCTATGCCTTCTGCACCGTTATCCAGAACCTTCTGCAGATCCTCCAGCTTACCGATATTGGCTGCTAGTTCAACCTGGTGACCATCTAACGTTCGCGTCGGCAGGTTCTTGAGCTTACTCAGCTCCTCCCTACGCAATTCATATAGTCGGTGCTTCTCTTCGTATTCCGCAAGCTGTTCTCCAGAGGGATGAATGATGATGATTCCTTGGATCGCATCCAGAATAATCGTTGAGCCTGTCGAAACTGACATTACACCTTCTCCCGCACCCACAATGGCCGGGATTTCTATAGAACGAGACATAATCGCGGAATGCGAGGTTCGGCTACCGATCTCGTTGATTATTCCCTTGACCACCTTCAGATTTAAGCAAGCTGTCTCTGACGGTGTTAAATCCCTGGCAATAATCACACACTCTTCCGTAATTGAAGCCAAATCCGTATGAACAACTCCGCGCAGATGGTTCATAATCCGCGTGGCCACATCACTAATATCTACTGCTCTTGCTTGTAAAAGCTCATTATCCATGCTCAGGAAGGTATCGATAAACATCTGTGAGACTTCATAAAGTGCATATTCCGCATCGATTTGTTGTTGTTCAATATTCTCAATGATAACATCGATAAGCTCAGGGTCTTCTAATAGCATTAAATGACCTTCGAATATCTCCGCTTTACTCTTACCAAGTCTCTCCAAGGTGGATTGTCGGATCGTCTCTAATTCTTCCTTAGCTAGGGAAACAGCCACTCGTAGTCGCTCCTGTTCCTTGGAGGAATGCATCTCCACACGACGCTCGGGAATGTAAGCTTCTTTCTTCAATACAACTGCCCTCGCAATGGCATATCCGGGGGAAGCTGCAATCCCTTTCATCTGCATGCTATTATCTTGAGTCATGATCCAACGCCTCCGTTCTCCTCGTAAAGCTGAACAATCTGTGCATGAAGAGGGTGTTTGCTAGCAATACCTAAATAATACCTTATTACATCGTGTATACCTTGCTCATATAGAGCATTCTGAAGCTCAATGGCTTCCGGGTCTCCATCATAATCGAACCTCAACGCAGCAACGATCGCTTCAGTCAGATAGGGAATTGACATTCCGAGATCGTGAGCGAGTAAAGCCGGTCGCACAAGACGATCATTCACGGATAGCTTACGAATCGGTGAACGCCCTACTCGTAGGACATCATCGGATAGATATGGATTTGCGAATCGATCTAATATGGTTACGACATATGCTTCATGCTCGATGTTATCAAAGCCATACCTTCGGCACAGCATATCGCCCGTTTCGTTTAATGTTCGATATACCTTCTCACGAAGCTTCTCATCAGCCATTACTTGCTGAATTGTCTCGTGACCATGCAAATATCCGTAATAGGCAGCACAGCAGTGACCGGTGTTTACCGTGAACAATTTACGTGAGATATAAGGTTCCAGCACATCAACATAATGGACACCGGTAATGGTTGGATATCCTTGGAGCATAACAGATCGGTCAACCACCCACTCATAGAAAGGCTCTACTTCTACTTGCAGCGGATCCTCGTGATGCTGAATAGGTACGATCCGATCGACAGCTGCATTAGGAAAAACTATGCGCCCCAGTGCTTTCAATTGCTCATCCTTTGTTAAATAAGAATATACATAACTCTGAAGCTGGCTGCTTCCTCCAATCGTATTCTCGCATGCAATGATGTGCAGAGGAGGGGCATCAAGCTCTAGGCGTCGGCGTATGCCCTCGGCCAGTGATTGTGCAATGTAAGGAAGCGCTGATACACCGATTGCCGTTGTGACCAGGTCTGCACCGGAGACTTCCTCCGCCACCTCATCCTGATGATTTCCATGAATAGCAGTTACCCTCTTTACCCATTCTGTGTCTTGCTGCTCGTTCGCCAGAGTTACTAGATATTCGCCTCGCTGTTGAAGCGCATGAACGATTCCATCATTGACATCAATAAAGGTCACTTCGTATCCCGAACGTGATAGCATGAGTCCAATAAAGCCTCTTCCTATATTCCCCGCTCCGTAATGGACCGCTCTCATTAGCCTACACCTTCTTGGAAAATCGTAAGAACCTCATCCTCGGAAATGGATTTCAGAATCCTGGCAGCAATCTCGTCATCCGAGGCAATCATTGCGATATTCGTTAACAAATCAATATGATCGTCTCCAATAGCCGCGATCCCTACGATGAGTCGAGCCGTTTGTCCGTTATCAAATTCAACGCCATCCGGCACCGTTAGTACAGCTAGTCCGGTAGATTGGATAAACTGTTTAGCTTCATTGGTTCCATGAGGGATGGCAAGACCAGCCCCCATGTAAGTCGATAATACATCCTCACGTTGGATCATAAAATCGATATATTCAATCGGAACATGCCCTGCGTCAACCAACATTTGGCCTACAATACGGATTGCTTCATATTTATCCTGGACCTGAATTTGCAATTTAATCTTATCTCTAGATAGTATGGTCATAACGAATCACTCCCGTCCAATTTGGTTTTGATGAATAGCTCAAAGTTATTCGAGAATAACCGTTTGATTGACTCTTCATCTTCTTTTTCTAGTCGATCAATAAATCCCGGCTCAAGCAGCAGTACGCTAAATTCACTAAGAATCTCTAAGGTTTGTTTATCCAACTCTTTAGGTCCTAGCATCAGCAGAATTTGCCGGACCTGATGATCGCCCAATCCTCCCCAGTGAACAGGTGACTCAAAGCGGAATAAGGCGAGAGAAGGATCCCCAACAGCTTCACTGCGTGTGTGGAAAAGTGCCAAGCCTGAATTCGCAATCACCTGGCTTCCCATCAATTCCCTCTGCATTAGAAGTTCAACAATCGGTTCAACGCAATCCATATAACCCCGTTCATGCATCGTTTCACACATGGTCTGAACGATCGATCTAAGATCTGCGATCCCAGCATCCGAATTCACAGCTAGCGGGTGGATCTGGAATCGCTCAATTAATTGAATAATGATTTTGGAATAGCTGCCAATACTCGTAATAAGGTCGAAAGAGGAGTATCCCGACTGTCTGCCTTTCCCCCCTATTGTCGTCGACTGCTTAACAGTAATGTTCTGAATGAATAATTGCAGCTTCATCACTTCGTCCATGGTTAACAAAGGACTGATCTTAATATATTGGTCGGACGGTACCGGAAGAGAAACCGTGGAAATCACCAAATCATAGTCATCTTTTGAGATCCTGCTTGCTTCATACCATGAAATATGGGCTAGCAGTTCAATTTGTGGCAGTTCCTTCTCAATACGCACCGCCAGATGCTTTGAGGATCCGATACCGCTCGTGCACACGAGTAGAGCCTTCACTCTTAGAGACTTCTGCCTATTCCTTTCTAATGCAGCTCCAAAGTGCATGACCAGAAATGCGATCTCTTCATCAGGCACCTTAAATTCCTCCACGATCTCCAGAATGGCCGAATTTACGACTTCGAACAATTCCTCATAATCCTTACGGATCTGCGAAAGAAGAGGGTTTCGGATAAATTCTCCATTCTTGATCCTGTCATAAGTCGACTCAATGTGTAGCAATAATCCTTCCTTTAATGAACGATCCTGCTCAAGATCTACCGACAGCTTAGTGCTAACAAGATGGATCAGCATCATAACAAATTGAAGTAACCGCAGATCCTCCGTTAATAGCCCTTGATCTGGCTGGACTACCCGCTTCCAATCTTTAAACAATCCCGTGATGTACGCTTCCTCTTGCGGAGGAAGGTGCAGCTGCATGACATCCGCCAAATACTGATATCGCTGCAGCCCTTCCTCCGTCTGGATCCATTCCTTCTCAGTAATCTCTTCTGGACTCAACGTCATTCCTAGTAAATTTCGTGTAACCGCAATGGATAGGCGAATGAGCAAATGTGTATATGCCGCTTCAGATAGATTCGTTGAATCACGCTCGTCTAGCCTCCAAAGCACTTTCTCGATTTGAAAGAAATGCTCCCATCCGACCAAAATCAATAATTGACGACTAACTAGGTCTGTAAGAGATTCGTTTGCATTATCTAATAACATAGAATCGTCAAGATGGTCTTGCGCTAGCAATTCAATCGCTCGTCTTTTTACTCTCTCCGTTCCGACGATCTCAATCCCATATCCCCGCTTGCGAACCAAAGTGAGCTCATTTTTTCGGACCCAGCTGTCCAGCTCATCTAAATCATTAATAATCGTGGGGATAGCGGCATGAAGCTCGTGTGATAATGAGAAAAGCTTAATCGGTTCGTTGATTTCCAATAGCTTGCAAATAATCAATACCTTTCTTTCTTCACTTGTGTACTCCGTTTTATTAACATGGATTAATTGCTTCTGTAACTCCATTAATTGTTCTGGACGAGCATGTAATTGTATGCCAGTTCCCGCTTTTTTGAGTAGCGTGACACCGAAGCTTTCTAGAATCATCTCGATCTCAAGCAAACCCCGATGTACAGTACGTGAGCTAACACTAAGCTCCCGGGAAATTTCTGTAACCGTCATTTCTCGCTTACTTTCTATGAGCATCTCAATGATCTGGCACTGTCTCCTGGATACCTTCACTGACATAGTCTATTAATTAATTTATCGTACTCAGGACTTTGCAGGAAATCATCAATTGAGATATGCTCCGCGCTCGGTAACTTCATTCGCGCACGTTCGGTTAGTGATTGATGTGTGAACACGATATCCGCATCATCGGGGATTTCATTGATTGCCGTATTCGTTACTGTAATACCCAAACCTTGCTGAACGACTTTTTTGCGGAGCATAGAAGCGCCCATCGCACTAGATCCCATACCTGCATCACAAGCGAATACGATTCTCTTCACACTTTCTTTGTCCTTTGTAACATGGGTTGCTGGGGTGCTTGCTGAATTAATCCCTTTTGCTGTTCTTTTCATTTCATTCTTCTTTTCTATAGCAGATTCCAGATCTCCTTCCACATCCTTACCTGTTTTTAGTAATAATGCAGAAACCAGGAAGGAAGCAATTGTAGCTGTCACAATCCCGGCAATTACTGGGAGGAACTCTCCTTTTGGAGTCATAACCATGTAAGCAAATATGCTGCCTGGAGACGGTGCAGCCACAAGACCTGTATTTAAAATCGAGAATGTGAAGGTACCGGTTATTCCCCCGGCGATGGCCGCAAGGACCAAACGAGGCTTCATTAAGATATACGGGAAGTAAATTTCATGAATACCACCCAGAAAGTGAATGATTATTGCTCCCGGCGCAGAATTCTTGACCAATCCGCGACCGAAGACCCAATAAGCGAGCAGAATGCCTAAACCCGGACCAGGATTAGACTCCAGCATGAACAGAATCGATCTCCCTGTTTCGGCCGCATCCTTCAAGGCGATCGGACCTAGCACTCCATGGTTAATTGCATTGTTCAAGAACAGAACCTTACCTGGCTCGATCAGAATATTAGCAAGTGGAATTAAGTTGTTATTAACAAGCCAGCCAACCGCATCAGAGAGAATGTTGCTAAAACCGCTTACTATGAACTGCACCCCAATTGTTAGACACACAATCTAACAGTTGGAGGTGCAGTTTTCTTTATGTCTAAATTAACAGGACAAGAAAAGATACAAGCTGTAAAAAGGTACTTTGAAGGTGTTGAGAGTCAG
>Ga0209276_100335_pt1 | contig 77723 bp, 84 predicted proteins | sample DewCreD2012metaG_3_FD_185473 | JGI IMG/M metagenome (GOLD analysis project Ga0209276, IMG submission 185473) | Hot spring sediment bacterial and archeal communities from British Columbia, Canada, to study Microbial Dark Matter (Phase II) - Dewar... ...
TCACTTCGACCTCCGTAAAGTGGCGATGTTTCATGGCATTACTCCCCCGGAAGGTATTTCCGGGGATTAAGACGATGTGACATTTCAAATTGGGAATAAAATAGGACATTTCAAATTGGAAACCACATTTCGCCGCGTATCGGTTGACACCCGCGGTTGTTTCGTGGTAAAATGCACGAGCGTTACAACGCCTGTTCAAAGGCGGGGGTAACTTGACAACCTGCGTCCCGACGGCACCGAAAAAGCCCCCTCGGGGGGTGCCCGAAAGGAGGTACCGACGTGCACTTGCGTGAAGCGTACGGCAGAGCGCTGTTCGCGTCTCTGCTGATAGCTGCAACCCTGTGTGCGTTCGTGACCGCAGACGCAGGACGCCGATTCTCGGTGCGCCTGCGCGAAAGTGGCACGGTGCGTACATTGGACACACAAGCCGCAACCGTCGCAGAACTCTTGCGCGAAGCGGAGATACGCCTGGAGAAGTTGGACCGCGTCCAACCGCCTCCGGCAACGCCTCTTGCCGATGGCATGGAAGTGGTGGTGACCCGGGTGCGCCAGCAGATGGTTACCGAGGAGCAGAGAATCCCGGCACCTGTGAAGCGATTTGCGGACCCGGCACTGCGTCCGGGCGTCAAGCGGGTGGTAGAGGAGGGACAGGATGGGAGGAAGCGCATCCAGTGGCTCGTCACCACCGTGGACGGGCAGGAGGTGTCCCGAAAGGTGTTAGCGTCCAAAGTAATCTCGCAACCCAAGCCGCGCATCGAGCGGTACGGGGCGGGCGGCTCGCTGCCCGCGCGAGGTTTCTTCAGCGGACGGCGTGTGCTTACCATGATCGCTACGGGCTACGCACCTTATGCCTGTGGCGGCAGCCGTACGGGACGCACCGCGACCGGGATTAAAGCCGGCTACGGCACGGTTGCCGTAGACCCGCGCTACATCCCGCTTGGCACGCGCCTGTATATCGAAGGTTATGGCTATGCGATTGCTGCAGATACCGGCGGAGACATTAAAGGCAATCGCATCGACCTTGGGCACGACACTTATCACCAAGCGAAGCGAGTCGGTATGCGCAAGGTCAAAGTATACATCTTGGACTAACACCTGAACATGGGCGGAGCCTTTGTGCTCCGCCTTTTCCATTCCCTGACTGCGGAGGGCATGGCGTGAAGCTCACCTCGCCATCTCAGATACGTCTCGTGCTGCTGCAATTTGGGCTGACACCCGACAAACGCAAGGGACAGCACTTTCTGGGTGACCACAACATCCTGGAGAAAATCCTTCAAGCCGCCGACCTCTCGCCGGAAGAGGGGGCGATGGAAATCGGCAGCGGTATCGGCACGCTGACCCGTGCGCTGGCGCAACACGCCAAACAGGTTCTCACCTTTGAAGTGGATACCAAACTGATACCCATCATCCAGCACCATCTGCGCGGATTGCAAAATGTCCGCCTGATACACGGCGACTTTCTCCGCCAGAACCTGCCGCAGCTGATACAGGACACCTTTGGAGATACGCCTTTCAAAGTGGTGGCGAACATCCCCTACGGTATCACCAGCCCCATCCTGGACCGGCTCTTCGGCGTTGCCAGCGGCTGGGATCGCGCGGTGCTGATGATGCAGCGCGAGGTCGCCGAACGGTTGATCGCGGAGCCGGGTACTCCCGAATACAGCGCCATCAGCGTCTTCGCCCAGTACCATTCCAGAGTGGAAATCGTGCAGAGGGTCTCGCGCACGGTATTCTATCCACCGCCAGAAGTGGACAGCGCGATTGTGCGTTTCACTCCTCTTCCCAAGCGTCTGCCGCCCGACGAGGAAAAGAGGCTTTTCCGCGTGGTGCGCGCGGCATTCGGGCAGCGGCGAAAAACCCTGCTCAACGCCCTCAGTGGCGGGCTGGGTCTGCCGCGCGAGCAGGTGGAAGCCGGACTGCGAAACGCTGGCATTGACCCACAGCGGCGCGGCGAAACGCTGACCCTGGAGGAGTTTATCGTGCTATCGCGGTGGCTACTGGGCGATGTCCAGACCGCACGGGAAAAGTCGTCTGCGGAAGGATAGCCCGTACTGAACTGCGAAAAAGGTTTTATGCTATCCGGTGACAAACCCTGCACGGAGGATTTGGATGAACGAGTTGCACCTGCTGAACCTGGGATTGGGTAGCCTTCCGCTGTTGTCCAGCGCGGAAACACGCTCCATTTCCGCCGAAAACCCCAACGGCGAGCGAGGCGGCGGCGCGAAAGCGGAACCCGACGAACATAACGCCGCTTCCATGCTGGGCAGAGGCTGGAAGGTTCGTCCCTGCATCACCCTTGAACCCGGAACCACTACCACGCTGGCAGACATTCAGGGACCGGGCATCATCCAGCATATCTGGATTACCGTTGACGTGAAAGCCTACCGCGATACCATATTGCGCATGTACTGGGATGACGAAAGCACGCCGTCGGTAGAAGTGCCTCTGGGAGACTTTTTCTGCAACGGGCATGGATTGCGCTATAACGTGGTATCCATCCCTGTCGCAGTTAACCCGTCGGGCGGTTTCAACTGTTACCTGCCGATGCCCTTCCGCAAGCGAGCGCGAATCACTATTGAGAATCAGCGGTGGGAGCCCATTCACGGCTTCTTCTACCAGATTACCTACGCGCTGACGGACATCCCCGACAACGCAGCTTATCTTCATGCGCAGTGGCGACGTTCCATGACCTCGCGTGAATGCCCTGAACACGTCATCGTGGACGGGGTCAAGGGGCAGGGACACTACGTCGGCACGTTTCTGGCGTGGACGCAGCTCTCCAATGGCTGGTGGGGCGAAGGCGAAATCAAGTTCTACATGGATGGCGATACCGAGTATCCCACCATCTGCGGTACGGGCACGGAAGACTACTTCTGCGGCGCATGGTGCTTTGGTGAAACCTTCAACGCGCCCTTTACAGGCTATCCCCTGTGGCGCAAGGAACCCGGCGAGGTGCCCCGGCACGGACTGTACCGCTGGCACATCTACGACCCCATCCGCTTCAAGCAAAGCCTGAAGGTAACCATCCAGGCATTGGGCTGGTGGCCCAACGGCAAGTTCCAGCCGCTCACCGACGACATCGCATCGGTGGCATACTGGTATCAGGCAGAGCCGCACGCGCCCTTCCCCACCTTGCCTCCGATGCACGAGCGATGGTCGCGGTAAACGACAGGGGTGTGGGCGAGGCTGACCCACGCCCCGTCCCCTTGACCAAATGAGGGTGTTGGCGCGTTTGACATTTTCGGCGTGGGTTTGATACCATGTTATCGCTAAAGAGCACTGAAGGACACCCGGAAGGGCGTTGCTTCTTTCATGGAGGATGGGCGTGAGTAAACCTTCACTGACTGCCGTCATCATGGCGGCGGGCAAAAGCACCCGAATGAAATCCCGTTTGCCCAAACCGCTTCATCTCTTGTGCGGAAAACCCTTGCTTTCATACCTTCTGGATGCCTGCCGGTCGGCAGGAGTCGCCCGCACCATTGTGGTGGTGGGTCACGAAGCGGAGCGTGTGCAGGAGGCTTTTCGCGGACAGTGCGAGTTTGTCCTTCAGGAGGAGCAGCTGGGCACAGGACACGCCGTGATGAGCGCAAGGCCGCTGCTGAACGACTACGCAGGTGACCTGCTGGTGCTTCCGGGCGATACCCCGCTCATAGACGGCGAAACCCTGCGCAAACTGGCGGAACATCACCACAGCAGCGGCGCGGTTGCCACCCTGTTGACTGCAGTACTGCCCCACGATGCAGGGATGTATGGGCGCGTGCTGCGCGACCCCAACGGCAAAGTAACAGGCATAGTAGAAGCAAAGGACGCCTCCCACCAGCAGCTGGCTGTGCGAGAAATCAACACATCCATCTACTGCTTCAACGCGCCTGCCCTGTTTGGCGCGCTGGGGGAAATCCGTCCCGACAACGCACAGGGCGAGTACTATCTGACCGATGTCATTGGGCTGTTCACCCGCAAAGGCGACCGGGTGGAAGCTGTCATTGCCGACGACTGGCAGGTAACACTGGGGGTAAACACCCGCGTGGAGCTGGCGGACGTCGCGGCGCGCCTGCGTCGGCGCATCATGGAAAACCTGATGCTATCGGGGGTTACCATCGTAGACCCAACGAACACCTACATCGACGCTGACGTGCAAATCGGGCAGGATACCGTCGTCCACCCGAACACCTACATTCTGGGCAACACCGTTATTGGAGAAGAGTGCGAAATCGGACCTATGGCGCGAATCGAGAACAGCCAGATAGGCAATCGCACCACGGTGCTGGCGTCGCAGGTGGTGGAGAGTCGGCTGGGTGACAGCGTGCGCGTGGGCCCGTTTGCCAACCTGCGTCCGGGCACTGTCGTGGGCAACGGCACGAAGATTGGCGACTTCGTGGAGGTGAAGAACTCCATTATCGAAGAAAACGTCAGCATGGCGCATCTGACCTACGTGGGCGATGCGCAGGTCGGGGCGAATACCAACATCGGTGCCGGCACCATCACCTGCAACTACGACGGCAAGCGCAAGCATCGCACTATCATCGGCAGGGGATGCTTCATCGGCTCGCACGCCACGTTAATTGCCCCGCTACAGATAGGCGATGGTGCGTATGTCGCCGCCGCCTCGGCGATAACCGATGACGTGCCACCGGATTCGCTGGCAATCGCCCGCTGCCGACAGGTAGTCAAAGAGGAGTGGGCAAAACGACGTCGGGAACAATCTTCTTCTGAGGGATAGCCTATGGATGACGACTTGAATAACAACAAAGACAGAGCAAACGAAGACCGCATGCGCATCTTCACCGGCAACGCCAACCCCGCGCTGGCTCAGAAAATCGCAGAATGCCTCAAGAAGCAGCTGGGGCAGATACTGGTGTCCCGCTTCTCAGACGGGGAGATTCGCGTACAGGTTGGAGAGAACGCACGGGGACTGGACGTGTTCATTGTGCAGCCAACCTGCGCTCCGGTCAATGAGAATCTGATGGAGTTATTGATTATGCTGGACGCCTTCCGGCGTGCCTCAGCAAGACGTATCACGTGCGTTATCCCCTATTACGGCTACGCGAGGCAGGATAAGAAGGTGAAACCCCGTGAGCCGATAACCGCCCGCCTCGTGGCTAATCTTCTGGAGGTGGCAGGTGCAAACCGCATTCTGACCGTAGACCTGCACGCCCAGCAGATTCAGGGCTTCTTCAACCTGCCCGTCGATCACCTTTATGCCGGTCCCATCATTGGCAAGTATCTGATCGAACAGGGACTGGTGCATAAAAACTGCGTGGTGGTCTCGCCTGACGTAGCCGGTACTCCTCGCGCCAAGGCGCTGGCGGAGATGCTGGATGTGCCCTTCGCCATCATTGCCAAGCGACGTCCGGAGCCCAACAAAGTGGAAGTGATGGAAGTGGTGGGTAACGTGGAAGGCAAGACCGCCATCATGATCGATGACATGGTGGACACAGGCGGTTCGCTGGTGCAGGGAGCAGAAGCGCTGATCGAGCGGGGTGCGACGGACGTGATTGCCTGTTGCACCCACGCGGTGCTTTCCGGCGACGCCCCCGAGCGGATCCGCCGCTCGCCCATCCAGCAGCTTGTTGTCACGGACACCATTCCCTTACCACCGGACAAAAGGAACGAAAAAATTACCGTCCTGACGGTATCCCGGCTTCTGGCAGACGCCATCCTGCGCATTCACCTCGACCACTCTGTCAGTAAGTTATTCGAACAGCAGAGCGAAGAGGTACGGATGCGGAACTCCTGAACCCATGCGGATATGGTTTGGAAGAACTCAAGAGGTACATCCGGAGTGGATTGTGCTGGGGTTGGGCAATCCGGGTGCGGAGTATGCCCATACCCGGCACAATATCGGTTTTGACGTGGTAGACATCCTCGCCAGCCGCCATCGCATTCGCCTGAACCTGAGCCGCGACCATGCCCGCTACGGACTGGGAATGATTGCCGAGGTACCTGTGCTGCTGGCGAAGCCGATGACCTACATGAATCGCAGTGGCGAAGCGGCACGAGCACTGCTACAACGCTATCCGAGAGACGTTTCTCATTTGCTGGTGGTGGTGGATGATGTAGCGCTGCCTCTGGGCAGGATCCGCATTCGCCCTTCTGGCTCTGATGGCGGGCACAACGGCCTGGAGTCTATCATCCAGTGCGTGGGCACGCAGGCGTTTCCGCGCGTGCGCGTGGGCATTGGCAGTCCCCCACCGGGGCAGATGGTGGAGTATGTGCTCTCCCGCTTTGCCCCTCCAGAGCAACCGATTATCGACGAGGCTCTACAACGCGCCGCCGACGCAGTCGAAGCGATTATCGCCGAAGGGGTGCAGGCGGCGATGAACCGCTTCAACGCACAGAACACTGCCGCAGGCTCCGGGGAAACATAAACGCTTGTTGGTCAGCTATTGTGCTCGTTGCCATTACCGGCGGTGCGCTGTCGCATCCTCTCCACAAAACGGGCAGTCACCTGATCGATGGCGGTAATCGCAGTGCCGACCACCACCGCCCATGCTCCCGCCTCCAGCGCGAGACGGGCTTCCTCTGGCGACGAAATGCGCCCTTCGCAGATAACAGGCACGGTGACCTTCTGCGCCAGCTGCCCAACCAGTGCGATATCTGCCCCCATCGTGCGGCGGTGCTGGGTGTACGGAGTATAGCCCGACATCGTGGTGGCGACCAGGTCCGCCCCCATCTCCGCTGCAGCAACGCCTTCCTCCAGCGTCGAGATGTCCGCCATCACCGGCACGCCGAGTTCCTCATGAATGCGCTGTATCAACTCCTGCAATGGCTCAGGGCGGTCGCGGTCGGTCGCATCTATCGCCACAACGTCCGCACCAGCCTCTACTACCGCACGGGCGTGCTCAAAAGTGGGAGTAATGTACACCGGGTAGTCTGGCAGAGTGTGCTTGTAGATGCCGATTATCGGCACCTGAACCAGCTCCCGAATGGCACGGATGTTTTGCGGAAGGTTGGCGCGAATGCCTGCTGCCCCGCCGCGCACGGCCGCCTCTGCCAGTGCCGCCAGCACAACCGGTTTTCCCAACGGCGTGTTTTCCGGCGCCTGGCAGGAGACGATAAGACCCCCTTTTTTCTGTGTTAAACGCATGTTCACCCCCGAATGTGAAGCAGCCTTCTCTATTCTACCGTGAATCTTCCGCTGCCGAAAGGGTATCTAATGTTTCGGAATAACACCAAAGTACAACGTAAGGAGGTTGAAAATACCAGTATGTTCGGACTGTTCGGGCGAAGACAGGCAACTGACCACTCCGAAAGCGGGTTGATCAAGCATGTCAACGCCAGCACGTTCAAGCAAGAGGTACTGGAGTCGGACATTCCGGTGCTGGTGGACTTCTGGGCGCCGTGGTGCGGACCCTGCCGGATGCTCGCGCCTATTCTGGAAGATATAGCCCGCGAGTATCAGGGGCGGCTAAAGGTGGTGAAGCTGAACACCGATGAGAACCCGATTACGGCCAATGCCTACGGCATTCAGGGCATCCCGACGCTCATCCTGTTCACACGCGGTTTCGCCCGCGAGCGGCTGGTGGGGCTGATGCCCAAACAGCATATCATGGCGAAGATACTGCCGCACCTGCCAGCAGAGGCACCTGCAACAGCAGGCAACACAGAGACCGTGTAGGAGGAATTGCTCATGCCGCTCAAAGCTATTCTTGCCATCGCCGGCGGGGCAGTGGCGGGTGTGATACTGTCCGCGCTGTCCCGCAAGATGGGCAGCACTTGAGGCATTCTCTGCAACCCTGTCATTGCCGCCATCTACGGGGCAGTGCTGGGGTTGCTGCTGGTTTTCGGGCAAAACCAGCCTCAAAAGTAGTTACAAAGGAAAATGGGGCGACCGTCTGCGGCGGCTCAGCCAGCTGCGCAGGCTCCAACCGATGTCTTCTACTTTCTGGTGGAGTAAACAGAAGAGGCTGCGCGCCTGTGCCGTGCCGTGCAGTTGCAGTTTGCGGGTGACCTCGATGACCGAACGCACCTTTGCGGGTTCGGTGCTGAAGTGCCCGCGCCAGCCGCACACGTGGCACTCGGTGTTCTCCATCAGGTTCAAAGCACCACACAGGTCGCAGATTTTGAGGCGTACCTCGTCCATGACAGCACCTGCATATCCGTTTATGCTCCACTACCAGTATTATGGCTTGGATTCGCGTTCCGAGTAGACCACCGCCGCCACCACTTCACCCACTATCTGCAGGGACTGGGGACTGCATTTGTCCACTGTATCCTGCAGCGTGTGCCAGTAAGGGTAATCGAAGTCAATCAGGTCGATGCAGGGCACACCCGCCTCGATCAGCGGGATGTGGTCATCGATAATCGCATACTTCTGGGCGTCAGGGAAATACTTGCGGTAGCCCAGTTCGCCCGCTGTGCGCCAAACCTTTTCCACCAGTTGCGGGGCAGCATATACGGAGTTGACCTCTTTGTATATCTGCAAATCCTTATCGCCCACCATGTCCAGCAGGATGCCGTACGTGGGGCGCAGTTTGCCCATGTTCTTCGCAAAATAGCGCGAACCCAGCAACATGTTGTCCACTGTGGGTCCATAGTCCTCACCATCCCAAAGCGCGATGATGACACCCACCTCAGGACGCTTGAGTTTGAACTGCCGTGCCAGCTCCAGCAACACCGCCACACCGGACGCGCCGTCGTTTGCACCCAGAATCGGCTTTTTGCGATTGGCGGGGTCTAACTCTTCGTCCGCAGTGGGGCGGGTATCCCAGTGCGCGCAGAGCATCACCCGTTTGCTGGCGTTCTCGTTGAAAATCGCGAAGATGTTGTACAGGCGCAGGCTTTTGCCATTGACCACCCGAGTGAAGGTTTGCACTTCCACCCGGTCGGCAACCTTCTCCAGCTCCGTCATCAGCCAGTCGCGGCACTGCAGGTGAGCCTGTGTGCCAGGCACGCGCGGACCGAAGGACACCTGCTTTTCGAGGTCGGCGAACGCCCGTTTACCGTCAAAGGCGGGACGCTCTGCCTGCACCGCCCCTGGCGCACAGCCCCAGAGAAGGAACAGCCCAAAGAGGGATAAAAAACTCAGTAATCTTTCAGCCAGGCGCAAAAAAGCATCTCCTTTCTCGTTACGGTTTCACTGCCACGATGCGCTCGGAGACTCCAGCAATCGGTTTGCCTGCTTCCAGGTATGCCCGCACCGCATCGCCGACCGTTTTTTCGGTTTCGCGCTCTATCGCCGAACGCTCCCATACCTTGAAGTAGCCCAGCGCACCGTAAGCGAGCGTAGCCGAAGTCGCCACACGGTACTCACGCTGAGGGTTCAAATCCTGCTTGTTCTCGGTTCCCACCTGAACGCGCACCACCCGCTCGCCTGCCGGCTTCGCGGGGTCGAACGTTACCTGCAATCCGCTCACCTGCAGGAAGCCGGCGTTGGGTTGTGGATACAGCGTAAGCGCACGCTCCAGAGCCTGCTGAATCTGCGCGCCGGTGAGCTTCAGCACCACCACGCGGTCGTCGCGATAGGGCAGTAACCTGCTCACGACCTCGGCGGGTGGGGTGTCTTTGCTCAAGGTGACTTCGTTGAACGCTGCCGCCGGAAGCCAGCCGATATCCGCTCCGCTCGCATCGCGCAGGGCATCCACCACCACGTTCGCCAGGTCGCTCTCCTCTGTGCGTACGTTTTTGGTGCTCAGCTCCTGCGCCCAACCGGCCACACCTGTTATCAGCAGGAGAACCACTGCCCACAGGATGCTGTTAACTGCTCGGCGGATTGTCTTCATTTCTGCGTGCCCCCTTCCATCGGAGATAGGCGTGGATGAACAGGTCAATGTCGCCATCCATCACCCGAGGCACATCCCCCGTCTCCGCTTCTGTCCGGTGGTCCTTCACCATATAATACGGTTGAAACACATAGGAACGTATCTGATGTCCCCATTCAATCGGCGGAGGCTCGCCACGCAAAGCGGCAATACGCTCTGCATTGGCACGACGCTCGCGCTCCGCCAGCCGCGCCATTAAGACGCGCATCGCCATGTCGCGGTTACGCTGTTGCGAACGCTCGTTCTGGCACGTGACCACGATGCCCGTCGGGATGTGCGTGATGCGCACCGCCGTCTCGTTCTTCTGCATGTGTTGACCGCCCGCGCTACCCGCGCGGAAGGTCTCGATACGCAGGTCGTCCGGGTTGATTTGAATCTCTTCGCTCTCGGAAAGTTCCGGTATCACGTCCACCGAGGCGAAAGAGGTATGCCTTCGCTTGTTGGCGTCAAACGGTGAAATCCGCACCAGTCGGTGCACGCCCCGCTCGGACTCCAGCAAGCCATAGGCATTGCGACCCTCGATGCGTACCGTTACACTTTTTAGACCGGCAACTTCGCCCGGAGTTTCGTCTAAAATCTCGGTGCGGAAGCCGTGTTCCTGCGCCCAGCGTAAATACATCCTTAACAACATCTGCACCCAGTCACACGATTCGGTGCCGCCCGCGCCGGCGTTGATTTCCAGGATGGCGTTATTGGCATCGTGTTCGCCGCTAAGCAGGGTCTCCATCTCCAGCGTGTCCAGTCGCTTCGCCAGCTCCTGCAAGCCCTGCTGCAGCTCTTCGAGCAGTTCCGTGTCCTCCTCTTCCTGCAGCAGTTCGGACATCGCCTGCAGCTCCTGCCATTGCCGTTCCAGCTCCTCCCAACCGGCGATACGCTGGCGCAGCGCGTTCAGCTGTTGAATGGTCTCCTGCGCCTCGCGCGGCTCGTCCCAGAAACCGGGGCGGGTGGTCTCCTCTTCCAGCCGGGCAATCTGTTGCTTTACATGGACAACGTCAAAGGTGTTCGCCCAGCGCGCGCAGACGCTCGCCATACGCCTGCAGCTCGCGGCTCAAAACCTCTAACACAGGCTCCCTCCCTCCTCATGGTCTCACAAAGGGTATTGTACCATAAAGCGACCGTCCCACGCATTCCGTGCCGCGACAACCTGCGCACGGTGCCTCTCCCCTACAGCAGTAACCCCGTCGAAAACCGCAAGGTCGGCTCAAGCGCAGGATATTGCTTCTCTCTTGCCCAATTGTATACTACTCCATTTCGTGTGAAGAGCGAGGTAATCCACAGTGCCAGCAACGCGTTCCGGTAAAAAGAAAGTGCGAGTCGGCGTTGTCGGTGTCGGTATCGGCAGTTTGCATATTCAGGGCTATCAACGCCTTCCGCAGGCAGAGGTCGTTGCGGTCTGCGACATCGATGAAAAGCGGGCACAGCAGGTCGCGGACGAGTACGGCGTACCACACGTGTTCACCGACTACCAGCAGATGCTGGAGAAGGTCGAACTGGATGCGGTGTCGGTGTGCACCCCCAACGCGCTGCACGCCCCCGTTGCCATCGCTGCCATGGAAGCGGGTTGCCATATCCTGTGCGAGAAACCGCTGGCGCACAATCCGCAGGATGCCGAACGGATGCTTCAGGTAGCACAGAAGACGGGTGTGCTGTTCATGATGGGCATGAACAACCGCTTCCGCGGCGAAAGCCAGACGCTGAAGCGCCATATCGACGCGGGTGACCTGGGCGACATCTACTACGCCAAGTGCGGATGGCTGCGCAGGCACGGCATCCCGGGCTTCGGCGGCTGGTTCACTACCAGAGCACTGTCGGGCGGTGGACCGCTCATCGACATCGGCGTACACGTGCTTGACCTGACGTGGTGGCTCATGGGTTGTCCGGAGCCAGAAGCGGTGTTCGGTGCTACTTTCGCCAAGTTCGGTCCCTACGGACGCGGACAGGGCGGCTGGGGAACCCCGCAGAAGGGCGGTACCTTCGATGTGGAAGATTTGGCGACCGCGCTCATCCGCTTCAAGAACGGTGCGGTGTGTCAACTGGATGCCTCGTGGGCATCGCATATCGAGCGAGACGTGTTCTACTCGCAGTTGATGGGCACGAAGGGCGGTGCGACACTGGAGCCCCTGCGTATCTTCACCGACCGCCACGGCGTGCCGGAGGACTACGTGCCTCATGCGCCCAACATCCCCGGACACCTGGCGGAGATCGAACACTTCGTGGAGTGCATCCTGAAGCGCAAGCCATGTATCGCACCCATTGAGCATGGCGTGGCAGTGATGCGCATTCTGGACGGTATCTACCGTTCTGCGGAGACGGCAGAGCTCGTACGCGTATAGGACTACCAAATGCCCGAGCTTCCCGTCAAATACACCATCAAGGAGCTGCCCGAGGATGAGCGACCACGCGAGCGGCTCGTGCAGTTCGGAGCGAACGCGCTCTCCAGTGCAGAGCTGCTCGCCATCCTGCTGCGCACTGGAACCCCGGAGATGACGGCGGTGCAGCTGGCGCAGCATCTGTTGACCAGCATGGGTAGCCTGCGTGCCATCGCGAGTGCAAAGCCTTCCGAACTGGCGCAGGTGAAGGGTATCGGACTGGCAAAGGCAGCACAGCTGCTGGCGGCGGTGGAGCTGGGCAGACGCATTGCCCTGGAAGCGATGGGCGAACAACCTGCCATCACCCGCCCCGAAGATGTGTATGCCCTGCTCCACCACCAGCTGCGCGACGAGAAGCAGGAACACGTCATCCTGCTTCTGCTCAACACCAAAAACCGTGTGATACAGCAAAGCACCGTGACCAAAGGCACGCTGGACTCGAGTCTGCTCCATCCGCGCGAGGTATTTCGCGAAGCCATCCGCCACAGCGCGTCCTCTATCATCCTTGCGCACAACCATCCCAGCGGCGACCCCACCCCCAGCAGTGAGGACATCCAGATGACGAAGCGCATCCACCAGGCGGGGCAGTTGCTGGGCATCGATTTGCTCGACCACGTCATCCTCGGCGACGGCAGGTGGGTCAGCCTCAAAGCACAGGGAATTTTCTGACCCTCAACGCTCCCACTTTGTGCTACAATATGGGTGGGAACATCCTGCGCCTCCTGCAGACACAAAGGAGGGGTCGAGCATGCCATACAAATTCAAAGAACGCTGGCTGGACCGTGCCCTGCACCGTCGCCACTTTGAAGCCTTCGTGGTGTTCCTGATTATGCTGATTGTGATGGGCATGGTGCTTCATCTCTACGGCACGGGCAGTGAAGCCGCCAACCGCACCGTCTGCCGGGCTAATCTGCGCCACCTGGCTCAGGCACTGCACCTGTACGCTCAAGACTATGATGACCATTATCCCACGCAGGCCCGCTGGGTGCGCCTTGTCTCGGCTTACACTGACAACCTGAACGTGTTCTTCTGCCCGTCGGACGACCGCCCTCGCCCCCGACGCGAGCGCGCTGAGGTGGCTGTATCCTACTGGTACACTCCCCCCCGCTCCTCAGGCGACGAGGGCTCGGTGCCCTTGTTCGGCGATGTGATGTACTCTAACTGGGTGGGCAACCACGAGGATGGCGGCAACGTGGCGTACCTGGACGGGCACGTGGTTTGGCGCAACATCACGCAGTGGCAGCAGGATGGCTTACCATTGCAACCACTGGTGCAAAAAGGAAAAGGACACAGACGCGGGTAATTACCTTGTGCCAATAACGCAGGTAATAGAGAAGGACAATGCTGGCAGCCATTGACATTGGTTCAAACGGCGTTCGAATGCAGGTGGTACGACTCATCGACACCACCCGATTCGAACTGGTAGATTATCAACGTGCCCCTGTGCGCCTCGGAGAGGATACCTTTTCGCAAGGCTTTATCTCCGAGCAGAACATCCAGGCGGCGATTCAGGCGTTGCAGCGGTTTCGCGACATCATCGAGCACTTGGGCGTGCCGCGAATGCGTGCCGTCGCGAGCAGCGCAGTGCGAGAGGCAGAAAACCGTGATATCTTCGTCGACCGCATCGCCCAGCAAACGGGCATTCAGGTGGAGGTCATCTCGGGCGAAGAGGAGGCGCGACTGGTTCATCTGGCGGTGACCAAAGCCATGGACCTGCACGGCAAGTACGCGATGCTCATCGAAATCGGGGGAGGCAGCGTGGAGGTCGTTCTCAGCGAGGGTGAGACCATTCTGTCGAGTGAAAGTTATCGGCTGGGCACTGTGCGCCTGCTACAGAAATTCGGGTGTGTGACCGATGACCTGCTCTCCTTCAGCCGCCTGGTGAGAGAGTACGCCGAGCTGGCGCGCCAGCGCATCGATCGCGAGATTGGGGCGCAACGCATCAACCTGTGCATCGGCACCGGGGGTAACGTCGAAGCATTGGGCGACCTGCGCTGCCGATTACTGCGCAGGCGCAGTAACACCTTCATCACCCTGTACGAGCTCGAAACGCTTATCGAAACCATCGGCAAGATGACGATTCAGGAACGCATCGAGAAACTGGGCTTGCGTCCTGACCGTGCGGACGTCATCATTCCGGCAGGCATCGTGCTGCACATGCTGGCGCGGGAAAGCGGGCTACGGGAGATACGCATCCCGCACGTGGGTCTCAAGGACGGCATCTTGTGGGACATGCTGCCCGCTGCAATCGTACAACGCCCTCCCGTCGAGCAGCAAGTGCGGGCGTCAGCGATGAGGCTGGCGCAGAAGTACCGGATGGATGTGCAACACGGCAGGCACGTGTCCCAGATGGCTTTGCGCCTGTTCGAGCAGTCCGAGCCGTTGCACCACATGGGCCCAGAAGAGAGACTCCTGCTGGAGGTGGCGGCGCTGTTACACGACATCGGGCAGTTCATCCAGCCGGTGGACCACGAAAAGCATGGGTATTACATCGTCAAGCACAGCCCCCTCCTCGGCATGACGCCCAGACAGCAGGAGATTGTGGCTCAGATTATCCGCTACCACCGCCGCGAGCCGCCTTCGCCCAAGGATGAGGAGTTCCGTACCCTGTCTCAGGGCGACAGGCTCATCGTGACCAAGTTGACTGCCATCCTCCGACTAGCCGACGGACTGGACACCAGCCGCAGCCGCGCCGTACAAGACCTGACACTGGTTCCGATGGACAAGAACCGGTGGAGACTGTTGCTCACCGGTGAAAGGGATATGCTGCTGGAGAAGTGGCAGATTCGCAAGCGCAAGAGCCTCTTTGAGGAAGTATTTGGAGTCTCCCTGGAAATCGCATAGGAGGTGACACGATGGATGTTACTGCGCTCTCTCTTTTGACAAAAACCGCCAAAACACGCTTGCGCACCCTGCGTGCCCAAGCGAAGCTGTGCCGCAAACAGTTCAGCGAAGAGGCAGTGCATGACCTGCGGGTGGCGATGCGCCGATTGCTGGCGCTGGTGGACTTTCTCAACTTCTTCGCGGCGTCACCAGCCCTGCGAAAAGTGCGGCGCAGCCTCAAATCTCACCTGGACGCCTTTGACGCCTTGCGCGATACCCAGGTGATGCTGCTGGAAACAGGACAGCGACTGGCGCAGCTGCCGGAGATCGAGCCTTTCCACTGCTACCTGCAAAAGACGGAGAAGCGATTGCTGCGCCGCGCCCAGAAGGATATTGAGGATGTCGATAACACCTACTCAAAGCCCATCCGAGCTGCATTAAAATCGGTAGAGGAAATGCCCGTCGACGTGTTTTCTCCTGTGGACGATGCCTATCACACGGTGCTGAGCCGGCTGGCGATGGTTGATGCGGCAAATGTGGCCACCATCCATCGCGTGCGCATCGCCTTCAAACGCTTCCGCTACAGCTTCGAGATTGTACAGCCGCTGCTGAACGATATGCCCGAAGACCTGCCCGCACAGATGCACAGCTACCAGACGTTGATGGGCGAGATTCAGGACGCCGAGGTACTCCTGCGCACGCTGGAAGAGTACACCAGCCGCCCGCGCAAGGATGGCGCAGACCTTACTCCGGTACGCCAGTTTTACGAGCAGCTCCACCGCGAGCGAGTAGACGTTTACCTTCAGAACATGGACAGGGTACACTCTTTCTGGCGCGCCGCTCCAGACGCACTGTTCCCGTGGCAGGAAGAGGCTGGTGCGCCCCTGGCGAGCGTGGAGGAAACGCTGGAAGAAACCGACATCTTGTGCGAGGAACCAGCGATCGCCGAGCAGCCGGTGGTGTCTGGTGACGCATTGGAAGAGGTAGCAACACCCGGACAACCTGATGCAGATGTCCTAGCAGAGTCTGAGGCACTGCAACCAGACGCAGAGACGCCGGAAACAGCACAGACACCCGGTGACGGGGATGGACTTGCGTCTGCAACATCGCAAGAGGAGGAGGACAGGTCGTGAAGCTTTATCTGGTGCGCCACGCGATTGCGGTTCCACACTTCACGCCGGACTACGAAGACGATAGCCAGCGTCCGCTGACGGACAAGGGGCGGGCGAAGATGCGCGACATCACGCGGGGGCTAAAGGCACTGGGGGTAGCTCCGCAGATTATTCTCTCCAGCCCTTACGTCCGCGCGCGCCAAACCGCGGAAATCCTGCGGGAGGGTCTGGATGTGCAAAACCCCATCGTTTTCACGGAGAACCTTTTGCCCCTTGCCCATCCCGACCACATGTGGGAAGAACTGAAGCAATACAGTGGTGTCGACTCGATGGCCCTCGTCGGGCACGAACCCAACATGAGCGCGCTGGCGAACCTGCTGCTGGGTGTAACGCGCCTGCAGATTGTCTTCAAGAAGGGCGGCGTCTGCCACATGACGGTGGACGACCTGAGTGGCGCACCAGCGGCGGTGCTGCAGTGGCTGCTTACGCCGAAGCAGATGATTGCGATTGGCAATAAGAAGTAGATGCACTCTTTGTCATGCTGAACGGAGTGAAGCATCTTGGAGACTCTTCGCTTCGCTCAGAGTGACATGATGTTGGCATGATGAAGGACATGCACTGTCATGCTGAGCATTAGCGAAGCATCTCGGCGTTTCCTCGCTTCGCTCAGGGTGACATTTCGCGCAGAATGATACTTCAGTCTCAAGTGCGTGGCTATGCCCAAAACGAAATCAGAAGGAAAGCAGTATATTCGCTACTTCAATCGTGAGCTGAGCCTGCTCGATTTTCAGCAACGGGTGCTGGAGGAGGCAGAGGATGAACGCAACCCCTTGCTGGAGCGGCTGAAGTTCCTTGCCATCTTCGGCTCGAACATGGATGAGTTTTTCATGGTGCGCGTCTCCGGCATCCGTGAGCAAATCGAGGCGCAGGTCACCCAGCTCCCACCCGACGGTATGAGTTTGAAAGAAGAGATCGAGCGCATCCGTCGCAAATCGCTTCAGCTCTACCGGCGGTCGGTGGCGTGCCTGCACCGCCAGATTATCCCCCAGCTGCGCAAAGCGGGCATCCATATCGTGCCCTACTCCCGGCTGACGGCAGCACAGCAGCGCAGGGCAAACCAGTACTTCCACGAGTTCGTCTTCCCCGTGCTGACGCCCCTCGCCTTCGATCCGGGGCACCCCTTCCCGCACATCTCCAACCTGAGCCTGAATCTGGCGGTGGTGGTGGCCGACGAGGACGGCAATGAACGGTTCGCGCGGGTGAAGGTGCCCAATACCCTGCCGCGTCTGGTTCCCCTGCACCGTGCCAATCACGACGGGCCGGCAAACACAGGCGCGCAACTATACTTTACATGGATAGAGGACATCGTTACCGCCAACCTGCACGAGCTGTTCCCCGAGATGCGCGTGATAGCTGCCTACCCGTTTCGAGTCGTGAGGGACGCCGACTTTGAAATCCGCGAGCTGGAGGCGGACGACCTGCTCGAAACCATCCGCCAGACCATCCATCGGCGCAAGTTCGGTTCCGTCGTGCAGCTGGCGATTGGTCCCGAGATGCCCCGCCGGGTGCGCAACCTGCTGATGCAGAATCTGGAGGTCTATCCGCAAGATGTGTACGTGCTGCCGCACCCCCTGGGGCTGAGCAGTCTGATGCAGGTGTACGCCGAGATTCCGCGCCCTGACCTGAAGTTCCCGCCGTATCATCCATCCACTCCGCCGCCCTTGCAGCAGAGCACAGACAGATTCCAGGTCTTTCAGGCGATTCAACAGGGCAACATCCTGTTACACCATCCCTACGACTCGTTCGAGCCAGTTATCGAGTTCCTGCGCACCGCAGCACGTGACCCGCACGTGCTAGCTATCAAGCAGACTATTTACCGCGTTGGGAAAAACGCGCCGGTGGTGCAGGCACTACTGGAAGCGGCAGAAGCGGGTAAGCAGGTGGCGGTGCTGGTGGAGCTGAAAGCGCGATTCGACGAGGAGAGCAACATCGGCTGGGCGCAGAGGCTGGAGCAGGCGGGTGTTCACGTGGTATATGGTTTCGTGGGGCTGAAAACCCACTGCAAAGTCGCGCTGGTGGTGCGTCAGGAAGGCGACCGCATTCGGCGCTATGTCCACCTCTCCACCGGCAATTACAACGCCACCACCGCCCAGGTTTATGAAGATATCGGCATGCTCACCTGCGACGAGGAGATTGGCGCAGACGCCACCGACCTGTTCAACTATCTCACCGGCTACTCCAGAAAGCACGACTACCGCAAGCTGCTGGTTGCGCCGGTGAACTTGCGGCAGAGATTGATGGCGCTGATTCGGCGCGAAATCGCCCACGCGCAACAGGGGCTGCCCGCACGCCTCATCTTCAAGATGAACGCGCTGGTGGACAAGCAAATGATAGACCTGCTGTATGAAGCCTCGTGCGCGGGCGTTCAGGTAGACCTGATTGTGCGGGGCATCTGCTGTTTGCGCCCCGGAGTGCCCAAACTGAGCGAAAACATCCGCGTCATCAGCGTGCTGGGACGCTACCTCGAGCACAGCCGAATCTACTACTTCTGGAACAACGGCGACGAGCAAATCTACCTCGGCAGCGCAGACCTGATGCCACGCAACCTCGACCATCGGGTGGAGGTGCTTTTCCCTGTGGAAAGCCCGGAACATATCCGCTATCTGCGAGACCGGGTGCTGGAGTGCTACCTGCAGGACAACCGTCGCGCCCGAATTATGCAACCGGACGGTACCTATCAGCGGCTCTACCCCCCGCAGGGGCAGCCTGAGATCGATGTGCAGACCATGCTGGTGCAACGACCGTGGACACTCCCGATTGGCGAGAACGAGTGCTGAACCTGCCGCTGTGGACGGTAGGGCTGACCGTATTGTTCTGCGGGGTGATACTGGGATTCGTGCTTGCACGCGCGTTGCAGGCGGCGCAAGAAAGCTTGCCTGCTCCCCTTGAATTACTTGCGAGCATCCGCAGACTGGCAATCCTGTGGATACCTGTGGTTACCGGCTTCAAGTGGCTGTTCGATACCTTCATCCTCTGGATTGCGGTGCGCATCACGGGCAGCATCGCTGGCGAACCGTTCCATGTGGGCTTCTGGGAAGGCTACCGCACGATGCTCCCTATTACCATGCTCATGGTGTTGAACTCCAGCGTTACCCTCCTCGTGGCACTGCTCACGCAGGTCTGGTTGATACTCATTGTGGCGTGGTTCATCGACCTGTTCATCCTGCGCTACTTCCTCGAAATGGACTGGTACGAAGTGTTCCTGCTCAATGCCGTGCTGGGCTTTTTCAGCTGTGTCACGGGCGGGCTGCTGTAATCAGGGCCACGGGAAGGTGGGCGTGGGCAGCTGCCAGAACCACGCAATCAACGACCACATGCACGCTGCCAGAAACTCGCCGAAGATTAAGCCCAGGAAGAAGGGGCGCAGCAGGCGAAAGGTGCGCATCCCCCCGTAGCGCACGATGGGCAGTTTGATCAACCATGCCACCAGCATCGAGAACCAGAACACCACAATCCCCCACGACGGCGCCATCGCATAGCCGAGCGGATGCAGGGGAAACCCCGAAATGCGCCACCGAAAATAGCTCAGCAATGCACACACCAGAGCGCCGATCAGGGTAAACAGCGGCCCGTTCGGATACTCACGCTGTGTTGGCACGCCCCCCATAAACGGCGCGTTCTCGCGGAAGAACTGGATGCTTGCCCCGCTGTACACGTAGCTGTAAAGGTTCATGGCGCCGTACTTGTAGGGCAGCCACATCTGTATCACCAGCGCCACCACAATGGCTAACAGTATCCCTCCTACCAGCAGCCACAGCACGCGCCGCGCCCGCAGGCGTGCCTGCTCTGCCACCTTCTGCGCGTCCAGTAAGCCCGTCAGCAACATCCCGCGCAGGTCACGGGTATGCATGCCGTCCAGAAAGGAGAGTAAAGTCAATTGGCGCGCACCGAGCATCTGCCGCTCACCAAAGGTATAAATGTCCATCGGCGTGAAACAGCCTTCAGTAATCAGCAAGCCGCCCTCGGCGGTACACCGCGCCATGATAATCGCCTGCACAAAAAGATACACCCCAAAATGGAACAGCGCCACCTGCCACGTCATCCCGAAATAGGTTGCCCACAGTAAGATGACAAGCAAGCTTACGACAAGCCCCCACACCGCCACGCGGTACGAGAACATTTCCCTGCTTTCCGCCTCGTCAGGGGGCACAGCGCCAATCGCCCGACGCCACACGTGACGCAGGTGATGGCGCGCGCTGTAAAGGGTGAGTATCGCCAGCATGAAGAACGCACCCGCTCCCTGATAGGCGACATGCGCCGCAAACGCCGCGTGTTCAAACGGCGTGTTCTCCCCATACAAACCCACTGCCGCTTCCTGTAACTTGCCCAGCAGGTAGAAGAACCAGAAGCTGAACAGCAGGTCGGTGGGCATCAGATAGAAAAAGCCGATAGCGGCAGGTGAAATCCAGATAGCCCAGTAACTCACCTGGTTCCACGGACGCTCGGTGAAAAGCGGGTTCAACTGGATGGACAATCGCACTTCGGGAACCGATGGAACCCACTGATGCAAGCCGTTGACCAGAAATAAGCCAAACGAGACCACGAACCCTGCCCACATGAGCTTGTTTCGCAGGAAGGACTGCGGCTGCAACATCATCTCCAACGGCAGTTGCACCAGCGGGAAGGAGAGTTTTTCCCCCTCCACCCAGTGCTTGCGCAGGATGACGGTCATACAAAAGAACGCGGCGTACACGGCGAGTATCAGGATAAGCCACACCAGCAAAGGTACGACCCACTGCGCATAGGGCAGGGCAACGCCGCCGGGCAACCGCTCATAGAACCACACGGCAACATCCTGCCGTGCGCCCTTCGCGGGGTCCCACGGCACGAGCTGCGGAGGGATGTGCGGAAAGAACAGTACATCCCAGCGGTTGCCGGGCGCGTAATAGTTGACGCCCACCAGCAGCGGCAGCCACCGCTCCATCAGTCCACGGGAGGTGATCATCGGCGCGGGTATCATCAACACAAACGCCACTGCCAGCTCCGCAGGCGTCAGCTTCCAGCGGGGAGCGAATCGCGCCAGCAGCTGATTAACGACCACTATCACGAACAGCACGCCCACCAGCGCGGGCGCGAGCTGCATCATGCCTATCTGGATGTTCTTGGCAATCAGCTCTCCTGCAGACACAATCACGCACAGCACCACAATCCCGACGAACCCCACCACCAGCGCACGCGGACGCACGGGCAAGGTCACCGAAAGAGTCTCACCCACCCTTTGCGACGTCTCCGAGGGAACCTTAGCCGCTGCCTTTTGCATCGATGGGAATAAACCTCCGCTATATAACGCTTACACAAATCGATTATAACGTTTTGAAAAGCGAGGGCGGATTCCTTTTGTTCTAATTCTGCAGAAGGAGGAAAGTTCCTACCGAGCGAGCGAAAGGCGGGGCAGCAGCGGGATGGTTCCACCCACTTGAACATATCATGGAGATACCCATGTGGCTGCTTTTTGCGGTGTACCGGCACGATTCATCCAGCCCACTTCCCCTCACTCACACGGCCAGTACTCCTTTCCGCGCAAATAGGGGTCGGTATCGATAACCTCCTGCGGGATGGGGGGAATATCGGTATACAGGTACCACGGGTGGCGCATCTCTGAAGGGTAATGTCGTTCAGGGCTTTCTCTAAAACAGAGAATCTCCGCATAGGCGCTGGAGACTGAACCATCCAGGCGCAGACGTAAGACCTTCCCCACGTAGTCTACATCCGCTTTGGATGCCGGAGGCATCGGGCGCCTTCTGCCGTGCAACTAACACACCGCGATCCCGTGGTTTGGCTCTGCCCGTTCCATGATGTGCCGATACAAATCCGTGAACGGGCGGTAGTCAGGTAAAGAAGCATTCCCCCCCATTTGGCATCTGACAAAACCATATTGCTCGCTCGCGCCGCTGCCTTTCGTGCCAACCGCCAAACAGGTCGCAAGGCCAAAACACGTCTATGCAACGGTATTGAAAGTCTCCACTCATAGGGAAGCATTGTGAATAGACATCAATGCACCCTGCTCGAAGGGGTTTAAGTTCGCCTTTCTTCGCTGGTCGCTGCTGACTGGGAACAGACGCGGGTAGACCTTCCACGCAATCTACACATCCATCATTGACTATGGGAAGACATGGAGCCGCCCCCCCACGCAGTCCGAGTGCGGCGAGCGTGCGGGGCAGAGCGAACACGTTTGCCACGAACAGCGCCACCGCTGTCCATACCAGTACCTTGCGCATCGTGAACCTCTTCCTTCTCCGGAGTAGGAGTTACGCAGTTGACCGCGAACCCCTATCGACAATACTATGATAACATGGATAACATGAAAACGGAAGCCAGTCAAGGGGAGCGATGCAGAAAATGAACCCGCCCAAATGCGATGATTTAGACTACATCCACTTCCTCATTGCCGCCCAGAAGGTCTTCACCTGCACCGAAGCAGCCAGATGCCAACCCGAAGGGCAACACTCTCCCGCGCACGATGCCTTCACTCGCCTGCTGCGCAGACAGCCTTTAGACACAGAGGCGTTGTGGCAGGAAGCGAAGGCGTTCGTAGACCCCAAGCGGGGTCTTTTGGTGTTGGACGACACCACTTTGGACAAGCCTTATGCTCAGCAGATGGAACTGGTGACCTATCACTGGAGTGGTAAACACCAGAGGGTGGTGCGGGGCATTGCCCTGTTGACCTTGCTCTGGACAGATGGGCAAGCCCTCATCCCTTGTGACTTTCGGGTTTACGACAAGCCTGCAGGCGGTCAGAGCAAGAACGCGCACTTTCAAGCGATGTTGCAGAGGGCGAAGCAGAGGGGTTTTGCGCCCGAATACGTGCTGATGGATAGTTGGTATTCTGGGTTGGAGAACCTCAAGTTGATAACGGAGTTGGGCTGGCTTTTCTTGACGCGGCTGAAGAGTAACCGCGTGGTCAACCCGGATGGGGCGGGGAACGTGCCCGTCAGCCAAGTGGAGGTGCCTGCGCAAGGGCGGGTCGTGCATCTTCGGGGATTTGGTTTGGTGAAGGTATTTCGGACGGTTTCCCGAAACGGAGATGCGGAATACTGGGCGACGAACGACTTGGGGATGACCGCAACGCAGCGGGCGCAGTTGGCGGGGCAGGGCTGGGGCATAGAGGTTTACCATCGGGCGCTGAAGCAATGCTGTGGGGTGGAGCGGGCACAAGTTCGCAAGGCTTTAGCGATGGTGCGCCATTTGTTGTTGGCTTTACGGGCCTTTTTACGGTTGGAGGTTTATCGTTTGCGGACAGGGGTGAGTTGGTATGAGGCGAAGTTGTCTCTCCTTCGGGAAGCGATACGAGCTTATCTGGCTCATCCCACCTACGACCTCAATCCAACTGCGTAAGTCCTAATGATTTCTCGAACATCCTCACACCCTTGCGCTTATCTGCTCGCGCGACCTCCGTCACTGGGAGGTGCGGGCCATTCTTCTGTATCACCCCGCCCCTGAGAAACATGCTTTTTCAGTATGTGGATTGGCTCATTGAGGGGAAAGGCCTGATTGCCGTTTCGCGCACCGCGTATGATGACGGCATGGGCGGGGGCGCACAACCAGCATGACGCGAACTTCCTCACCTTCCACCACTTCGGCGACTTTCGCCGGCGCAAAACAGGAACTGTTCTTCCAGATGAGCGGGTATAACAGGTTCACCGCAGGAAACGCAATCGCACAAAGCGAGGCACATACAGCGCCGCGTTGTTCAGCACCTCGCTCATCTCGAAAGAGTTGGTGGCATAGGTGACCAGCAGTTCGTTGGGGGCGGAGAGCTCGGAGTGCGCTTTCGCCGCGTGGCAGAAGACGTGTTGCCCTTTCTGTACATCGGGGCAGCGGTACACCGTTTGCGGTTCGCTCCATGCGCCCGTCGGCGAGTTTGCCCAGCGCAGACGGATTTCGGGCGAGAGGTCGGCGGGGGAGTACACCAGTGCCCACTTGCGCAGGGCGGGTACGAAGCTCACGCTGAACTCCGCGCCGATGTCATCACCTGAAACGGAACATTCGCGCCATCGGTGGTTCCAGCCGTTCAGCGTCCAGAACTGCCACGCGGTAAAATGAGCCATTCTGCCCACAGGCACACGGGCAACCCCCAGTCCGCGCTTCAACGGGCTGCGCGATCGGTCATCTCGGATACCGTAGATGTACACCCACTTGCCGTCGCCCCATACCGCGCTACCGAAAGAGAGGTGGGACCGCCATTGCGTGGGCGGAAGGGAATGGTCTAACACCTCCGCCAGCCACGCTCCCTGCGAGCGAAAGCCGAACACGCCCGGCTCGCCGGTGGGCACAATGTGAGTAAGGAAAAGCCATAATCTTTTACCTTCTGCCAGTCCGTGTCCAAACCAGAACCAGCCGCGTGAGGCACGCGGGCGGAGAAAGGCGGTGAGCTTATCTACCCCGCCCGCGCCGAAGAAAAACCGGAGGCGTGCGCTCTGGGTATCCTTCCCCTGCTGGATGGCGATGGAGTTACCCATCACCATTTGGGCGTTCGCACGCCGACCGTCGCGCACCTCGCCGAAGTGGGTATCGCCAAACAGCCAGAGTGTCCGCTCCGCATCCAGCGGCACAGAGTATGCGCAGTCAGAGCCAATCCATCCCGCTTGTCGGTGGAAATGCCGTTCCCACCGCGTTTCGGGAAGGGCTTCTATTTGGGGTAATGGCAGGTGCAATTCTCCTCCTAGCATTTTTTACTGAGGCGAGAGCGATACTGCCTGCCCGCGCCGAATCAGCTTCCAGCCAAACGCCTGCGCAAACCCGCGTGCTTCTATCCATACCTCGCGCCCATCATACAGTACTGGCTGCGAGAGCGGAACCTGTTGCTTCCCTATTAGCAGTACCCGTGCTGCAACGGGGATGGTTACCCGCTTGCCGAGCCAGGACGCAGTAAACACCCCTGCCTTGCCCTGTTTGAGGGATCCGCCATGCTGCTGTAGCACGGCGCCTGCGGCAACGTATATCACCCCCGCCGTGGACCGCTTGGCTGGCACAGTAGCCTTCGCGCTCTGCACGCGCAATGTACCTAGCCCCTCCCAGTTCATCAGCAACATGTGCGTCCGAGAAAGCAAAAGGCGTGCGACAAACTCGGAACGTTCCTGGTCCTCGCGGGTAACGGGCAAAAAGACCCCAGTCTTCGCTTTGGGGTCTATGGGTTGATACTCCACGTATACCTTCAGGGTAAGGCACCCGTCATGTATGACAAGCCTTGCGGTTCCTGCTCCAGGTCCCGGTTTAGCTCCTTCAGGTGGAGTGTATACCCAGCTCTTCATACCGATGGGGAAGCTGCTATAGGTACCTTCTGGTATGCCAGGAGTTCCCAACGGTGCTAACTGGCTTCCTGCAAAGAACACAGATTTTCGATAAGCTTGCCTCTCATCCGACACGAGTGCCAGGACATATGAAATCTCTGCCAGGAAGTTTCCGAGAGGACCGCGGCGGTTGAAACGCAGCGATTGAGTGAGGTAAGGTGCATTGACGTCTTCCAGCACTCCAGTTCCTATCCCCTGCCGCTCCACGTAGGGAAGTTCCCCCGGCTGAATGGCGACCCTCTCCTCGAGAAGTTTGCGCAGTCTATCGTGGCTCATCTGCCCGTACAGGTGAGAAGCCAGCGCCAGTATGGCGACGATAGAGATTGTGAGAGTGGTAAGCAGCAGTTTCCTCTTCATTTTCGCACATCCTACGGTCTTTTATCAAGGCGGGGTCCAAGGCAGGGTACTCACCCCACACTTGCCCGTCCACTCTACGACAGGTTCGGCTCCATCTATCTGCTCGGGTTCATTCACCAATCCCCGAGGCGCTCCCCGCATGCGAGGCATTTGCCAGTAATCTTCTTGGATCCACCGGCAAGCGGGATGGTCGGCCGGCGGGTTTCGGTAGCTGCTGCCAAAAAGGTCTATTTTCTGCGCCGCTGTGGGGTCCCAAATGCCTGCGCCGGTGTCGGGATCGCCAGACAGGACACACACCTGATGCCATGCCCAGGAGTACCATTTGTAAGTATAGTCTGGATAGGGTGGTATGGGCTCACTCGGGTCATCGCCAGGGGTCGGATCACTCCCAACAGGGCAAACCATGTTCGTATGAAAGTGTCGGCTACTCGAATTGCTACAGTGCCAGGGGTTTTCCGGGTGGCTTTCTCGTCCACAGCCCGGAGACGGCGGCAGCAAAGAGGCGGTAACTAGCCGTCTTGCAGAGAAATCCATGCCCAGCGAGCACAAGGCAATCATGGTGAAGAAGGAAACATCCACACAGTTCCCCCTAGTCCACTCCATCGCTGCCCACTTATCCAGAAGAGCCTTTAGTCTGAATGAACCATCTGGCACCCAGCGCGAGTCCGAGTCGTCCGGGTAGTAAAAACCGGGTTTCTGGTAAAACACACCGAACGTCACCGCTCTCGCCGCGTCAAACAGGTTGATTTTCTTCGATGCCCATCTGCAGCTATACCGCAGCACGCTTACCCATGCCGGGTTCATCGGAGCCTTCGGCGCATCCAACACAATGAATACTTCTGAACTGTATATCGGGGTCAGGTAGTAAACCGGACCCCAAGAACCCCAATAATATATCACATACGAAATATCCAGCTGGGCGTGGTCTATATGAGCAGGAAGGTCAGGTAAAGGATAAGGCTGTCCGGGAGGTTTCAGGTTACCTACGCCGGGGTCGTTCACCGTGAAATAGACCGTGCCGTCCACCAGGCTGCGCAACCGCGCATAGCCCACCTTCCAGCCCAGCAGGTTGCCTCCACCATCCAGATATGCGCTCCAACTGGTTCCCATCTTCACACACAGCGGATTGCCCAGTGCGTTCACGGGCGTAATCAGGTCCTGGCTGCCCTCCGTTTGCCCCCAGCGCAGCGGGTAGAAAGTGCCGTTGAAGCGCTACTGCGCCCAGCACAGATTGGACGCCAGCACCAATAGCAGGGTTACACCCCAAAGGCGTTTGAGCATCGTGGTTCCCTCCTTCGCTCAGGGCTGGTTCCGTATGTCCAACTGCAATGTACCACATCGAAAAAAAAGTCAAGCAGTTTGCGGCATGAAAGCTGAAGTGATTTCTCCGCTTTGCCGATAATCGGAGTGAAGAAACCTCACCCCCATCCCCTCTCCGGTAAGGAGAGGGGAGAATGAGGTCTCCACAGGTTCACCGATGCCTGCAGAAGAACGCACCGAACAAGCTACACCACGACGCCGACAGGAAGCACGGCGACGGGGACAGGTTGCCCGTTCCGTTGACCTGTCATCGGTGGCGGTTTTTTTGGCAGTGGTTTTGGTACTGAATGCGGTCAGCGAGGGCGCGCTGCAGGGGGCGATGGAGTCCATCCGTTTTGCGCTGACCAACCTCAGCCACACCGAGTTCTCTCCTGCGCTCGCGCTCTCATTCGTGATGGGTTGCTTAAGCCATGCCGCGAAGGCGTTCCTGCCCGTGGTTGGCGTGGCGATGGTGGTGGGTGTGGTAGTGAACCTGCTGCAAGTAGGCGTGATGTTCACCGCCGAGCCGCTGGCTCCCAACTGGGCGCGGATTAACCCTGTCAGCGGCTTCGTGCGGCTGTTCTCGCGTCGGGCGTTCGTGGAAGGTACGAAGATGCTGTTGAAGGTGCTACTGATTGGGTGGCTGGCGTTCTCGGCGGTGCGGGCGGATGCGGCGATGTTGCTGAGAACCAGTGAGATCGACCCGCTGATGGTGCTGATGCTGGTGGGGCAGTTGCTGTACAAGATAGCGTGGCGGGTTGGGCTGGCGATGCTGGTACTGGCGGTGCTGGACTACGGTTTCCAGCGATGGGAGTACGAAAAGAGCCTGCGCATGACCAAAGAGGAGGTCAAGCAGGAGATGAAACAGACGGAGGGCGACCCGCAGGTGAAATCACGCATCCGCGCCCGCCAGCAGGCTATCGCCCGCCGCCGCATGATGCAGGCAGTACCTAAAGCAGATGTGGTGGTCACCAACCCAACCCACTACGCGGTCGCCCTGCAGTATGATTCGCAGAAGATGGCGGCGCCCACCGTCGTGGCGAAGGGGATGAACTTCATCGCGCTGCGCATCCGCGAAATCGCGTTGCAACATGGCGTGCCGATTGTGGAGAACCCCCCTCTGGCGCAGAGCCTGTATCGCACGGTGGAAGTCGGTGAGCAGATACCCCCCGCGCTTTATCAGGCAGTGGCGGAGGTGCTGGCATACGTGTATCGACTGCGCCGCCCCAATTCACGGTGAGAACTGGGAAATCGGCGTCTTGTGAAAGTGCACCATCATCCAGCGACCGTCCTCCCGGACGAATACGCGCGTCTCGTTGGTGGTTTGGAAGCGGATTCCGCCCTCGTCGGAGCGAGTAACCACCAGCGTGTAGGTGGCGATAGCGACGTTACCATAGAGCTGCACGCGCGGGTTCACGATGTCCAGACGGTACTGCACATTGGGTGGGCGCAGCGTTTTTTGCTGACGCATGTAGTGCAGGTGAAACTCCACTGTGTCGATGCGTGCGGGCGTCTCCGCTTCAAAGGAGGACACGTCATCCGCGACCAGTTCGCGGTAGGTGTCGGTGTCCTGACAGTAGATGGCGTGCAGTAATCGTTCCAGCGTTTCCAGCACTTCTCGCTGACGTCGGTTCATCCTTCGCCTCCACACTGGGCACGATGGCGCAAGTAGTGGTCGACCAGCACCAGCGCCATCATTGCCTCCACAATGGGCACAGCGCGGGGCAACACACAGGGGTCGTGTCTGCCTTTTGCCTGCAGTATATCCGGTTCGTGGTGTATGTTGACCGTTTCCTGCGGTCGCATGATGGTGGCTGTTGGCTTAAAGGCAACGCGAACGAGGATATTCTCGCCGTTAGAGATACCTCCCTGCACGCCGCCCGAGCGGTTGGTACGGGTACGGATATTGCCCTGTTCGTCCACGTAGAAGGGGTCGTTGTGTTGCGAGCCGGTCAGGTCGGTTCCTGCGAAGCCAGAGCCAATCTCGAAGCCCTTCGCCGCCGGGATAGAAAGCATCGCTTTCGCGAGGTCGGCGTCCAGCTTATCGAACACGGGGTCTCCCCAGCCGGGCGGCACGCCTCGCGCCACACAGCCCACCACGCCTCCCAGCGAGTCACCCTGCCGACGCGCCTGTTCTATCGCCTGTGCCATTGCCTCCGCAACGGCTGGGTCGGGACAGCGTACTGGGTTCGCCTCCACCTGCTCTACGGTGACGGTGTCGGGGTCTACCTCCGCGCGCAGGGTGTGTATCTTTTCTACCCAGCCCACAATCTGCACGCCTTGCTCTTGCAGAATCTTCCTGGCGATTGCCCCTGCCGCTACCCGTCCCACTGTCTCCCGCGCGCTGGACCTTCCACCGCCGCGCCAGTCGCGAATGCCGTATTTGGTATCGTAAGTGTAGTCCGCGTGGGAGGGACGATACAGCTCCTTGAAGTGTTCGTAGGCTTCGGGGCGGGCGTCCTCGTTCCACACTAGCAAGCAGATGGGCGTGCCCAGCGTTTTGCCTTCGAACACGCCGGAGAGGATATGCACAGTATCGCTCTCTCGTCGTTGTGTGACCAGCTTGCTCTGCCCAGGACGCCGCCTGTCCAGCTCGCGCTGTATCTCCTCTGCCGCGATGGGCACGTGCGGCGGACAACCGTCGATGACGACCCCCACCGCCCCGCCGTGCGACTCGCCGAAGGTCGTAATCCGAAACAGATGTCCGAATGTGTTTCCCATAGCGTCTTCGATTATACGAGTTTAGCAGCGCGAAAGCAAACGGCAAGGAAAAAGTGTTTGCGGTCTCTAATATGATGCTACAACGCATCGCCATTCAGCGAGTGGAGGCAAGGCATGAACGTGACTACAACACCTTCTGGCAAGAAACTCATCACCGTCATTCCGGGCGATGGGGTGGGACCAGAGTGTGTGCAATCTGCGCTGCGTTTAATTGAGGCGACGGGCGCGCCCGTGGAATGGGAGGTGCGCGAAGCGGGCGCCAGTGTGTTCAAAAAAGGACTGGAAAGCGGCGTGCCGCCAGAGACCATCGAGTCCATCCGCAAGACGCGCGTGGTGCTGAAGGGTCCGCTGGAGACGCCCGTCGGATACGGTGAAAAGAGCGCGAACGTCACCCTGCGCAAGCTGTTTGAGACCTACGGAAACATCCGACCGGTACGCGAGATGCCTGGAGTTCCCACGCCCTACAGCGGACGCGGTATCGACCTGGTGGTTGTGCGTGAGAATGTCGAAGACCTGTATGCAGGCATCGAGCATATGCAGACGCCGGGCGTCGCGCAGTGTTTGAAACTCATCTCACGCAAGGGATGCGAAAAGATTGTGCGTCTGGCGTTCGAAGTGGCGCGCGCGGAGGGACGCAAGAAGGTGCATTGCGCCACTAAGTCCAACATCATGAAGTTGACCGAAGGCATGCTGAAACGCACCTTCGAAGAGATTGCCCCCGAGTATCCCGACATCGAGGCGAACCATATCATTGTCGATAACTGTGCGCACCAGCTGGTGAAACGCCCAGAGCAGTTCGAGGTCATCGTCACCACCAACATGAACGGCGACATCCTCAGCGACCTCACCTCCGCGCTGATTGGAGGCTTGGGCTTCGCACCGTCGGCAAACATCGGCAACGAAGTAGCGATTTTCGAAGCAGTACACGGCTCCGCCCCCAAGTATGCGGGGAAGAACGTGATTAACCCCACGGCGGTTATCCTCTCGGCGGTGATGATGTTGCGCTATATCGGCGAGTTTGAGGCGGCTTCCCTCATTGAAAACGCCGTCGTGGTCACGTTAGAAGAAGGCAAGGCGCGCACCCGTGATGTGGTGGGGGACGAACTGGCGGCGACCACGACAGCCTACACGGACGAGATTATCCGCAATCTGGGGCGGAAATCCGAAAGGTGGCAGGTGCGCGAGCCGAAGCCCCTGCAGCTGCCACAGGTAACCCGCGACCCGGTGATGGTGCGACCGCAGGCGCGGCGGGTGGTGGGCATGGATGTGTTCGTGGAGTTCGACGGCACGCCCGAGCAGCTGGGCAAAAGCCTCGAGCAACTGGCAGAAGGGTCGCCCCTGAAGCTGAAGATGGTCTCCAGCCGAGGGACGATGGTCTACCCAGCAGCAGGTTTCCTGACAGACCTGGTAGACCACTGGCGATGCCGGTTCATCCTGCGCGACGGCGGGGGCGATTTGACAGATGCCCAGGCTTTCGACCTGCTACAGCGCATCAGCAGCAAGCACCGCTGGACGCATATCGAGAAGCTACACGAGTTTGACGGCCAGCCGGGCTTCACCAAAGCGCAGGGCGAGGATTGACCGTTGGTTCAGGTGGTTACCCTCACCCCCAGCCCCTCTCCCGAGGCTTCGGGAGAGGGGGGTTAATGTCGCCTTCACCTGCTGGTACCAGGTTGCGCAACCGCGTCCCGATTTGGTAACATAACCCAACGGCACACCTTTTTACCGGACGGGATAGAGCATGGAGGAGAGTATCGAGCAACAACTGCAGGTGCTTCAGCGTGGGGTGGCGGCAATTATTCCCGAAGACGGGCTGCGCGAGAAGCTGGAGAAGTCGGCGCGCACGGGCAAACCGTTGCGCGTGAAGCTGGGGCTGGACCCCACCGCGCCTGATATTCATCTCGGTTTCGCGGTAGTGCTGCGCAAACTGAGGCAGTTTCAGCAGTTCGGGCATATCGCCTGCCTGATCATCGGCGATTTCACCGCCATGATTGGCGACCCGAGCGGACGCAGCAAGACGCGGCCGCAGCTCTCGCGAGAGGAGGTGGAGGCGAATGCCCGTACCTATCAGCAGCAGCTATACCGCATCCTGATGCCCGAACGTACTGAAATCTCCTACAATAGCGACTGGCTGGGCAAGATGACCTTTGCGGACGTCATTCAGCTCGCCTCCAAATACACGGTAGCGCGCATTCTGGAGCGCGACGACTTCCAGAACCGCCTCGCCGAGGGCAAGCCGCTGGGTATGCACGAAATCCTCTATCCGCTGTGTCAGGGATACGACTCGGTCGCCATCCAGTCCGATATCGAGATGGGCGGAACCGACCAGATATTCAACAACCTCGTGGGGCGCGACCTGCAGCGGGAGTACGGTCAGGACCCCCAAATCGTTATCGCCATGCCGCTGCTCGTCGGGCTGGACGGTGTGGAGAAGATGAGCAAATCGCTGGGCAACTATATCGGCATCACCGAGCCGCCCGACCAGATGTTCGGCAAGGTGATGTCACTGCCTGATGAGCTGATGGTGTCGTACTTCGAGCTGTGTACCGATGTGCCGATGGACGAAGTGCGCCAGATTGCCCTGGGGCTGAACAACGGCACACTGCACCCAATGGAGGTCAAGCGGCGCCTCGCCCGCGAGATAGTGGGCATCTACCACGGCGCAGAAGCGGCGCAGGAAGCAGACCGCGAGTTCATGCGCGTCTTCTCGGCGCGGGAGATGCCGGAAGATATTCCGGAATACGATGTGCCTGCGGACATCGTGAAGGACGGCAGGGTGTGGCTGCCACGCCTGCTGGCAGCGCTGGATCTGGTGAGCAGCAACAGCGAAGGGCGGCGCATGATTCAACAGGGGGCGGTGGAAATCAACGGCGTGCGCCATGCCGACCCGAATGAGGAGATAGAGGTCACCGCCCTGCACGGCGCGGTCATTCGGGTGGGCAAGCTGCGTTTCGCACGGGTGAGGTAAGCGACCGTTTGTAGAGGGCGAACCGTCCGGTGAGCCGTCTCCCACCCAACCTCCCCGCCTGCGGGCAGGTGCTGGCGGCTCGGCGGGAGCCTCGCCCTCCTTGTGGTTTTTGCTGGTTCCCCTATCTGCCCGACAGCCGGAACTGCGTGGTGAAGGAAAGCCCCACGGTGCTTTCCTTACTGGGGTGGAACCACCACAAACCTACCTGCCACTCGCCCACGCGCCGAATCAGCGCGAGGTTATACAGCGTCGGCTCACCCGGCATACTGCCCGTATGAAGGTAGAACATCAGCCCTGTATCCTGCGACAGGATCCATGAGCCTGCCAGTACCCCGATGTTGCGACCGTTGCGCAGACGCTCGAAACCGGTAACCAGTGCCAGATTCCCGAAGGACTTGACCACAAACGTGTAGAAGCCTTCCTGCTCGCGAACATTGGCGGAAGAGAAGCCGTAGCCCATCAGTACATCGAAAGGCAATCCTTCGCGACTGCTGAGCGGATGCCACGTCGTGATGAGCGAGAAACGGTTGCCCATGCGGCTGTAGCCGGCACCGATGTCCAGCCGCGGCGTCAATCCGGTGCGTAACCACAGCTTGGCACGGTTCTCCTCCGAGTTACCCGATACCATGCCGAACAGCGCGACCTGCCCCACCTGAACGGTGAACTCGCGATACCCAACATCCAGCGACCCGCGCTGGTGTGACTGTATCACCGTTCAAGCGGGACAACCGCTTTCCTGTGCACGAACAGCTATGGTCAGCGTGAGCAGGGCGAGATAAAAGAGTTTACGCACGACAGTCTCCTTTTTGTTTAGTTGTGCAATATGTTACCCTGTTTGAGGTCAGAGATGCAATGCCTGCCTCGATGGTCTCTGGCGGTGTTGCCTGTTCGCTTCCGACCTGTTACAATAGAAGGGCAAAGGAGAAGAGAGGCGGAGGAGTTATGCGGGAGAGATTGGGAAGCGCCCTGCCTTGGGCTGTGCTGTTTCTCGTCCTGATAGGAATCATTATTGCCTCGCTGACGCTGGCAAAGCGGGCGCCCGATTCACCGCAGAGGGTGAAACTGGTGGTGTGGGGGCTGCAGCTGGGGGAGGAAAGCGCAGGACTGCGAGCGCAGGTAGAAGAGTTCGAGCGCCGCTACCCACATATCGAGGTCAGCCTGCTGTCGATGGGAGCGGGACGCATGAACCCCCAGAAGCTGATGACCGCCATTGTGGGAAACGTGGCACCCGATGTTATCTTCCAGGACCGCTTCACCATCGGCGACTGGGCATCGCGCGATGCCTTCCGTCCACTGGATGACCTTATCGCGCGCGACCGCAATCAACCCGACGGCATCCGCCCCGAGGAGTTCTATACCGCTTGCTGGCAGGAGGCATGTTACAAGGGCAAAGTGTACGCCATCCCCGCCGGTACCGACAACCGCGCGCTTTACTATAACAAACAACTCTTCCGCGAGGCAGGCTTAGACCCCAACCGTCCGCCTCAAACGTGGGAGGAACTGCTGGAATACGCCAAAAAGCTGACCAAACGCAACCCGGATGGTACCTACCAGCGCATCGGTTTCATCCCCAACTACGGCAACTCGTGGCTGTATCTGTACTCGTGGCAGAACGGCGGCGAGTTCATGTCTCCCGATGGGCGCACCTGCACCCTGAATAACCCGCGCACGGTAGAGGCACTGGAGTGGCTGGTGAAGGTGTACGACGAGCTGGGTGGAGCCAAAAACATCAACGCTTTCGCCTCCGGATTCCAGACTCAGGAGATGGACCCGTTCTTTATCGGCAAGGTGGCGATGAAGATAGACGGCAACTGGGTGCTGAACAATATCGCCCGCTACAAGCCCGACCTCGATTTCGGGGTCGCTCCTGCACCCGTCCCGGCCGCCCGCCTGCGCGGTGAACCGCCCTTCGAAGGACAGCCAAAGTTCATCACGTGGTCTGGCGGCTTCTCGTTTGCCATTCCGCGTGGAGCCAAACACGTGGAAGAGGCGTGGCTGTTCATCAAGTGGATGTCGGGAGTGGAGAGCAACCTGATTTCCGCGCGGGCGCAAAAGGCATGGAACGAAAGCAAAGGGCGCCCCTATGTGCCCGGATTGTCTGCCAATCTGAAAGTCAACGAAGCGGTATTCAAGGAGTTCGCCCCGAAGTCTGCCAAGTTTCGCGAGCCGCTGCGGATGTTCATCGACCTGATGCAGGTCTCCAAATTCCGCCCGGTGACTTTCGTGGGACAGCGACTGTGGGACGAGCACGTGCGCGCCTTCGATATGGCAATCCTGCATGAGATGACCCCCAAACAGGCTTTGGATGCAGGGACTTTGACGGTTCAGCGCGAGCTGGATAAAGTCTTCACGCGCGAGAAGTATCCTATCCTGGACATCCGCTTGCCGATGGCGCTGATCGCGCTGGGGCTGCTGGCGTTTGTGGCAGTGGTGGTGCTGCTGGCGAGGCGGTCGGACCCAGTGGGCAAGCTGGGGCGACCGGAAGCCGTTGCGGGATACCTGTTCGCTTCGCCATGGATTATCGGCTTCTTCCTGTTTACAGCGGGACCCATTCTGGCGTCTATTGTGTTCAGCTTCTGTGATTACGACGTACTGCATCCGCCGCGGTACGTCGGCTTGCTGAATTACAAGGAGCTGCTGACGGTGGATTTCGGCTTCCTCAGCAAAGCCTTCTACAACGCGGGGTATCTGGCGTTCTTCGGCATCCCGCTGGGGATGACCACAGGCTTAGCCATCGCCATGCTGCTGAACACGCAAGTGCGCGGCATGAGCGGCTATCGCACTGCCTACTACATGCCCTCCATTGTGCCAGTGGTGGCTTCGGCGGTGCTCTGGGCATGGGTGCTGAATGGCGACCCGAACAGGGGACTGGTGAATGCCGCGTGGAAAGCCACGCTGGGACAGTGGTTTGGCTGGGCACCGCCGGGCTGGTTCGGCGTGCCGGAGTGGAGCAAGCCGGGCTTAATCGTGATGGGACTGTGGGGAGCAGGCGGAGGGATGATCCTGTGGCTTGCCGGCTTACAGGGCATCCCGTCACACCTGTACGAAGCGGCCGAGCTGGACGGAGCGAGTGGCTGGGCGAAGTTCCGCCATGTGACCCTGCCCATGCTTTCGCCCTACATCTTCTTCAACCTCATCATGGGCACGATTCACGCCCTGCAGGAGTTTGACCGTATCTATATCCTCGGCGGTGTGGGCGCAGGAACGAGCAGCACTGGTCCCGGTGATAGTCTGCTGGTTCCCGTCATGTATCTGTTCAACAACGCCTTCACCTACTTCAAGATGGGCTATGCTTCCGCGCTGGCGTGGATTATCTTCCTCATTATCCTCGCGTTGACGCTGATCCAGCTCAAGCTCGCGCCGCGCTGGGTGCACTACGAAGTGGAAAAAGGGAAATGAACAGAGGCTACAAGCGATAAGCCTGCCCTCCTACCGGGTGCGGGTTGCAGCCCCCGTACGTTGCACCCACAGACGTAGAGAGGATACAATAAACTATCCCAAACGGGCGAGGTGAAACAGTATGCCTATGTGGGCACGATTCAGTGAGGGCGCACGCAGGGTCATCTTCTATGCGCAGGAAGAGGCGTTACGCCTTGGCGAGACCTTCGTGAGCACCGAACACCTGTTGCTGGCATTGACGCGGGATGCGGAATCCGCGGCAGCGCGCGTTCTCGAGCAGCTGGGTGTCAGCCTCTCGCAGTTGCGCATCGAGGTGGAGAAGCGGGTGACGCTCGGACCGAGCAAGGTGGGTCACGAAACGCAGCTCACCCCGCGCGCCAAGCGCGTGATTGACCTTGCGTACGAAGAAGCGCGTCACTTCAACGACCACTACATCGGCACGGAGCACCTGTTGCTGGGGCTCATCCGCGAAGCAGAGGGGCTGGCAGGGCAGATACTGAAAGCAAAGGGAATAGACCTCGAGCGCACGCGCATCGCCATCAAAGCGCTGAGACAGGGAGAGACTTTACCTTCTGCACAGGTCACCGTGTCGCGGACAGACGTGCTGCGCGGCTTGCACGGGCGCGACCTGATCGGCATCAACGACCTCACCTCCGAAGAGTGCATCGCCGTGCTGCAGCTGGCGGCGGAGATGAAGCAGACCACACGCGTGGGTGGAGAGGTGATTCGCTGGAAGCGTCCCCATCTGCTGGCGATGATTTTCGAAAAACCGTCCCTGCGCACCCGCTTCACCTTTGAAGCGGCGATGGTGCAGCTGGGAGGACACGCCATCTATCTCTCGCCCAACGAAATCGGGCTGGGCAAGCGCGAGAGCGTGGCGGATGTGGCGCGCAATCTGGAGCGGTGGTGTCAGGCTATCATGGCGCGTGTGTTCGCACACCAGACACTGATAGAGCTCGCGGAGAACGCAAAGGTTCCCGTCATCAACGCCCTCAGCGACCTCGAACACCCCTGTCAGGCGCTAGCCGACTTCCAGACGCTGATCGAGCATAAGGGCGAGGCGAAGGGCAAGCATCTGGTGTTCGTGGGTGATGGCAACAATGTGGCGCACAGCCTGATGCTGCTGGCGGCGAAGCTGGGAACGCATTTCACCATCGCCTGCCCCGAAGGCTACGAGCCGAACGCGCACATCCTGAATCTGGCGCGGGAAATCGCCGCCGCTACTGGCGCGTTGATCACAGTAATGCGCGACCCGAAGGAGGCAGTACGCACCGCCGACGCCATCTATACCGACGTGTGGGCGAGCATGGGACAGGAACATGAGGCGGAACAGCGCAAGCAGGTGTTCATGCCGTATCAGGTGAATGCCGACCTGCTGAAGGCGGCGAAGCCGGGCGCGATGGTGATGCACTGCCTGCCCGCGCACCGCGGCGAGGAGATTACCGATGAGGTGATAGACGGAGCGCAGTCGGTGGTGTTTGACCAGGCAGAAAACCGCCTGCACGCGCAGAAGGCGGTGCTCGCCGCGCTGATTGGGGACTGGTAACGATGCCCCTCGTGAGCGTGGTGGTTACCAGCTACAACCACGCGCGTTACTTACCGCAGGCGATAGAGAGCGTGCTGGCGCAGACCTTCACGGACATCGAGGTGGTCGCCATCGACGACGCCAGCCAGGACGAATCGCCCGCCATCCTGCAGCGCTATGCCGACCGCGTGAAGGTGATCCAGCACCCGACGAACCGCGGCACCTATGCCTCCCTGAACGAGGGGATTGCGCTCACGAGTGCACCCTGCGTCGCTATCCTGAACTCCGACGACATCTGGCTGCCTGAAAAGCTGGAGAAGCAGGTCGCGGTGATGGAGAGTGATGCGCGCATCGGGCTGGCGCACACCGCCTTCCGCCCGATCGACGCGGACGGGAACCCCATCAAGGGCAATCCGCTGGGGGTGCGCTTTCCCCCGAACCCTCAGGGCGACCTGCTCACGGATCTCCTCACACGCAACCTGTTCATTACCTCCTCCGTGCTGTTTCGGCGGGAATGCCTCGAGCGGTGCGGATGGTTCGAGGAAGGTCTCTTCGGAATGGGCGACTGGGATATGTGGCTGCGCATCGCGGAGCACTACCGCATCGGTTATGTGCCCGAAGTGCTGACCCTGTATCGTATTCACGGACAGAACACCATGTACCAGCGCCAGCGCATGCTTGCGGACGACCTGTGGATTCACGAAGAGCGCATCCGCAAGCGTATCCCTGAGCTGCTTCGGCGCAACGGCTGGCAGATGAGACGTGCGCTGGGTATCGCGCTGGCGGCGCTGGGCGTCATCTACAGCCAGATGGGCGAGCGAGGCAAGGCGTTCGGGGCAGTGACGCAGAGCCTGAAGCTTTACCCCTGGCGGCTGAAGACGTGGCTGCGGTTGTTGATGAGCTTTACAGCCCGGTAACCTGCCTGTTGCAGGGGGAGGCTCCCGCCGAGCCGTCGGCTTTTCAGGCACGCGCATTTTCGGCGTTGCGATCCGACAGGAGAGGCGTACACCCCTCACGAAATGGATAGTATACCGATGGCAACTCGCCTCGTGAGAGGTACCGAACCATGCGCACCGTTTGGGGTCTGATGGTTTCCGCGCTACTGCTGGCTGCGTGCCAGAGCAAGCAACCATCCATGCAAGGGGGAGGTGGTAAAATGGACATCCGCCTGACCAGCACCGCCTTTACCGAAGGAGGCACCATTCCCAGAAAACACACCTGCGACGGCGCTGACGTGTCGCCTCCGCTCGCCTGGGACAACGTGCCCGAGGGCACCAGAAGCTTCGCGCTCATCTGCGATGACCCGGATGCCCCCATGGGTACCTGGGTGCACTGGGTGCTGTTTAACCTGCCAGCCGATGCCCGCAGCCTGCCCGAAGCGGTGCCCCCCGAGAAGGAACTGCCCGGCGGCGCACGACAGGGCACGAACGACTTCCGCAAAATCGGTTACGGTGGACCCTGCCCACCGCCCGGCAAACCCCATCGCTACTTCTTCAAGCTGTACGCACTGGATACCACGCTGGACCTGCCTGCGGGCAGCACCAAAGCACAGGTAGTGAAGGCGATGGAAGGGCATGTGCTGGCGGAAGGGCAACTGATGGGCAAATACGGCAGGTAGGGAGGAAATCGTGAAAGACACGCTGGTGGGGGTGTATTACTTCGCGGGCTGGTGGCGCGAACAACCGAATAAATGGTTGACGGAGGGACGTGACTGGCGCACGGATTATCCAGACCGGGTGCCTTTGCTGGGAGAATATGTAGAGGCGCCCACCCTGGAACGCGAGATAGAAGCCGCTGCCAGCCACGGGGTGGACTTTTTCCAGATACTCTGGTATCCGCAGAACAAGCCAGATATACACCCCCACCTTTCTCGTCTCAACGATGGACTGCGATTCTTTACCACTTCCCGCAACGCCAGCAAGATGTACTTTACGCTGGAATACGTGAATCATGACCCCTTCAGCCTGACCAGTGATGCGGACTGGGACGCCGCCTGCGTGGAATGGGCAGGCGCGCTGCGCCACCGCAGTTACCTCCGGGTGGGCGGAAGACCTGTATTCAAAATCCACAGCCTGCACCACTTTCTGCAGCAGAACGAGGGCGATGTGCGCAAGGTAGCGCAGCGTGTGGAGCGGTTGCGCCGGCTCATGCAGAGCGCGGGTGTGCCCAATCCGCTGGTTGGTGCGGGGGTGATGGCAACTGGCGTGCCGAAGGGCGATGTGGTTGCGCCTTTCGACTACCTGACCACTTACATGGACTTGCCGAACCTGCCTCAACGGCCGGAGCCCTACCCGTATACTCCGCTGCTGGCGATGGCAGAGGAAGCGTGGGAGCGCTACGCAACGGAAAGCGAAAAACCCTACGTGCCCTACCTGCCCGCCGGGTGGGACCCTCGCCCATGGAAAGACCCTCGAGCCAGCTTCGCCTTCCCCAGCCGCGAGCAGTGGAGAGACGCCCTTATCCGGGTCAAGGACGCCCTGCAGAAGCACGACAGACTGGGTTATCCCAGGATAGGCGGCAGGCAAAAAGCGTTTTTGATTTACGCATGGAACGAATACGGCGAGGGTGGCGTTGTGGCACCCACCCGCGGCGAGGGATACATGAAACTGGAGGCTATCCGCGAAGTGTTCGGAGGAGCTTCAGGACGATAGTCCCTGCGCCTTCAATACCCCGCCTGCTTGTCCACGACGTTCACCATGGAGGCGAGGTCATTGGCGAGGAAGGCGTGCAGGTTGCGCAGGAATATCTCCGCCGCCCGGGTGCCATAATGTGGAGTCACCCCCGACACATGCGGGCTGATAATCACGTTCGGCAGATGCCACAGAGGGCTGTTAGCGGGCAGCGGCTCAGGGTCAAACACATCCAGCCCCGCTCCAGCGATCCACCCCTCCTGCAGGGCGCGTATCAGTGCTGGCTCATCGACGACCGCGCCGCGCGAGATGTTTATCAGGATGGCATCGCGGCGCATCTGGCGCAGTTGCGTCTCGCCAATCAGGTGCCGCGTTTCGCGCGTTAACGGCACACACAGCACCACATACTCACTCTCACGCAGCAGGTCGGAAAGCTGCGACGGGGGCAATAGCACGTCCACATACTCCGGGCACGGTTGAGGGCGTCGCCGCGTTGCCATCACGCGCATGCCCATTGCTTTACCGCGTTCCGCCACTGCCGCGCCGATGGCGCCCAGACCGACAACGCCGAGAGTCGCGCCATAGATTTCGCGCACCTGTTCGCGAAAGCCGTCGCGGTTCCATTCCGCCTGCATCTGCTGGCGCACGCACCGATGCAAACCCCGCGCGAACATCAGCATCATACCGAACACATGCTCTGCGATGGGGATGGCATGCACGCCGCTGGCGTTCGTCAGGATGATGTCGCTCGCCAGCAGTTCGGGAGACAGGGAGCCTTCGATACCCGCACCCAGAAACTGCACCCAGCGCAGACGTCGGCAATGGGGAAGCCACTCTCGCGCAAAATGCCCGCATACCATCACCTCCGCCTGCGCCAGCACATCGGGACGCAGCTCCTCTGGCGGAATGACCGTCCACTCCACCCGCTGGCTGGCGAGTTCGTCCTGCTGGCAGCGACCCAGAAACTGCTCGTGAATCCTCCAGCCGGGCGAGCAGGTAAGCAATACTTGAACTCTTGTGGCGCTGGAAATCGCCATGTCAGTCAGATACAACGCCCTTGACCATCATAACCGCGACGCAATGTTGTGGTTTGGCTTCTACTGGCTGGTCGCCAGGAGATGCTTGCTCAACCACTCGTCTACCTTGCGCAGCACCGCATCGGGCTGAGGCATGTGACCACCTTCCAGCCACAGGATTTCCTTTGGCTCCTTGGCAGCCGCGAAGAGCCGCTCGGTGCACTCTTTGGGCACAATCTGGTCATCTTTGCCGTTAATCATCAGCAGAGGACGAGGCGAGATGCGCGCCACCCAGTTCACCGGGTCCATCGGGCCCACCAGCTCGTTGATTTTCTGCGGGTTCTTGAACAGTTCAGGGTTTTTCTCACGCAGCTGCACCGCGTTGGGGTGCTGGCTGTTGGCGAAAAGATAGCCCCAGTCCCCGCCAGCCACGATCAGGATAGGTGCCTGCACGCGCTCATCCACTCCAGCGAGAATACCACCCAGAATGCCTCCCATGCTCAGCCCGATGTAGCCGATGCGCTTGGCATCTATCTCCCGTCGGCTCTGCAGGAAGTCGATGCCGCGACGCAGGTCAATTACCGTCTGGATGAAAGCATCGCGGTTGCGGTAAATATACGGGCTGAGGATGTCACTGCCCGGTTGCTTGCGGTCGCCGTGATACTCCGCGTCGATGGCAAAGGTGGCGATGCCGCGCATAGCGAACGCCGGCACCAGCATCTGCAGACCGTTTTTGTCGCCGCCGTAGCCGTGCATGATCATCACGCAGGGGTAGGGAGACGTCCCCGTCGTGGGCACACACCACCAGGCAGGGACTCGTTTGTCGTGCACGCTGTTATACTGTACACGGTAAATGATATAGCCGTTACCGCGCTGCTGTTCTTTGACCTCCGCCTGGAGAGGGTAGTCCCTGTCGTAGGCGTAGAGCTGCTCGTAAGGTAACATACGCGCCGTTTCCGCGTTTTGTGTGCGGGCGCACCCGGCTGCAATCACCAGCAACAGCAGCAGCAGCGCGCGACAGGCACAAGCAAACAGCCCGTCAATGCGATACATGGTCTTCATCTTCTCCCTCCTCAACGGCTTCCGCAGCGAAGGTCATCATTTGGACTGCCATTGCAGTCAGAGCGCGTACCGCTTCTGTTCGCCAGAATGGGCGGTCGGTTCGTTCCTTCAACTCGCGCCAGAGCGCTTTCAGCCAGGCTGCGCCATTATGGTCTCCTCCCAGCAGGTGGATGCCTCCCAAAACCGGCAACATGAAAAGAAGCAAGCCACGCAGGCTTTCATCCGGGAAAAGCCACTGCTGGAGTTTCTCCGCGATTTGCCGGTTGCGCTGCTCTTCGGTCTGCGTGGGCAACAGAATAGGGCTCTGCATCTCTTTAGCCGCCCTCTCCATCACGTCCAACAACCTGTCGGGGGGAGGCAGGTATGGCATCAATGCGTTGAGTGCTTCCACTGTCGGCTCCGGACGGGTGTCGGGAGTTACCAGAGAGCTGACTGCCCAGCTGGTCTCGGCATCGGAGATGCTGTCCCAGGGTGGCGACACAGTTTCCTCTGGAGACTCCGGCAGACGCCCCCAGTAATAGGCGGCATGTGGCGGCATCGGCTTCAAGTCGCGAAGGGTGCGCCGGCGGCATTCGTGCGCAACGGTAATCGCCCATCCGAGGGGCAAACGCACAAAACGGTTGGGCGTTTCCTGCTGAGCCTGCTGTATCCAGGGATAGCGCAACGGGTTGTCCAGACATTCCTGATACAGGTCGCGCACACCTTCGTCGACCATAGAAGCATCCACGAGATAACCGTGTTCATCGATAAACAGATTGAACACCGCTTTCTGCCCCGAAGCGTGCTGCATGAAGAAGCGTAAATGAAGAGCGTACCAATCCTCCCCCTCATAGGGCGATGAAGCAAACGCCTCCTGCAACACCCATTGCGCCGAGGTGTCCGTCGATTCTCGCTGGAGGGTAGTACCGGCCGCCAGAGTTTGCACCGATACCCCTCGTCGGCGCAGTTCGAACATCGCCTGCTTCACCGCCCGCCGCAATGCACCGCTCACCCCAACCCCTTCCACCAAATAAGCCAGCAAGGTAGCGTATTCGGGTTGTGTGCCCATCCAACGCACCGCGGCAAGTTGTTCCTCCATCGGGAGGTTCAACAACTGGCCCGCCACCTGCGCCAGCTGCGGTGCGCTCGCCTCCGAGACGCCGCGTGCCGGTTCCAGCAGGCTCACGGTGCTTTCCGATGGCGGCGATACCGTCTGGCTCTTACGATTTGCCATCCGTGTGCCCTCTCCCTTTTCCATATGCCGTTATATTTACCTGCAGGGGTGATTGTTTCCTGCCCGCCCTACAAAGAGGTCAACGTCACCACACTGCGCGGCGGAATAACCACCTCCCTGTTAGCTTTCACCGCAGGCTGACAGGCAAGGTCATGCTCGGCGGAGGTAATGAACAGGCTCCATTGCTCCACTTTTTGACCTGCATCCAATCTCAGAAGGGCCTCCTTTTCGCCACGATGAACCACCACGCAGACCAGGCGCGGACTGCGGGTTTGTGTGTAGGCGGAAATCAGCAGATGCTCCTCCACTTCCGATGGCTCGGCGTGCACCCGCACCGCACCCGGGCGGATAAACCGGCTGAAGTTTCCCAGCACCCACAGCGTTTTGGATGGCAGGATGTTTTGCTGTCCTGTCTGTCTATAATCCGTGTAAATCAGTCCGTCTTTATAGTCGTAGGGCGAAACCGCGAGCCACCAGTGCCATGCAGAAGCGTTGGCAGCGGTGAGGTCGTAATGTATCACCCGCGCCACGCGCAGGGCGGTATCCATACCGAGGTCGCGCCGATGTTCCATCACGCAGTACTCGGTCTGCCAGTATGGCGCGCCGGGAGCGTAGCGGTCAATGTTCTCGCGCACGGTTCGCCGCAGGTCTTTTAGCAGGTGCAGGCTAGAATCGGTCCAGTAAGAGTGTGCGCAGAGGCGATTGCCCACTTTGCGTCGTATCTCGGCGTCGCCCAGCAGCTCACGAATGTACTGACCATACATCCCCCAACCTTTGGAGCGATTGCCGTGTGTGTAGGCGGCTCTGGCATCCTCGATTCGTGCCCAACGGCGGTAAATTTCGTCATCCAGCAGGGAGACCAGCTCGCCCGCTTCGGGCACCACGATTTCGGTGGCAAGTCTGCGAGAGCGGATCTCCGCATACAGGGCGTGTATCACGCGCTTCAGGTCCTCGTTGTTGTAACGGCACCCTTCCTGACCACCCTCCCACTCCCAGTTCGGCTCGTTGACGGGGCTGATATAGTGAAAGGGTAGCCCTTCTTTGGCGAAATGTTCCAGAACATCAGCGAGGAAGCGCGCGAAATGAGGCTCGTAGCCAGGCTTGAGATTGGTAGAACCCGATTGTTTATCACAGTGCGCATGTCCGTTCTTCGTCATCCACACGGGCGGGCTGTACACACAGGCAAGGAATCGCTCCACACCCCGTTTCTTTGCCGCGCGCAGGAACCACTGCTGCCCGGCGTGTTTGCTCCAGTCATACTCCGCATCTTCAGAGGCTTTGAACACCTCCGCCCCCCGCCAGGGGTCCCACAGCTGGTCGGTGAGCGCACCACCTGCGCCGATGTTGAACCGCCACAGCGACAACCCGATGCCCTTCTCTCGCGAAAAGAGCAGGTCTGCCAGTATGTTCTTGCTGGCTTCAGTCCATTCTTTGCCGATGGGGTCCAGGCTCCACGTGCCCGATGCCCCAAAATTCTCGATGCGCTGATAACGCCGGGTAGTGTCGATGTGAACCATTAACTCGGGCATGCACGTGCGTCCTTTCTATTATTTTTCGAAAAATTCGCTAAAATACTTTAGCAAACCTCTTGACAGCGTAGCAACATGGGGCTATAATGATGCTAAAGTATTTTAGCAAGGGGAAAGCGATGTCCCTTCCATCCCGAAGAAGAACTCGGGCAACGCTCGACGAGGTCGCAAAGCGGGCGGGTGTCTCCCGCACCACCGCCTCGCTGGTGCTCAGCGGCAAAGCTGCTACGCATCGCATTTCGGAGGAAACGCATCAGCGCGTGAAAGAGGCAGCACAGGAGCTGGACTACAGCCCTAACCTGCTGGTGCGGTCGATGCAACGTGGGCGCACACACATTCTGTCGTTCTTCAACGCGTTCCGCTTGCGCACTGAAAACGACCTCTACATGGACAGGTTGTCTACCGCTATCGAGCGTGCAGCGGGTAAGCTCGGCTACGATGTGCTGGTGCATTGTGACTTCAGCCGACCGCCAGAGGAGACGTACCGCTTTTTGAATGGCGGACGCGCCGATGGATTGCTATTATTTGCCCCTTTGCCCGACGATCCCCTGTTGCCTCTGCTCAGGCGTTCACGTTTGCCGGTGGTACTGATAAACGCACGCGACAGCGAAGGCGTCTTGCCCTCCGTACGCGATGATGTGCACAGTGGAATGAGGCAAGTCGCTGAAGCCCTTGTCGCGTTGGGACACCGGCACATCGCTGCCATGATTGAGGAGGGAAACGACTTTCGGGACGCCATCCCGCGCGCTCGTTTGCTTCAGCAGTACCTTCGCACGCTTGGAAGCGACCTTCCTGACCAGCGCGTTTTCAGCTACTGGAGTGAGGGGCAAAGGGTCCTGGAGCACCTTCTGCACGAACCGCAGTCCCCCACGGCGATATTCTGCTGGCGTGACTGGCTGGCGTACCGCCTGCTGGAAGATTGTGACCGTTTCGGCATCGAGGTACCCGCCAAGCTCTCGGTGATCGGCTATGATGGTCTGCACTGGCCCGCCACCACACGCCATATCGCTGCCTCGGTATACGTCGACCTGGATGCGCTGGCGGAATCCGCCGTCCGCCTCCTGCATCAGTACATCACCGGAGAGCGGGACGACTACGCCGACGTCACCATACCGGTGCAGCTTCGCTACGGAACCACGCTGGATGTCGCACCGGCTTCCAGCTGAGATAAATCATCACAAGGAGGGAGAAAAACCATGCGAGTCAGTACTCAACGGCGAGACCAGAGGCAAGCGTTTACCCTGATCGAACTGCTTGTGGTCATCGCCATCATCGCCATTCTGGCGGCGATCCTCTTCCCGGTGTTCGCACAGGCACGGGAGAAAGCGCGCGCGACCACCTGTCTGTCCAACATGAAACAAATCATGCTGGGCGAGCTGATGTACACACAGGACTATGACGAGGTACACAGCTGGACATGGGGGTGGTACCCCACGTGGGTGCCCTGGCACCAGCAGATACATCCCTATGTGAAAAACCAGCAGGTGTGGAAGTGCCCCAGCGATGCATGGGGGCGCGGACAGGACGCAGTGGACAACACCAAACCCGCTATCCCGGTTACCTACAGCCAAAACTTCCGCTGGCCTGAAAGCGACTGGGGATGGGATTCCAATTCCTACAGCTTCCGGATGTCACCTGCCGCCTCGGCGGAGTCGACCATTGTGAGCCCGGCAACCACCATCTTCGTCGCGGAACGCCCGAACTGGTATCACCAGTGGAGCGTCGGCTGGGCGACGGAGGTCTTCTGGGACTACAACGAGTTCAACATGCAGGGCGGTGGAGCCACCATCCACTCGCAGGGTAGCAACTACGCGATGTGCGATGGACATGTGAAGTGGATGCGCAGGGACCAAACCACCCAGCCCATCGGCAACCAGACCACTGACCCGGCACGGCGTGATCCGCCTAACGGACCCTGGCCCAATGGCATGTGGGACAAGCGACAGTAACAGCGAGGTGAGCCGGTGAAAAAAGAGGTCAGCCCTGCGGTAGCGATTGCGCTGGTAGTAGTGGTTGTCGCGATTATCCTCGGGGCGTACTACTATTTGAGTGCGCCGCGCCCGCCGAAAGGCGCAAAGTATACGCCCGGTGTGCCACCGTGGATGGAACAGGGGGGGTCGTATAAACCGACACCGGATTATCCCCCGGCAACGAACACTACCCGGTAGCGGCACCGGCCGAGGATGTACCGCATTCGCACCTTACCATCTGGAGGGCGAGGCTCCTGCCGAGCCGTCGAACACCTCCCCGCCCGCGGGGAGGCTGAGTGGGGGTCGGCTCACCGGGAGGTTCGCCCTCCAGTGATTGCGCAGGAAGAGGAGGCACGTCCTCCTCGCTTCCCTACCTTCGCCTCAGCAGCCACGCGAGGCTTGCGATAGCCGACAGCATCGATAACGCCGTACTCAGGTTGAACTGTTCGCGCGGACGCTCTGCCACCACAATCTGGTCATTCGGCTCGAGATAGGGGTCGTCGGCTTTGCCTTCCTCGATCTCGCCGAAATTGACCTTCAGGGTCTGCCTTTTACCCGAACCGGGTACCGCCCGAAGGATTTTGATGTCCCACTTGCGGGCGAACGGGCTGAAACCTCCTGCCTGTCCGATGGCTTCGCTCAGGCGCATTCGCCCCACCAGCGGCACCGGACCGGGGCGGTTCACCCCACCAAATACGGAAACGGTCACCGCCTCCTGAACGGTTGGCACCAGAATACGGTCGCCGTTTTTCAGCACCACCTGCTTGGCAGGGTCCTGCGACATGGCGTCGTTGTAGTTGACAGGGTTCTCCTCTGTTTGCCCCTCATGGCGGATGGTGATACGGGTGTTGTCGGCGTTTGGCAGCAGCCCGCCTGCCTGCAAAATCGCTTCGCGGAAAGTGCTACCTTCTTGCAGCGTAAGCACCCCCGGACGCGCTACCGCTCCCGTGACGAAAACGCTCATCATCTGCTTGGCGGGCACGAGAATCACGTCGTCGGGCATAATCTCCACGTTGGCGGTGGGGTCACCGAACTTGATGAACCGCTCCAAATCCAGAGTCATCTCCGCAGGGGCAGGTTGCTTGCGGGTGAGTTTGATTCGAGCCAGGTCCGCGCTCTGCTCCGGCTCAGCAGTCTGAATGACCTCGATCAGGCGGGTGGGCATATTCTCGCGCAGCGGAACTTTTCCGCCCTTGCGCACCGCACCGGTTACCGTCACGTAGCGCGGGAACCGCTCCAAGATGACCACGGTCACCACAGGGTCGACGTAGTACTTTCTGAGCATCTCTGTGAGCTTTTTGGTTAAGCCCTCTTCGGTCTCCCCGGCGACTTTGATAGACCCCAGCAGAGGCATCTTGATATAGCCGCTATCGTCTACCTTATATTGGCCGCTGATGTCCTTATCGCCGACGAGGGTAATGCCCAGCGTATCCCCCGCGCCGATGCGAACAGGCTCGTTTTGCGCCAGCACCGACGAAATGGCGAGAATCGCCATGAACAGGGTGAAAAGAATCGTCACGCGCTTCATAGGCGGCGGAACCCCCTTCTTGTGGCTTGAAAATCTGCGCACAGATGTATTGTACCTCTCTTTGCCCTACGATGTTGCCATCGACACTCGCGAAATCGCGGGTCTCTCACCATATTATCGGTCAAACACACGCCGGTGCGTAGTGGTTCACCCGGCTATGGCTCATACACCGCACCCATGAACAGCACCATACCGGTGCGGGATTCGCGAATGGCGCAGAAGAACGGCCGGTCCACCACCATCTTAAAGGGTGGGCGAGGCTGTTGCACAGAGGTGATGCCCACCTGCACGGAGGTGACCGCAGCCGCTTCGGTGCCCTCTTCGTCCACCTCCACGATTGCTTTGTGGTGAACCTTCTCGAGGAACAGGTCTCGCTCGTCACGCATACCGGTGAAGTCCGCGCGGTCGGGTTCGAAAGCCACCGCCATTCCCATTTCCTTCAGGGCGTCGTTTAGCGTCTTCTCATAATCCATTTTGAAGCGGGGCAGCTGCAGGTCGCCCTCTGCAGGAACCAATCGAGATGTCCACGCCTTCCATCTTTCCGAATTCAGTGATTCCAGCCATTCGTTCAGGCTTGTGCCTTCGTCAGGCAGGACAATCACCATGCTGATCCGCCCCTCACCGTACGGCAGGCTTACCATCTGGAAGTTTTCTCCCTTCAGGTAGGGGAACTTGCCCGTTTGCGCCATCATCGGCACGCGCTTCTGCTCGCCGTTTGCCAGATGGAAGGGCTTCTCCTGTGTCAGGGATTTGTCGAAAGGCTTCTGCCACTTGCCATGGAAGTAGATAGCGTTGATGAGGAACATCACCGTGCGCGGCGAGATGTTATCGACTATCTTCTTGATTTTGCCTTTCGTGCTGGTGTCTACCCAGCGGTTGATGGACTGAGGCGCCTCAGGGTCGGCGAAGTCCAGCACGCTCACCTGCGCCCCGAAGTAACGGCGGTTGGTCTCCAAAAACTGCTGTTTGAAGGCGATGCCCTGCCGCGCCCACAGCGAGTTCGCGATGGTCAGTTCTACTTTGGCGTCTGCGCTCTGCAGGTCCTGGCGCAGGTCTGAAGCCGCCTGGTTCAGATCCTCCTTACTCATATTCTGCAGGGACATCACCTTCGCCATTGCTTGCTCGGTTTCGCCTGCTGCGCCGTTGTAGGTCATGGCAAGGGCGAGAGTAATGCTCGCTGGCGAAAGAAACAGATTCTTCTCCCTGTCCGCTTTGCGCAGCTGGTGAAGCAGTGCGAAACCAAACTGGTTGTTTGCGTCTATCAGCCTCGGGTCCACCTTTCTGGTCGTTTCGGTTGCTTTATTGCCGGTGGTAGGTTGCGAGGGTTCGTTACCCACGCCGGTGGTCGGGACGTTACCGCACCCTGCCAGCACCAGGGCAAGCAGGGGCAGATACACATTAACCCGTTTCATGAGGCGCTCCTCCTTGTGTGGATTGCCTTGTGTTAGACGATAGACAGGGGACAAGGGTTATCGGCACATACACGGCAAGCTAAGTCTGTACTACCCTGTGATCACGATAGGCTGCCCCTGTTTGGCTCTAAGGCATTTCTAGCTTGAGATAGCTTGTCAGATAACCATCGCGCTGAGTCTACAAGACGTGGGCCAGGGCGACTAAAGAAGGAACTCCCATCAGCAATGAAAACATTGCCCCTCCTCACAGCTGGTAGCGTCTCCCAACCGCTCCGATTCTGCAATAAGCACATCTCCTGGAGAGTGCGCTGTACCGAGAACCCACAACAAGAGATGACTATCGCCTCAGGTTGCCAATCCACCACCTCTTGCCAGTGCATGCGCCGAGACGGCGTGCCAGCTTGACCATGTCCATCGATCCCTCCAGCTAAAGCAACGAGTTCCGGTATCCAGTGCCCGCAGGTGAAGAGAGGATCAATCCATTCCAAAAAGCTCACCCGCACAGGTGGCAAAAGACTGTTATCCGCCTGAATCTGCTTCAGCTGCTGATGGCAGATATCGACAAGTCTTCGCCCCCGTGCAGGCACTCCAGCTGCTTCGGCGACCGTCATGAAAGTGTCCATGACTTCGGCAAGGGTAGTTGGTTCCAGATTGATTACCTCTGGACGTGGATATAGGTGCTGCACTGCTTCTAATACGGTGCGATGAGAGACCGCACACACCGTACACAGCGCCTGCGTCAGGATAAGGTCGGGCTTGAGGTGTTGTAGCAGATCTACGTCTAGAGTGTAAAGGGTATCATGGGTGCGCAGGATCTCCGAAACCAACCTATCGACGTCACGACTGGGCAGTTGCGACGGAATTAGGCTCTTGGTGACGACAGGCTTATCCTGTACGGCAGGGGGATAATCGCACTCGTGGCTCCTGCCCACAAGGCTATCTCCAAGTCCGAGAGCGTATACTATCTCTGTTGCACTGGGCAAAAGCGAAACAATGCGCATCAGTCTATCCCTTCGGGCGCATCTGTGGGAAGAAGATGACGTCCTGAATGGAATCCGCGCCCAGGATGACCATCGCCATTCGGTCCATGCCGATGCCCAGTCCGCCAGTCGGGGGCATACCGTACTCCAGCGCGGTGACGAAATCCTCGTCGTAGGGGTGCGCCTCTTCGTCGCCCGCGGCGCGCATACGCATCTGCGCCTCGAATCGCTCGCGCTGGTCGTCGGGGTCATTTAACTCCGAGAAGGCGTTGGCGACCTCCTGGCAGGCGACGTATCCTTCGAACCGGCGCGTGAAGCGGGGGTCTTGAGGATGTTTCTTTGCCAGCGGCGAGGTCTCTATCGGGTAGTCGGTGACGAAAGTAGGCTCGATCAGGTTGGGTTGTACGAACCGCTCCAGCAGTTTCTCGATAATGCCTCCGACAGTGTGCTCGTTCTCGGTAGGCAAGCCTTTGCGCTCCATCGCCGCCTTCGCGCTTTCGAGGGTGGCGAACTCCTCCGGTTGGACGCCGGCGTAGTACTCAATCAGGTCCAGCAGGCGTCCACGCTTCCACGGAGGGGTCATATCTACCTTCTGACCGTTGTATTCGATGTAAGGCTCGCCGCGCACCTCGAGACACACATGGTAGAACAGCCGCTCCACTAGGTGCATGATGTCTTCCAGGTTGGCGTATGCCTGATAGAGTTCCAGCAGGGTGTATTCGGGGTTATGGCGGCGGTCCATGCCCTCGTTGCGGAACACGCGCCCGATTTCGTACACCTTCTCGATGTTGCCTACGATAAGGCGCTTAAGGTACAGCTCCAGCGAGATGCGCAGATGAAAATCCACGTCCAGCGCATTGTGGTGGGTGATGAACGGACGCGCCGCTGCACCTCCTGCCAGCGGTTGCAACACCGGCGTTTCCACTTCCAGAAAGCCCTCTTTATCCAGGAACCGGCGCGTTGCCTGCACGACACGGCACCGGTTCAGCAGTATCTGGCGCGACTCGCGGTTCACCAGAAGGTCCAGGTAGCGTCGGCGGTAGCGCAGTTCCACATCCTGCAAGCCGTACCAGTGCTGCTCGCCCTTCTCCTTACCGAAGGGGATGGGGCGCAAGGCTTTGGAGAGGATGGTGAATTCGCGCACGTGCACGGTGGTCTCTCCGGTTTTGGTACGGAACACCTCGCCCTGCACGCCGAGGAAATCACCCAGGTCCAACAGTTTGAGCAGACCGTAACGCTGTTCGCCCAGGTCGTCGGCGCGGAGATAGATTTGAATCTTATCGGAGCCGTCCTGCAGGTGCATGAAAGAGGCTTTGCCCATCAGGCGCATCGCCACGATACGCCCGGCAATGCGCACCGTTTTGCCTTCCAGCTCCTCGTAGTGGTTCAGTATGTCAGCGGCGAGATGGGTACGCTCGTATCGCTCCTCGCGATAGGGGTCTATGCCCATCTCGCGCAGCGCCTGCAGCTTCTCTCGCCGCCTCAATACCTGATCGTTCTCTTCGTGCGTCAGTTCCATCGGTCTGGTCTATTTCCGGATTTGTAGAATCTCGTACCGTACCTTGCCCGCCGGTATATTCGCCTCGACCACTTCGCCCACCCTGTGTCCAAGCAGCGCTTCACCGATGGGCGATTCGTGGGAGATACGGTCTTCATCGGGGTCCGCCTCGAAGGGGCTGACCATGCGGAACTCCCATTCTTCCCCCGTATCGATATCGCGCACGCGAACGTATGAACCGATGCTCACGTGCTCGGTCGAGATATCCTCGTCTTTCAGGATGACCGCCTGGCTCAGGATTTGACGCAGCTCCAGTATTCGCCCTTCGATGAGCGCTTGCTCGCTTTTGGCATCCTCATATTCCGCATTTTCCGTCAGCTCGCCAAAATCCTTCGCTTCGCGGATGCGGTCTGCCACCGCTTTGCGCTCCACCTTGCTCAGGTGCTCCAGCTCTTTCTCGATGCGTGCGTAACCCTCAGCGGTCAGCACGATCTCCTGTCCGTTCAAGGTGACTGCTTTCATCGGTGTCTGATGCTCCTTGTTGAACCTCTCATGCCCTCCTCGGCATGAGGCTCATGGTGATATACGTAAAAACGGACGCGCATTGCGCCCGCGTCGGGAAAGGTATATTCGGGTATGTCGCTGTTTCCCTCTGTTATTGTGCCATATTATACCAGTATTCCTGCTTGTTTCACAGGATACACACAGCAAGTTATCTTGACGAGGATATCGACGCAAAAGTTCCCAGCAGCGCCACGTGCAACCGCACCCCTCCCTGTTCGCAACGGAATCCGCCTCCTGCATGCCGAACATCTCCAATGAGAGAAGGGAGCCGCCATGTTTCACCGGATAAAACACGGGTTCCAGGTCGCCAGAAAAGCGTATCGCGGATGGCGCGAGCACGATGCCCCTTTACTCGCCGCTGCTATCGCCTTTTATGCGATGCTGTCGCTGTCGCCGTTACTGGTGGTGGCGGTAGCGGTGACGGCACTGGTGCTCGAGCCGGAGGTGGCGTCGCAGTACCTGATCAACGTGGTGGGGCAGGCTGTCAACGAGGAGAGCGCACGCTTCGCCCAGGAGGTCCTGCGCAATACCCAGCGTCCTGCCAGCACCTTTTCCGCTGCAGGTATCAGCCTGTTGCTGATGCTTTTCGGGGCGGCACGGCTCTTCCGGCAGCTCAAGGCAGCGGTCAATATCGTATGGGCTACCCGCCAACAAAGTCAGGGATTACGTGCGACCGTGCGTGAGCATCTGCTGGCGGTGGTGATGGTGCTGCTCGCGGCGACAGCGCTGGTGGTGTGGTTGGGAGTGGATGTGGTGCTTTCCGCGCTGTCCGCGCGGTGGAGGACGGTTTCGGCGGGGTGGCGGTGGCTGAACTTTGTTGCGGGATGGATGTTGTTAACGCTGCTTTTCGCGACCACCTACCGCCTTCTACCCGATGTGCAGTTACGCTGGCAGGACGTGTGGGCGGGTGCCGCCATCGGTGCATTTCTGTTCGCGTTGTGTAAGCTGGTGGTGGGCGTTTACCTGGGGTTGACAGGTGTGCAATCGGCATACGGTGCGGCGAGCGCAGCGGTGGTGCTTCTACTGTGGGCATACTTCTCCACACAGGCGTTCCTGTTCGGAGCGGAGTGGGCAAAAGTGGTATGGGAGGAGAGGCAGAAAACCACCTCCCTGCAATAGTGCCCATCCAGTGTCTCGTGTCGTTGCCACGCGCGCCGGAGGTCACGGATAAAAAACCCCCTGAGGAGGTTTGCTCCCCAGGGGATGATTATTCAAGGAACCGATTACTCATCCGGATAGACGCGGTTCGGCTCGCGGAACCAGATTTTGGCGTGTCCATCGCGGAAGCAGATGTTCACGGCGTAAACCGCGCCGAACGGTCCAGTCTGCGGGTCCATGTGCAGCGGCACATCTTCGCGGAACATCTGAATGCGCGCGGGATAGAGTGGCTTCATGTTCGGGTTCGAGCAGCTCGGGCTGCCCCATCCTTCGCCTAAGGGCGGGAACCATGCCTCCTGGTCAATGCGCACCTGCCCCGGCTGCTCCATAGTGCCTCCGATGCCTGTACACCCTGCCGTGTTCCAGAAGCGGTAGCTGGTGTAGAAGTGGTCATACTGGTTGTCCGGACGTGGTCCGATACCGCCGTAAGTGCTTCGGCAGATGTGCTGTCGCTTGTAGGCATCAGATGGGCAGTAGAAGATGTCGGTGTTCTTGATGTAAGGCAGCAGTGCCGCGATGTACTTGCGCGGACCCAGATCAGGGTCGGCGACGATCTCCGGGTCACACCACGGATTACCGGTGCAGCAACCTGTATTGTTACATATGGTGCACCCGGGGAAGTTGAAGCCGCGGCCGTTCAGGTGATACATGTATCCATCGTAGTCCTGAGCGTACTGCAGCATCGCCAAGCCCAACTGCTTCATGTTGCTGAGGCGGCTGGTCTGCCGCGCCTTCTCGCGGGCTCGCGCGAACACCGGGAACAGGATCGCTGCTAGTATCGCGATAATCGCGATAGCAACGAGCAGCTCAATCAGGGTAAACGCCTTGCGTTGCCTGGGAGACTGCCTCCTTCCGAATGGTTATTCGCTTAAGTACTCCCATTATATACGAGGGGACCAAATTTGTCAAGCGGGTTACAGGAGATTCTCATCGTTTTGAGAAAAATGTTTCAGAGTGTCCCTGCCAGACACAGCCGACGTGCCCACTCCAGCAAGCAGGTGACGCAGGAAGCACCGGCGAATCAACGGCAGCGAAGATGATGTACACTCGCGTTCACTTTCAGGCAACCTGTCTGCTTCTCTTTCTACTACTTGCCGGTTGTGCCCGTTTTCCTGAAACGGGACAGGCTGTCAGCAAGCGGCTGGTGGTACAGTTTCGCGTCGCGGGGCAGGTGCGCCCCGATTATCACTACTTCATTCTCATTGACAACGACGGCGATTTTCTGGGCGTCAACGGCCCGGTGCCGCCGGTTGCACCTCCGTGGGGCGGTAACGGCTTCGCGACGGGTTCCTTTCAGTTCTTCATAGAGCATTACAGCGCGCTGCCGTTTAATGGATTTATGCTCTACAGGGTGCTGGACCCCGACCGCCTGCAGGTGTTTCAGCCGCTGGGACCACCCCTGGAAGCCACTGTCAGCGCAGACGGCAAGAGTGTGCGCGTGGTGATCGATTTCGGTAGTATTGCACGGGACGGGCAAGAGCCGGCGGATATCCGGGTCCTTCAAGTCAATATCATCGCCACCGACCGTACCCCCAAAGACCCCACGGACACCTCCTTAAAGATGTGGGATGCTCTGGGCGATTCGCGCCAGTTCCCGAACACCTACCTCACTATCCAGACCGACACCGACCGCGTTGTCCGCAACAGCGATACCAATCTGGAACCGGTCGGGGATGTGGTCGACGGCAACGACCCCGATTTAGACATTGTGGACTGGCAGATAGAGGTGCGGTCATAGACGAACACCCCTCTCCCGCAGCGTGGGAGAGGGGTAAAGGGTGAGGGCAGCTATAACTTCTGCCTTCCGCTTTCCGTCAGGCTATAGCGCCCTTCTTTCTCTTCGACCAGACCCGCCTGTGCCATCTCGCGCAGACCGCTACGCACCCTGAAGAGAGGAAGCCCTGTGGTGTGCGCAATCTCCTCGGGTGTTGCAGGCTCGCTGAGGGCTTCCAGTATCTTCCGTGCTGACGCGGTCAGCGTGCCGTCTGCGCTGATACATGCCATCGCCTACAGCTCCTTCTTGCACAGGTACCAGTCGGTGCACTCATATCCCGCTTTGACACGCTCCTCCGCTTCCTCTAATGTCGTGGGCGGAGGCACGATGACCTTATCGCCCGGCTTCCAGTTTGCGGGCGTGGCGACCTTGTACTTATCGGTGGTCTGCAGAGCATCGATCAACCGCAGAATCTCGTGCATGTTGCGCCCTGTGGTCAACGGGTAGTAAATCATCGCCCGCAGAATGCCGTCCGGGTCGATGACAAATACACAGCGCGAGGTCTCGGTCTTGCTCTCGCCGGGCATAATCATCCCGTACAGCGTAGCGACCTCTTTGTTCAGGTCGGCGATAATCGGGAAGGGGATCTCTACGCCTGTCTTCTCCTTGATGTTGCGCACCCATGCGATGTGTGAGTAAACGCTGTCGATACTCAAGCCCAGCAGGTCCACCCCGCGCTTCTGGAGCTCCGGGTAGATTTCTGTAAAGGCGATGAACTCGGTGGTACACACGGGGGTGAAATCAGCCGGATGCTAGAACAGAACGAGCCAGCGTCCACGGTAGTCGGACAATCGAATCTTCCCATGCGTGGTCACGGCTTCAAAATCGGGGGCAGGCTCGTTCAAGCGCGGCAAGCCAACGGGCTTCACGACTTCCGTCATTTCGGCCGACATCGCGCACCTCCTCCGTTGGATAGTCTATGGAACCACTAAACCCGCAACGATGCGGTGGTTCCATCCTTAAGGATACCGCAAAGCCATGCCATTTTGCAAACGCCTAACGCTTGCGCTGCTGTCGGCTCTTCAGGAACTCCTCTTCCGCCTTTTCGAGGTCTTTCAGCGTTTTGCGTTTGGGCACCTCAGTGGTGGAGGTGACGGATGCCTGCGCTTTCTGCTGAGGAGGCATCGGCTCTTTTGCCGAAGAGGCACGCGCCTTTGGCTCAACGGCAGCGGTGTCGGCGGCAGACCTGGAAACGGGGCGGGTTGTTGCGGCTTTGTTCTGCGGCTCGGTGGTTTTGGCGGTCGATGTCGCTCGGGTGCGTTTGCCTTCGGGTTGCAGGTCCTCCACGCGCACCAGTAACACGTAGTTCAGGTGAAACTCACGCTCCTCCGGCGTCAGGCGGGAGCGTGCCTCCTCCGAAAGGCTCTCGATCCATCGGTTCTTCATGCGCTCCTGCGCCTCGGTGTGGCGGGTCAGCACCGTCTCCGGCAGGCTGTCTAAGTCCACCTGCACCGCGGCGCGCCCGTCGCTGTACAGGCGGTAGATAGTGCCTCGCAAGCCACCCATGTAGGGGTAGTAAGCACGCTCTTTGGTGTCTTCGCTCGTCTGTTCGCGCGATACAATCCGCACGCGGTCGCCCTCTTTGAAGTTCGCCATGTTTCACCTTCCCCGTTACCGTGCTGCCGCCAGCGCGGAGTGCACGATAGAATGAAAAATCTTCAGACCGTCTTCAGAGCCTAAAATCGCCTCGCAGGCGCGTTCCGGATGGGGCATCATGCCCATGACGTTGAAATGCTCGTTGGCGATGCCAGCGATGTTCGCCAGCGAACCGTTGGGATTGCTCTCCTTCGTCAACGCGCCACTGCTATCGCAGTAGCGGAAGAGTATCTGGTTGTTCGCCTGCAGCTCCTGCAGGGTTTCGCGGTCGCACACGTAGCGCCCTTCCCCGTGTGCGATGGGGATGCGCAGCACTTCGCCCACCTGACACCGGTTGGTAAAGGGGGTATCGGCGTTCTCTACGCGCAGATAGACATGCTTGCAGACAAAGCGCAACCCTTCGTTGCGCACCAGCGCACCCGGCAACAGGTGCGCCTCGCACAGAATCTGGAAGCCGTTGCAGATGCCGATAACCAGTCCCCCCTGCCGGGCGAACTCTTCCACCGCCTGCATCACTGCCGAGAAGCGGGCAATCGCGCCGCACCGCAAATAGTCGCCGTACGAAAAGCCACCCGGCAGGATGACGCAATCCACGCCGTGCAGGTCGTTGTCCTGATGCCAGATATATTCCACCGGCTGTTGCAGTACATCACGGATGGCGTAGTAGGTGTCGGCATCGCAGTTCGAGCCGGGGAACACCACCACCCCGAATCTCATTCCAGCACCTCAATCTCATACAGCTCGGTGACCGGGTTTGCCAGCAGGCGGTCGCACATCTCTTTCACCTGTGCCTCCACCGGCTGCCCTTCGTCGGCAATGTCCAGCTCGATCACCTTGCCGATACGCACCTGATTCACGTTTTGATAGCCCAGGGCGTGCAGCGCATCCTGCACCGTCCTGCCCTGGGCGTCCAGCAAGGTGGGTTTCAGCGTGACGAGTACGCGCACTCTGGGCATCAAAGAAGTCCTCCACTTGCTAATTCTACCCCAGAGCGCGTCTTTCCTGCGCCGGCTACCCTTCCGTTGCCATCAGGGACGTGAGCGTCTGCACCAGTTCAGGCACAGAAGGCACCTTGCCCTGCACCACCAGCTTGTCGTCTACCACCAGCGCAGGCGTGCTGAGCGCTCGCACCTCCTGCATCCGCTTGATGGAGTGCTGCAGGTTGGTGATGTGTTCCACCTCCGCCTCGATGCCGAGTTGCTTGACTGCCTCCTTGGCGTTCTTTTCCAGCGTATGGCATCGCGGGCAACCCGAGCCCAGTACCTCTATCTTCATGTCTTCACCTCCTTGTTTTTGAGAAGTTTATCGCCATACCAGACTGCCTGCCGCCCAGCCGACGATTGTGCCCAGCACAATCAGCGTGACCACATATACCGCTGACTTGCGCGCGCCAAACACCCGCGCGATGGCAATCCAGTTGGGCAGGCTCAGCCCCGGTCCCGTCAGCAACAGCGCGAGAGCGGGTCCCTTACCCATACCCAGCTGCATGAGCTTGTGCACGAAAGGCGCTTCGGTCATGGTGGCGAAGTAGCTGATGGCACCCACCAGAGTCGCGATGAACGACGCCCGCAGGCTGTTTCCGCCCACCAGTCGCTCCACCAGCGACTGCGGCAACAGCGCACCGATAACGCCCACGATGAACACGCCTACCAGCAACAGCGGCAGGATGATGCGTACGAACCACCACGTCTCGCCCAGCCAGTGGCGGATTTCCTCCGATGTCTTGGTGCGCCAGGCATACAACGCGACGATGACCATGCCTGCCGCCCAGACCACCACCTTCTGCCAGTAGGGGCCGGTGCGGATGACGTAGTTGGGCGCGAGCAGGTCGCTCACGATGAGCAGCAACAGCACGATGTCGCGCCATCGCACGTGCGCGGTGGGGTCTGTGGCTGGTCCTGCATTCGCTGACTGCGCCTCTACCAGCCGCTGCATCTCCTCGTGGCGGAAGGCGAAGGTCATCACGCTGCCCACCACCACCGCCATCAGGAACGCGCTGATAATGCGCACCACTGCCATGTCCCAGCCGATAATCGCGCCGGTGTAGGTTAGCGCCAGTACGTTGGTGGCTGGAGCCACCCACAGGATGATAAACGCCGCGCCGAGGCTCGCGCCAGCGAAGTACACACCTGCCGAGACCGGGATGACGGTGCAGGAACACGCCGCCACGAAAAAGCTGGCAAACGCCGCGCTGATGTAGGTGACGATTCGATGCGTGGCGATGCCCAGATAGCGCAATACCGCCTCCTTCGGTACGAACGCCACCATCCCGCCAGCCAGCAGGAAAGCCGGAATCAGGCAGGTCAGGATGTGGTAAGCCACGTAATCCTGCAAGGCTAAGAGGCCGCCCTTGAGCGCTTCTACAATCATGTCTCACCTCCCGTGCGAGAGTGGCACCTCTGCCGCGGTATCACGCTGCCTGCGCGACCTGTTGTACCGCCTCTTTCAGACGGGTAATAACCCCCTCGTTATTGGTGTTGCGGATGTCCACCGGAATGAAGCGACGCTCATCGAAGCCGGTCTCCCGCAACAACTTTTTGAACAGCTTGACCTGCGCTTCAGGTGCACACGCGCCAACTACCACGTAGGTCTCATCGCCGGCGTTCCGAAGCACCTCCCGGAGCACGGCGTTGCCGCCCTGCCCACACAGCTGCGCGTTTAACACGGCATACGTGGCGTCCAGCTCGGACTCGATCTCAAACAGCAGGGTGTCCATGTCCGTCTCCTTAAAGGAGGGACACAGCCCCTTGCAGTTGCAGAGCACGATTTTGACTTCCATTGTTCTTTCCTCCTCAGTGTATCAAGGTGTAGATTTTGTACAGGGTCATCACCACGATGAGCACTCCAAACAGTTGCTTTAGCCGCTGGTTGGGCACATACGAACTGGTGACTTTTGCTCCCAGGTACGAGAAAACGATACCGACCACGATGCACCACACGGTGATATGCATGTCCCACTGCGCGGTAGACAGATGCGGTATCAGCGCAGAGAACGAAGGTGGCGTCACCGCGAAGGCATTGATGCCTGCCGCCATCTTCGGCTCGAAGCCCACCAGTATCAGCGTGGGCATCAGCAGGAAGCCAGGTCCTACCCCCAGCAGACCGCTCAGGATAGAGATGGGCACTGCCAGTACCAGCGCCAGCGGGAAGTTGGGCACCTGTGTGCCTTCTCCTTTTACCGGTTTGAACAGGCGGTACGCGAGATAGGCGACCGCGAAGAAGTAGATAATCCAGATGGTTTTCTGGGGGATACGCTGTGCCAGTACCGCGCCAATGGGTGCACTGACGGTGGTTACCACTGCCAGGGTGAACGCCTTCTTCCAGTCGATGTATCCCGAACGGGCGAAGCCGAGGGTCGCGAACAGCGCAGTAACCCCGTTCAGCGTCAGGCTGAGCGGCTGCACCTCGTGCACCAGGCTGTTCATGAACAGCCCCAGAAATGGGATGGCGGCGAAAGCCACTCCCAGCCCCAGCATCCCCGACACGAAAGAGAGGACGCTCAAGCCCACCACAATAATCACGTCACGCGACATGGTTGCCTCCGGTTACACCGCTACTTACCACCAGCGGAAGATAGCAGACCCTGAAAGATAGATGCCCAATCCTATCAGCAGCACACCCGTTCCCACGCGAAACACTTTTTCCATCTGCGATAGTCGGTTCAGCCATGCTCCGGCGGCATTCGCGCCTCTCGCCAGTGCGACAGCGATGGCAACGACCGGTACCGCTGTGCCGATGCCGTAAATCAGCGGGTAAGGCAGATAAAAACCGCTTTTCACACAGAGAGGGATCAGCGCACCGAAGTACAGCGCTGCGGATACCGGACAGAACGACAGCGCAAACACAAAACCCAGCGCCATCGCTGCGAACCAACCCCAGTGCTGGGCACGCTCCGCCGTCCACAAGCCCAGCCGGTTCGTCGGAACGGGAAGGGGAACCAAATCCAGCAATATCGCCCCGACGACTACCAGCAACGGACCCAGCAGCCTGTGCAGATGATGCTGCAGGAAGTAGGAGGTTGCCGGGATTGCCAGCAGCCCCGAAACCACAGCGACAGCAATCAGCAAATAGGCTAAGGCGCGTCCCAGTGTGTAAAACAATCCGGATACAACCACTGCGCCGGGGCGCCCTACCTCGCGTGAAACAAACCCCAGCCCAGCCAGATTCGTTGCCAGAGGACAGGGGCTGATAGAGGTCAACAGCCCCAGCCACAAGGAAGTAACCAGCGGTATGGACTGCCAATCACCCATTTTGCCCGGTCGCCCCAACAAAGGATGCTATCTCCTGCGCGATGTATTCCTGCAGACCCTCCAGCGAGGTCTGCTGCCATATCCCTTCCATGTTCTTGTGGCGCACCTCTTTACCGTCCTGATACTCTACCAGCACCAGTGACTTTGAGTAGAGCTGGTAGTCGCCGATAAAGTGGCGGTTTTGCGGGTTCTCCACATCCACAGGGCGAAATTGCAGCAGACCTTTGTCCACCAGGTTTTTGAACTGCGCATTGACTACCTGGCGTGCGACTTTCTCGATAGCAAGACAGGATGCGCAACGGAAGGTGGTATGAAAGTAGTAAAGCACCACATACCTGCCCTGAGCGGGTATCTGCGGGCTGACTGCTTGTGCACTGGCTGTAGAGGTCTGTTTTTCGTTTTCGGAGGAAACGGGCATGTCCTGGTCGCTGATTGCGCGGAGAAGCACGAGTGCAGCAAATAACAACAATGCCGCGCCGATGAGCTTTTTCGTGTTCATACCTGTGCCTCTCTTTATCGTGATACTATCATATTGCTATTTGACGATTTAATTGTATCACAGAAATTGGAAATTATCCAGTTTTTGCAGTATAATGGGATTGGGATGAGAGAAGTGGACAGTCTTTCGTACATGGAAAAACTGCTCAAGGCTCTGGCGGATGCGAATCGCCTGCGCATTTTGGCGGCAGTGCAGGACGGTGCGTTGTGCGTGTGCCAGCTCATGGGCATTCTGGGGCTGAGCCAGTCCACCGTCAGCAAACACCTGTCGGTGCTGAAGGAGGCGGGGCTGCTGGTGGAGGAGCCGCGTGGTAAACGCAGCTTCTACTCGCTACCGGCGCAGTATCCCTCCCCGTTCGTCTCCGCCATGATGAGCGCTGTTTTACAGGAGCTGAGGGCGCATCCCGCCACCGAAGAAGACCGCCGCCTTGCCGAGTTCATGCGCGAGTTGCGCATCGAAACGGTCGAAGCCGCACGGAACGTCCGCAAGAAGCGCAGGATGTTGCGGTTGTTGTAGCGCCTACCCCCGTCCGATGGCGATTGCTTCCTGCAGCAAGCCTTCGTCCATTGGATGCTGCAGCAAGTCGACATTACGCCGCAGGTTCTCCGCCCGCCGCGTGCCGACAAGCACCGCGCTGATGCCCGGATGGCGATGCAGGAAGTGCAGGGCAAGCGCGTGTAGCAGTTCCGCGTCGCCGTTGCACAGTTCCAGCAGCTTCTGCACCTTCGGGGGGCGTTGCTCAGGCGGCACAGTCAACGCGCGTGAAGTAAGCCATCCCGCTGCCAGTCCACTGCGGATAAGCACGCCGATGCCTTTCTCGTGCGCGCGGGTAATGAGGTCGTGAGCGCTCTGGTCCAGCAGGCTGTACCCAATTTGCAACACCTGAAAATCGCCCGATTCGATACATCTCTCCAGCACGTCCATGCCCGGCGATGCTCCCAGGAAGCGTATTTTGCCCGCCTCCTGTGCCTCGCGCATGGCACGCAGCGTTTCGCCTTCGTCCAGCACCTTTTGGGACTCGGGACCGAAGTGAATCTGCATCACGTCTATCACGTCGGTGCGCAACAGGCGCAGGCTGAGGTCTATCGAATCCCGAACCGCCTGATAGGAGAAGTCGTAGTAGGTACGGGGGTCATCGCTGTGCTCACCACATTTGCTGCAGAGCACATATTCTGCACGGCGGTGCGAGATATATTTCCCGATGCGTGCTTCGCTCTCGTGATAAGCGCGGGCGGTATCGATCAGGTTAATGCCCATGTCCAGCACAGCGTTGAGCGTTTTGCCCGCCTCTTCCTCCGCGGGGCGGCGGCGTTGCTCCGCGTCGCCCAGACCCCAATCGCGCCCTATCTCCAGCGCGCCGAAGCCGATGAACGTCACCTGTAAACCTGTGTTTCCCAGAGCGCGTTTCTCCAGCATGTCGTTTGTCCTCCTCTATGATGCGGGCGGCAGGATGCGCACCCGCCTGCCCTCGATGCGCAACCGTCCCTGCGCGAACAGCTTCACCGCCTGCACGTATGCCTGATGTTCCTGCGCCAGCACGCGCGCGGCAAGCGTCTCCCACGTGTCCTCTTCCTCTACCGGCACGCACCGCTGCACGATAATCGGTCCGGTATCATAATGCTCGTCCACAAAATGCACCGTACATCCCGAAACCTTCATGCCCGACTCCAGCACCGCCCGGTGCACATGCTCGCCATACATACCCTTGCCGCCGAAGAGGGGCAACAGCGCGGGATGGATGTTCATCACCCTGCCCGCGTATGCCTGCACCACCGGTGTGGGCAGCAGTCGCATATAGCCCGCGAGGCACACCAGGTCTACCTTTGCCTCGTCCAGAGCGTGCAGCAATCGGTGCGCGTACTCCTCTTCGGTGAGGTTGCGGGGAGAGATGACGCGCGTGGGGACACCCTTCCCGGTAGCGCGTTGCAGGGCGGGGGCTTGGCGGCGCGTGCCGATGACCAGCACCACCTGCCCATCGACCTCACCGCGCTGGCAGGCATCGATAATCGCCGCCATGTTGGAGCCGCGCCCATGCCCCGAAACGAGGATGGCAATGCGGATGGACATCAGTCACCCTCCCAGATGGCAATCGCGATGGCAAAGGTCGGCTCGTGCGCGATGCTGACGTGCATCCGTCCACCACCGGCGCGCTCCGCCGCCTCGCCGTACAGGTTCACGTAAGGCTGTCCCGAGGGATGGTTCAGTATCTCCATATCGCGCCAGGGCACTTTGTGCCCCAGTGCCTTGATGATGGCTTCTTTCGCGGCGAAGCGACCGGCAAGATGCAGAAGGAAGCTTTTTTTGCCCTGCTGGCAGTAGGCGTATTCGGCATCGGTGAGGATACGATGTGCAAAGCGTGGGTGTCGCTCGCACACTTCCGCGATGCGCTGAAGTGCCACGATGTCGGTACCCACGCCCTTTACCCGTCCGCTGATGTGCAACATTGCTCACGGTTTACGCGGAGAGATAACCACGCGCCGCTCCGGCTCCTCACCCTCGCTGTAGGTATACACGTCGGGGTCGTTCATCAGCGTCTGATGGATGACGCGGCGCTCGATCGCGTTGAGCGGGTCCAGCACCGCCTCTTCGCCACGCTCCTTCACCTGCTTCGCCACCTCCAGAGCCATCCGCCTCAATTTCTCCGCCCGCTGTTTGCGATAGTCGCCCACGTCCAGCAGCACGCGGGTGGTCTTATCATAGCGCTTGTTGATGATGATGTTCAGAATGTATTGCAGGGCGTCCAATTGGGGTCCGGCGAACCGCTGGGCATCCCGTCCGACCAGCTCCAGCTCCACATACGAGTCGTAGCTATCCCGCTTGATGGCTTTCACCGCCAGTCCGCTGGCTCGCAACGCGGCGTTGACCACTGCCATCACTTTTCGTTCGGACTCTTCGGACGGAGCCTGTTTGAGTGCGGTTTTCAGCGTCGCCCGAACGCGCGCCGGTGTAAAGCCCAGCACCCCGAAAATCCCGCGGGAGCCTTCATCCAGGATTTCCCACTCGACCTGCTCATCGGTCGCCTGAAGCATCTGTAAGGCTTTTTCCTTCGCCTCTTCGACGGTGCGTCCCGTCGCTTCCACGCTCTGCACGGGTGCGTTTTCGGTCATTGACTGCACCATCCTCCTTTCCCTCCTTGTTTACTTTCTGCGGCGCGGCTTGCGCGTGTGATGATTTTTGCCGGGATTGCTGCTGGCGGCGGCGGGCGCCGGTTCAGGGGGAGTCGCAACCGCTTCGGCAGGCGCGGCGGCCTCCGGTTCGGGCTTCATGTAATGCAGCTGCTGAGCCGTCATCAAGATATTGGATAAAAGCCAGTAAAGGACAAAAGCCGACGGAAAGTGCCACGTGTACATCATGTACAACATGAACACAGTCATGAACAGGGACATCATCTTCATCTGTTCCGCCTGCGCCGGGTCGCTCACCGGGGTCAGCCGCTGGGTGATGTACAGGCTGATGGCATAAAGTAGCAGCAGCGGCAGGTCGTGCTGTCCCAGGTTCGCGCCCACGATGCCCGGAAACCTCTCCGCCAACGATGGGTTAATCCACAGGAAGAACCCCTTGCTGAACTGATACTCGTACATGCGGATGGTGTAGTACAGGTAAATCAGGATGGGCATCTGTATCAGCATGGGCAAACAGCCAGCAGCAGGATTTACCTTGTGCTGCTTGTACAGCTCCATGATTTTTTCGTTGAGCTCTTGCCCCTTGTAGCGTTCGCGCAGCCGCCTGACCTCTGGCTCCAGTTTCTTCATCTCGCGGAACGATCGGAACCACGCCAGCCGCAACGGGGTCAGCAGCGCCATCACAATCAGCGTGAACAGCACAATCGCCACCCAGTAGCTCAACCACGGCTGCCTGCCGGTCAGCGCGACCAGAATATCCCAGAAGCGATAGGCGGGGTGGTTGCGGTTGCGCTCGTCGATGCGGCGCAGGATGGCGTCCAGCCGCTGTTTGCCTTCCCCTTTGGCGACCGCCGAGCCGCGGAACTCGTTCTCCACCCGACGATACGCCTCAAGGGCTTTTTGTTCCAGATTGTTGCGTTCTTTCTCGTCGGTGGTTTTCTGCATCCGCAGTTCGTACAGTTCGCCGATGCGCAGGGTGGCTTCGGCGGCGATTTCGCCGGTGCGGTACTGCTTGATCAGCTCCTCATAGATTTTGAGGGCATCATCGAAGCGGTCCATCTTGCGCATGTACATGGCAGCCAGGCGCAGTTGCGCTTCCGCTGCCAGAGGGCTCGAGCCAGCTAGTTGGATTGCTTGCTGGTAAAGCTTTTCCGCTTCGGGAAACTTCCCTTGCACCTCTTCCTGTTGTGCCTTTAGAAGTACGGCGTCGGGTGATGGTTGCGAGGTTTGTGCCAGAACCGGCACCGCGAGCCACGACAGCAGAAGTAATAGTGCGAGCGATAACGTTCTCAACGGAACTGACCTCTCCTGTAAGAGCTATTTTTTACCGGAAGCCCTCCGTGGTGAAAGACACCTCCGGTATGACGAAAGTTCGATTGCCTGTTTCAGCCTGCCCCCGTTACCTGCGCGTTCCGTGCTGGCGTGGAGGCACTGGGTCGTATCCGCCGGGCGAGAAAGGATGACAACGCAGGATACGCCGTACCCCCAGCCACAACCCGCGTATCACACCGTGTTCGAGTATCGCCTGTGCGGTATATTCCGAACAGGTCGGGGTGAAGCGGCACACAGGCGGAGTGAAGCGCGACACACGTTGATACAGTCGAATGACGCCGACTAAAGCCCTTTGCCACCATGTAGGGCGTGGCGCAGTCATGGCTCCGCGCTCTCTTTCCAGACCTTCGCGCTGCGAAACAGGTTCTGCATCTCCCGCAGCAGCTGACGATAGTCTGCTTCACCGGCGTTTTTGCGGGCAACGAACACCGCGTCGAAACCATCTATCAGACCGGGCAGGCACTCCCGACACGCTGCACGCAGACGCCTTTTAACCCGGTTGCGCACCACCGCTTTCCCGACCTTCTTGCCCACCACAAAGCCGAATCTGCGCCCGCCTGGCTGCGGGCGCACGTACAGCACTAAATGCGCCTGAGCGTACGCCTTGCCCTCATTATAGCACGCAAGAAAATCCTTGCGTCGGCGAAGACGCTCACGGCGGGGAAGCACAGGCTTTCCTCAGTTAAGAGTGTTCCGGACCGAAATGGCGGCAGGTATCCGATACCGTCAGCCGATGACGACCTTTCAAACGGCGCCGCTTCAGCACGTTGCGCCCGTCTTTCGTGCGCATCCGGGCACGAAAACCGTGCACCTTGCGCCGATGACGATTATTCGGTTGATAGGTACGTTTCATGCCTATTGCGTTCCTCCGTCAACAGGGAATTATATCACAAACGGCTTCCCTCGCGCAAGCGCAGCCAGTACTCGCGGTTGCCCTCCTCTCCTGCCACCGGGCATTCGAAGGCATCAAGCACTAGCCAGCCCTGCCCCCGACACCAGACGACAAAATCCTGCAGGATTCGCTCCCGTGCCTGCGCCGAGCGCATCACCCCCTTCTTCGTGAGATGTGGCGCTTCAAACTGCGGTTTCAGCAGCGCCCATACCTCGCCGCCCTCATGCAGCCAGCGAAACAATCCGGGCATTACCTCTTTCAGGGAAACGAAGGAAACATCCACGACAACCAGATTCACCCGCTCCGGCAGTGCGCGGAGAATGCGGGCATCCGTGTCTTCGAGCGACACCACACGAGGGTCTTCCCGAAGGCGAGGGTGCAGCTGTCCGTGACCCGCTTCGATGGCGTAAACCTTCGCCGCGCCATGTTGTAGCAGGCAATCGGTGAAACCTCCGGTACACGCACCGACATCCGCACAGACCATCCCCTGCAGCGACACACTCCACCGCCGAAGCGCAGCTTCCAGTTTTTCGCCACCGCGCCCCACATACCTCGGCTGACGAAGCAGCGTAACTGTACTCCCGGAATGCACCGGGGCGGCGGGCCTCGTGACCGCTTTGCCGTCTACCAGCACCTCACCCGCACGAATCAGCTCCTGCGCCTTTTCACGGCTTTCTACCAGTCCCTGTTCCACCAGCAGCCTGTCCAGCCGCATGGGTGCTACTCGGCGTGGAAGGTGGCGTTCACCTGTACGTATGCGCGAAGTGACTGCCACTTGATGCCGCCCGGCGTGAAGGAGGGGCTAATATGCAGCTCGGGACTGCCCGGCTCTTTCACGTCCAGCCGCGCCATTTTTACCCGGCTCTTACCCATCTGCCTCGCGGCGGCTTCCGCCATCTTACGCGCCTTCGCCACGCCATCCTGCACCGCCTGCCGCTTCAGACGCTCCATATCCTGCACGCGGAACTCCACCAGCACTTCCTGATAGACCGGCGCACTACCGATGCCGCCGAAGCCACCGCGGTAGCCTCCCTGGCTGGTGATGCCCTGTCGGGAAGTATATTCGCTCAGCGCATCCAGTATCCGAAACAGCGTGTCCAGCCTGTCTTCACTGATGGGCATCCGCAAGCTGTAACTGAAAGACGCCTCGAAGCGCCTTTGCTGGTGCGCGCCTGTGTCTTCACCCGGGCTGGATGTGATGCCCGGCATCGAGGGCACAACTTCCGACACCTCCTCTTTCAGCATGTCCCTGCCGATGCCCAGCGGAGCCAGCCTTGCCGCAACCTGCTGAAAGAGACGGCGCACCGCCTGACGCGCCTCCACGGAGGTCTCTCCCTGCCCCCTCAGTGTGAAATACACGACCACACGGTCGGGCAGTGCCTGCGCCTCTCCCACAGCCGACACCGAGATGGGCGTACCTGGCTGCGATAGCGATGGCTTCTGAGCGATGCCAATCAGGAGGGCGATAAGCAACGTGTAGATGATAGGGGTTCTCATCGTTTGGCTCCTTCCTCCTTGTCTACGAGTAATGCTTTGCTTGAAGACACACATTCCTCGCCGCACCACTATAGCACAAATCCGGCAGGTACTTCAAGATAACCGCACGGTAAGTCATGTCCTTCAGGTGAGACGGAAAAACGGCCTGGGCGCGTTCGCCAGTTGCCCCGACATCAGCATTTGATGGCGATCGGGGTACAATAGTAACGGGTTGATATGCCAGAAGGAACAGGAAAACCAGCTTCGACGTCGAAAAGGTATCTGCTCCATTCAGGTGTGAGCAAGGAGGAGACGGATGAGACCGACGGAGCGCTCCGCCGGACAAACCAACGAAGCCAGGGGGCTGCTGCGGCAGGCTCAGGAACTGGCGCAACAGGGTGACTATACGGCTGCCCTCGCGATGATTCAACGCGCGATGCAGAGCGGGGCGGATGAATATACCTGCTATATGCATATCGCCGCGCTGGAGTGGCAACGCCAGCGAACGGATGCGGCGATGCTGGCACTGCAACACGCCATCGAACTGCAACCGCACCGCACCGACGCCCGCGAGAAGATGGCGGAACTGTACCTGGAGGCGGGTGAGGTGGACGCTGCTATTGAACAAGCCTCACAGGTTCTCCGCCGCGACCCGGATAACGTCACCGTGCGCCCACTGCTGGTCGCGGCGCATCTGGAAAAGGGTGACTGGGAGTCCGCCCTGCGCGTGCTGGACGACCTGATTGCGCGCGCTCCTAACGAGCCCATCTATCATTTCCATCAGGCACAGGTGTTTCAGGAGCTGGGGCAATGGGGGCTTGCGCTTATCGCCTATGACCGCGTGGTGGAAATCGGCACCGACCGCGAGCTGGCTGAGCGCGCTGCGGAAGCGATAGCCATGCTCGACCGCATCCAGATTGACCATATCCTGACCCTCGTGCTGGAAGACCCGCAGTTCCGGCGACAGATTCAGGAAGACCTTGAAGGCGCGCTGATAGACCGCCAGTTCGCACTGAGCCGGACGGGCATGACCGCGCTGCGCATCATTCTGAGCCAGATGCAGGATAACAATCTTCCATGGAAACCGGTGCTGTACCACTGAACCACGTTCACCGACTCCGGCAAATCGTTCGTCAGCGCACTGTCGTCATGGGGATACTCAATGTAACTCCCGACTCGTTCTACGACGGCGGACGGTATGCGCAGGTGGAAGCGGCGGTACAGCGCGCTCTGCAAATGGTGGAAGAGGGAGCCGATGTGCTGGATATCGGCGGCGAGAGCACCCGTCCGGGTAGCCTGCCGGTTCCCGAAGAGGAAGAGCTGCGGCGGGTGCTGCCGGTGATCCAAGCGGTGCACGAGCGAACGGACGTACCCATCTCGATAGATACCACTAAGTCGCGCGTTGCCGAGCGGGCGTTGCAGGCAGGGGCGTGCATGGTGAACGACATCTCCGGTCTCGGTTTTGACCCACGCATGGCGGAGGTAGTCGCGAGGCACGGCGCGCTGTGCTGCATCATGCACATTCAGGGCACGCCGCAAACCATGCAACAGAACCCGCAATATGAAGATGTGGTGCGCGACATCAGCCGCTATTTCGAAGAGCGTCTCGCTCTGGCGGAACAGGCAGGCATCCCGCGCGAGAACATCTGGCTGGACCCGGGCATCGGCTTTGGCAAAACGGTGGAACACAACCTCGAAATCCTGCGCCGCCTGCGCGAGTTCACTGCTTTGGGCTTGCCCATCCTCATCGGCACCTCGCGCAAGTCGTTCATCGGCAAGATTCTGGGTGACCTGCCCCCCGAAGAGCGACTGGAGGGCACGGCGGCAACGGTGGCTATCGCCATTATGAACGGCGCGAACGCTGTGCGCGTGCACGATGTGCGAGAGATGGTGCGCGTGGCGCGAATGACCGACGCGGTGTGCCGGCGTATGTAGAGACGACGTGTGCGTTGTCTCTACCGACGTCGTGCCAGCACGTGTTGGTACCCCTCCAGATGCGCCTTATCCCAGCAGGCGATGAGCGCGCTTTGCAGCCTTCCCTCGTTGCGCTGAATCGCCTCCAGGATGGCGTGGGCGCATTCCTCGGGGTTCCATCCGACCAGCTGGTCGGTGAAGTCCGGGAAAATCACGCGGCGCGCCCCAAGCTCTTCGCACCTTTTGATTGCGCTGTCCAGCGCGGCTGCCAGCAGTTCCGGCGTGGCAATCAGCTGTTCGTCCAGCGGGTTGGCGTGCACGATGTAACGTACACGCAGCATCCCTCCGCCGGTGTGTATTGCCTCTCCCGGCGGCAGGGGAGCGTAACGACGGGCCTCATCTTCCACCATGTCACCCGCCTCGTCGCGCACGCGCTTGCTCACCCGCGCTCCCATCCACAACAGCCGATTGGAGAGCAGTATCAACGCATCCGCTCTCAGGCTGCGCAGGTAGAGAACGTGGTACAGCTCCACAGTGCATTGTCCCACACGCTCGCGCAAGACAGGCTTTGGCGAGAAACCGAACAGCATCTGCCACCTCCTTATAGCCAGTCAGAAAGGCGTTCAAAGACCGCCTCGGTGGTGTAGGCGTCGATGCGCCGCCAGCGTGTGTCCGCCAGAGACTGACGCTCTGCGTCTTCCAGCCGCTTGTAGTGAAGGCGTACGGTAACGGGGCTTTGCACCCGGAAAGGTTGCATCTCGGATAATCGTGCTACCGCCCGCGTCACCCCTTCATATATTTCCTTCTCTACTTGTTTGGGGTGCTTGCTCAGCGCAGCGTTCCAGCCAAAGCTCTGTTTGGTCACCACAGTCTCTACCCAGGGCAAAAACCGCTTCGCCTCGGCAACGCATTTGTCGTCGCTGCTGACGAAGATGACCGGCACACCCGTCTCGCCTGCGACTGCCGCATCGATCTCTACTTCGCCCATCTGCACTCCGTTGACTTCTATCCACTGGTAGGTTTTGGAGCTGTAGGAATGCGCCAGCACTGCGTTTGGCGTGTTGTCCATCGCGTGGTAGCCGATAAACAGCACACCGTCGAAACTCTCGTCCACACCCGGGTAACGGCGTCCAAACCCCACGCCCAGCGCAATCTCCACGCGCTCGTCCAGCTGGTCGTAATCGAGGTTGACACCGCCGCCATGGCTGTCGGAGACGATGACCCGCTCTGCACCCGCATCGAAGAGAGCACGTGCTGCCGCGTTCGCCTCGCGCACGGCTTGCTGGCAGGCAAAGGCATAGTTGCGCGAATCGGTCAGCGTGCCCCCGGGTGCACCTACCACACAGGCTAATCCCTCACAGTCTACCGATACAAAGAAGCGCATCCACCCCTCCTGCAGGATAGTGACTGAACTGCTCGAGTCTATTCGGCACAGGGCGAAGAAGAACCCTGCCTGAAGTGCTGCCTGCAAAGGCAGAGTTCAACCAGAACGGAGGAACCAACGATGCTTGTTATCAAGAAAATCCCGTGGTATCCCCTGGCGCTGATGCTGGGCGCAATGTACGTCGTGGTTGGGATTGTGGTCGGAGCCATTTTCCTGTTGGTCAGCGTGGCTCAAGGCGAGAGGCTAGCGTATGGAGTGCTGTTTTTGCTTATCTCGCCCATTTTTTACGGGGCGCTTGGTTTTATCGGCGGCGCAATCCTTGCTGCTTTGTACAACCTGCTGGCGCCGCGCATTGGCGGCATTCGTCTGGAGGTGGAACAAACAGGTCCTTGATCCCTGCAAGGAGTCACCCAGCATAAAGACGGGAGGCGTCTTCCAGACCATACATTACCCGAAGGGCGAGGCTCCTGCCGAGCCGTTGCGAAAGGGTTCGGCTTACCGAAAGGTTCGCCCTCCAGATAGCACATTCGATGCCTGCAGATTGCCTTTTCGTTGTCGAGAGCCGCGGGCTGAAGCCCGCTGCTGCCATGAAAGGATTTATCGAACGCCCCTGCGGTGGGATTGCTTTTGTTTCATGCAGGACTCGTCACCTGTACCGAGTATATCAGTGGACGTAACACCACCAACAGGAGAACAACCATGCCCCAACCAGATATCTGTAAGGAGTTCATGATTTCGTTCTGGTGCGCGCCGCCCGCCGAGGAAACGAACCTGCAGCGCTATCGTGAAATCGCAGAGTGTGGCTTCAACGTGGTGCTCCCACCGTGCGGCGCGTGGAGTGTGGAACTGAATCGCCAGATATTGGACCTGTGCCAGAAAACCGGTCTGAAAGCGATTGTGGGCGACGGCAGGATACTCGCAAAGCAGCCTGATGACCCCGACTTTGCCCGCAACCTCGATGCCGTCATTGCCGACTATGCCCACCACCCCGCGCTCGGCGGCTATTTCCTCGTCGATGAACCCAGCGCCTCTGCCTTTCCTTTGCTGGGTGCGGTCAACCGGTACCTGTTGCAGAAGGACCCGAAGCGCCTGCCTTACGTCAATCTCTTCCCGAACTATGCGAACGAGCAGCAGCTGGGCACAAAGACCTACGACGAACACGTTTCCCGATACATCAAGGAGGTTCAGCCCGCGCTGGTGAGCTGGGACCACTATGCGCTTTTCGAAAGTGGTGAGCGCGACATCTACTTCGAAAACCTGGAGATTGTGCGCAGGCATTGCCTGCAGGCGAAGGTGCCCTTTGTGCAAATCGTTCTGACGGTGCCACACGGTCCGTATCGCGACCCCGACGAAGCCGACCTGCGCTGGCAGGCGTACACCACTCTGGCATATGGCGCAAGGGGTATCCTCTGGTTCACCTACTGGACGCCCCACGACCCGCAATGGCGTTTCCGCAATGCAATTATCAACGAGAAGGGCACACCTTCCACCAAGTACACCATCCTGAAAGACCTGCACGCGCGCATTCGTAGTCTCGCCCGCACGCAGATGCGCTTGCGAAGCATGGGGGTTTACCACACGCCACCTCTGCCAAAGGGCACAGTGCCTCTGGACGGCGACGCGCCAGTCACAGAATGCGACACGGAGGACATATTGCTTGGCTGGCTGCGCGATGGACGGCGCAGGGACTACCTGTGGGTGGTGAACCGCTCGCTCCGGCAGGGTCGTCGCACGACTTTACGCCTGCGTGCTTCCGTACGCGAGCCAGCGGAGGTGAATCAGAGTGACGGGCTGATACAGCCTGTTCCTTACGATGCCTCCAGACGATGCCTGCAGATATCTTTGCTGCCCGGGGAGGGAAGACTGTTCGTGCTGGCGTGACCGCAACAGGGGTTGCGAGCCGCGAGGCAGCAAAGCCCCTGCCTTCGGGCAGGGGCTTGCGTTCCCAACCCGAGCCCGTTACCCGGGTGCGCTTGGATACACCCTTACATGGACTGCAGCAGTTCCAGCATCTCACGGTCCAGCTTGTGCCCGCGCCAGTCTTCGTAGCGCACATCGGCACGTCCGCTGTCCACAGGACCGAAGGAGCCGTAAAAGTTCCACAGTGCCCAGCCCCAGCCCGCCTCCTTCCAGAGGCTGAGCAGGTCGCGCATCCAGGCAATCACCACCTTGTGCGGCGTCTGGTTATGCGCGCCGAACTCGCCCACCATCACGCCCACGCCTTTCTTTTCCAGCTCTTTCCACGGCTTGTAGATGCGCTCCCAGATGGTCTGCTTGTCCCAAACGGTGTTGCCCTCGCGCCAGGGGTGAGTGGGTTCGGGCCATTTGTCGGAGCCCTGTACCCAGCTCGCTCTGTAGTGCGAGATGACGAATGGGTCGTATCCCCGCGTTGCGCCTGCCACCTTCAGCCCGACCAGCTCCTCGATAGGTGTTCTCGCCCAGTTCAGACCGTCGCAGATGATGAGGCGGTTCGGGTCCTGCTCGCGGATGGCTTCCACCACGCGCTCAACCACCTTGCGGTGAACTTCAGGAGTGATGTTCGCAGGCTCGTTGAACAGGTTGAAGCTGACCTGACTGTTGGGGATACCCTTATACCGCCTGGCGAAATGCGCCCAGTGCAGGCAGCACACCTTCAGCGCCTCGGCGTCGGTCCACAGTGGTTTCGGCTCCGGCGGTGAGGCAACGGTGTAGCCCGGCGCACGATGGAAGTTGATACACACGTGTATCCCGTGCTTCTGTCCGTAACGCACTGCCGCGTCGATGTCCTTCAGCACCTCTTCGCGCAGCTTCGTCCAGTCCGAAGGCTCCGTCCAGCAGCGGTAGTCCATTGGCAGGCGCACGAAGTTAAAACCCAGTTCGGCAATCCACGCAAAATCTTTCTCCTCAAACGGGCGGTTGTTCCAGTCAAGATGGAACTTGTTGAGCAGGTTAAACCCGCGCCAGCGAGGCAGTTTTTGTGGGCTGGCGGCTGGAAGCCGGCGTGGTGCAGTCTGTGCCATTTCCATACCTCCTCTCTTCTTGCAGCCGTATTGGCTTCTGTTTTCCCTGTGCGCAGGGGGAATCCTGTGTGTTAGCCTTGCCGAAAGTGCGGAATTTCAAGGACTTCACCACAGAGGAGACGGATTTCACAGAGGGGCTCCCTTCTCGATGCCCTCTGTGGTGAATCGAGGATCCCCTAGTGGAGATATTGAGGCATTAACGCTCCAGCTGGCGCAAGCACGAACAGTGCGCAGGTGGAAGGATATGGTACACTAATCGTGCGTGAACGGTAGAAGGGATGCCAACCAGACAAAACAAGGAGATGTCCGACGCTGCTTTCACGCTCATTGCCCCATACTACGATGAGCTGATGCACAATGTGCCCTACGACTTCTGGGTGCGGTATGTGCAGGAGCTCATCGAACGCTACCGCCTGCGGGTGGAGAGCATTCTGGATCTCGCCTGTGGCACGGGCAATGTGGCGATGCGGCTGGCGAAGATGGGCTACGAAGTGTGGGGGGTGGACATCTCCGCACCCATGATTGCCGAGGCGAAGCGCAAGGCGCAGCAGGCAGGGCTGGACGTCCACTACGAGGTGCAGGACGCGGCGCAACTGCAACTGCCCACACAGTTTGACCTCGTGCTGAGCCTGTTCGACAGCCTGAACTATATCCTCTCCCCCGAAAAGCTGCAGGAGGCGTTCCGAAGGGTCTACGCGCATTTGCGGTCTGGTGGAGCGTTCATCTTCGATGTCAACACCGAGTACGCCCTGCGCGAAGGGCTTTTTGATCAGGACAACCTCGGTTCGCGCCGCCGCCTGCTGTACCGATGGAAGAGCCGCTATGACGAGGAGACCAGAATCTGCACGGTGGAAATGGAATTCTGGCTGCGCAACGAAGCGGGAGAGGTCGTCCAGCACTTTATGGAGGTGCATCGCCAGCGGGCGTACGGGCTGGATGAGCTGCACACCATGTTACGGAACGCTGGTTTCGACTACGCCCGCGCGTTCCATGCCTACACCCTGCGCCCGCCACACGCCACCACCGACCGCGCCTTCTTCGTAGCGACGAAGTGGTAATCTGGGGGGAGAAAAACCTCACGCACCCGGATACGCTCGATGGTTAGCTGAGCCATAATCACGTCTATCCAGGACAGTACGCCACCGTCTTCCAGTCGTTGGGCGATAAACTTCTGCAAGGCAGGAATGACCTCTTCGCCAGCGATGTCCCCCAGACGTCGCCCTGACGATTCGTTGGCGCATCACCGCGCCTTGCGGCGCAACTCGCGAATTGCCCGGCTGATTTGTGACCTGACGTAATCGAAGTTCTCCTTGTCCATCTGGGATTTCAGCACCGGTATCGCTGCTCGGGTGCCCGCTCTTGCTAGCGCCCTGGCGGCAGAGTTACGGATACGGGGGTCGGAATGCTCGACCAACAGCTTCAGCAGCACCAGTTCGGCGCGAGAGTCGCCCAGCTCGCCCAGCGCGTCAACGGCGTCCACCCGCAGAGTGACATCCGCATCGTTCTGCGCCACTTCCAGCAGGTCGGGCAAGGCGGATGGGTCGCCGATTTTGCCCAGCGCGGTGGCAGCATTCTTGCGCAGTCTGCGGGTGCCCGTCTGCACCACGGAACGTAACAACTCCACCGCCTGCTGAGAACGCATCTCCCCCAGCACGCGAATAGCCACTCCCTGCACGTTCTCCGGTGCCTCGCATGGCGGAGGCTCTGCGATAGCCCTCAGCAACAAAGGAACCGCCTGCTCGCCAAAAAGCGGCAATATTTTGTAGGTAAACCTGCCGGGGCCACCGTTGCCAATGGACCGCAGGATGGCTTTGACGGTCTCGGTCGTGTCCATGCCCTTCGTGCGCACATGCCAGTATAGCCACTCGGGGTCCTTCTCGCCCGGCTCAAGGTGGTACTCTGCCCACGGCATGAGAGTGGGGCCATACAGAAACAGCACGCCCTCCAGTTCCGGCAGCACCCTTTCGTCCTCGAATTGCGCCAGAAAGTGCAGGATGGAAAACTGGTTGAACAGCCACTGCGCCTTCGACATCTCCTGCCTCGCCTTTCGCACCGCTTCCAGAACGGCTGGCACCGTATCGGTTGCGCCCATCCTCGCAAGGGCACGAATGCCATAGCCCAGCCGCCTTATCGCCATTGCTCTCCAGCGCCCATCGGGCGAGAGCGCGTCGGGATACCGCGTCGCGTTCTGCACCCAGTCCAGCATCGTCTGTTTGTACGCCTCGGCACCCTTGGCGCGCG
>Ga0209276_100346_pt1 | contig 75193 bp, 59 predicted proteins | sample DewCreD2012metaG_3_FD_185473 | JGI IMG/M metagenome (GOLD analysis project Ga0209276, IMG submission 185473) | Hot spring sediment bacterial and archeal communities from British Columbia, Canada, to study Microbial Dark Matter (Phase II) - Dewar... ...
CGGGAGGTCACCCCGATGATGGCGGCGGGAGTGACGGATCACGTATGGACTCTGCAAGAGTTGCTGACGTATCGGGTACCACCCCGGGCTCCCGAAAATATTGTGTCAATTGACGAGGGACATCAGATAATAACAGGCTCAAGGCAAAAAGCCCCCGATCAGGGCCAGTGTCGGCCCTACCGCCATGTCTGACCGGTTGTACTCCTCGGCGGCGGCAGCACCGTCATCCCTTCGGCGTCCACGGCCGGAAGACTTCCGTTGACGAATAACTCCTTCCTCAGCAGGTCATCTGCGGTGACCAGACAGAGTGCCGTTGCTGCCAGGTGAGCCTCAAACTGCAGCTGCGGGCTCCTGGTGCCCGTTCCCGCAGCACTCCCTTGCATTCCCTCCCCTGTGGTGTATAATGCCTATGCCATGTCGTCCGAGGGCACGGTCATCCGGACGAAACTGCTTCCGCCCCGTCCCCACCGACGGGTGCTGGCCCGCCCGCGCCTCACCCGCCACCTGTTAGAGGCGCTGGATTACCGCCTCACCATCCTCCACGCGGGCGCCGGATACGGGAAGAGCACCGCCCTGGCCGCGCTCGCCGGGGAGGGATACCCCCTCATCTGGTACCACCTGGATGCCGAAGACGCCGACCCGACCACCTTCCTCTTCCACCTGCTCCACGCCTTTCGCCCCCGCTGCCCCGACGCGGTGCAACTCCCGCTGGCCCTCCTGGAGGAACAGGGAGGACAGCCCTCCTGGACTGCGCCGGTGGACGCGCTGGTGGACGGATTGACCGAACATCTCGGCAGATCCCACCTCCTCGTGGTAGACGACGCCCATCTGCTGAACAGTTCGCTGGAGACCCTCCGCATCCTGGACCGCCTGATCGGGCGGGCCCCGACGTTCCTCCACACCATCCTCTCCACCCGCTACCCCCTGCGTCTGCCGTCCCTGATCGCCTGGCGGGCGCGCGGGGAAGTCCTGGAGATTCGCCAGGACGAACTGGCCTTCACGCCGGACGAAATCGCGTCCCTCTTCAGCCAGCAGTACGGCCTCTCCCTCTCCCCCTCGGAGGTCTCTCTGCTGGCCGAACGGACGGAGGGGTGGCCCATCGCCCTCCAGTTGGTCTGGCAGATGCTCCACAGCCGGGGCGCCTCCACAGTCCACGAGGCCCTGAGGCGCATCGCCGGGCCGACGGAGAGCCTCTTCCCCTACCTGGCCCAGGAGGTTCTGCGGCGACAGTTGCCCGACGTCCGGGAGTTCCTCCTCTCCACCGCCGTGCTGCGGGAGATGACGCCCTCCCTCTGCGACCGCCTGCGGGGGACGGAGGACAGCGCCCGGATGTTGGGATACCTCATGGAGAACGGGCTCTTCGTGGTGGACCTGGGAGAGGGACACGTCCGCTACCACCACCTGTTCCGCGAGTTCCTCTACCAGCAGTTATCCCCCCAGGAGGCCCGCCAGGCCCATCTGCGCGCGGCGCAATGTTTTGCCGAACGGAGGGAGGAGACGGAGGCGGTCCCTCATCTGCTGGCTGCGGGGGCCTTTGAGGAGGCCGCAGCCATCCTGGACCGCCTCGGACGGGAAATGGTCCAGGCGGGACGACTGGACACACTGGCCTCCTGGATCGGTACCCTGCCTCCGGAGGTCCTGGAGGCTCATCCGGCGCTTCTGGTGTATCTGGGGGACATCGCCCGGCTGCGCAGCCAGTTCAACGCGGCCCTGGGCTGGTACCGCCAGGCGGAGGAGCGATACCGCATGCAGAATGACCTGCGGGGAGTCGGGCAGGCGCTGCGGGGACAGGCGCGCGTCTACCTGGACACCGTCAACCCCGCCCAGGCCGAACACATCCTCCAGGAAGCGCTTCGGCTCGCCGACGGGCAGGAGGACCGGGAGAGCCGCGCGCGCCTGCTGGAACTGCTGGCCGAAAACCGACTCAACCTGGGACGGCCGGAAGAGGCGGAGCAATTGCGCGCCCAGGCCCGCGCGCTGCGGGAGGAAGGGCCCGGCGAGGCCGAACTGGCCATCCGGGTGCTCCTGCGCACGGGACGGCTCAACGAGGCCCGACGTCTCCTGGAGGAACAGGCGGAGCGGGAGCGCCGGGAGCCCGTCCTGCGCCCCCGCGCCCACCGGGAGACGTTGCTCCTGCTCTCCCTCATCCTCTCCTTCCAGGGGGAAGCGGAACCGGCTTGCCGCTGCGCAGTGGAAGGGACCCAGCGCGGCCAGGCGTTGCACTCCCCCTTCGTGACGGCCGTCGGCTACATGCGGCAGGGGCATGCCTGGCTGATCCGCAGCGACCCCCAGGGGTACGCCCAGGCCTGTCGCTGCTACCAGGAGGCCATCGCCATCAGCGAGACCCTGGCGGTCCCCCGCCTCAAGGTGGAGGCCTTCTGGGGACTCTGCCGCGCCCACGGCTTCCAGGGCGAACTGGACGCCGCCGCCGACGCGGCCCAGCAGGGCATCGCCATCGCCCAGCAGGCCGGGGACGAGTGGATCACCGCCCTCATCCGCGTCGCCATGGGGGCCGGATACGTGCTGGCCGGGGATTTTCCCCGTGCGCTGGAGTGGCTGACCCAGGCCCTCGCCGCCTTCCGGGAGTGCAGCGACCCCTACGGCGAGGCCGTCGCCCGGCTGTGGCTCTGCCACGTCTGGTGGCGGACGGGCGACGAGGCCCGGCTCCGGCGGGACCTGGAGGAACTCCTCCGGCTGGTCCACACCTGGGGCTACGATTACCTCTTCACCCGTTCCCCCCTTCTGGGCCCCCCCGACCCCCGGATGAGTGTCCCGCTTCTGGTCTACGCCCGCCGGTCCGGCATCCACCGCGCCTGCGCGGAGCGGTTGCTGCGCGCCCTGGGCCTGGAAGCGGTGGAGTTTCACCCCGGCTATCAGTTGCGCGTCCAGACCCTGGGGGAGTTCCGCGTCTGGCGGGGGAGCCGGGAAATCACCCCGGCGGAGTGGCGCCGGGAGAAGGCCCGCCGTCTCTTCCAGGTGCTCCTCACCCACCGGCGCGGGATGCTGGACCGGGACCAGATTCTGGAGATGCTCTGGCCCGACCTGGACCCCGAAACCGCCCGGCGGGACTTCAAAGTTGCCCTCAGCACCCTGTGCAAGGTTTTGGAGCCGGAGCGCCCGGACGGCGTCCCCTCGGCCTACATCGTCCGCGACAGTTCCCGCTACGGCCTGCGGCCCGGCGCCGACCTCTGGCTGGATGCGGAGGCCCTGGAAACGATCATCGCCGAGGGGGACCGTCTCCTGGAGACGGATCCGCAGGCAGCACTGGAGCGGTACCGGCAGGCCCTCTCCCTCTACACGGGCGACTACCTGGAGGACTGCCTCTACGAGGACTGGTGCAGCGAGGAGCGGGAGCGGCTGGTTGCCCTCTACCTGCGCACCGCCGACCGCGTGGCGGAACTCCTGGCCCGGAAGGAGGCCTGGGAGGAGGTCCTGACCGTCTGCCAGGGGATTCTGGCCCGCGACCCGTGCTGGGAACAGGCCTACCGGTGGATGATGCTGGCGTATGCCCGGACGGGCCGCCGGGCCCAGGCCCTGCGAATCTTCCGGCGCTGTGTCCAGCATCTTCGGGAAGAACTGGACGTAGAGCCCTCTCCGGCCACCGTTCAACTCTACGAGTCCATCCGCCAGACAAATTAGAACAACGGCAAGCCGTTGTCCTACACACCCCCTGTAACCCCTGTGTAACTCCCCGGTAACCGCTGCAGTGTATACTTCCAACAGGCCGAGACTGCCTCAGGGGCACTTGGCGCCCTGGGTTAGCCTGGAGGGTTGGCGAAGGCCGCCCCCGGGCCCCAGGCCCAAAGAGGGTGACTTCCAGTCACCGCAGAGGGAACCGATGCCCGGCACCACCATTGCCTCATTCATCCTGCGCTTCATCCGCGAATCCTCTCCGGACGCCCTGCCCGGAGCATGGCGGGGAATTGTCCGCCACATCCAGACCGGAGACCAGTACGGCTTCACCCGCCTGGAGGACGCGATGGCGTTCATCGCCCGGCGCGTGGAAGAAAGGGAATCGGCAGCCACTCCCGCGGAACTCCCAGAGAGCGCAGAGGAAAAACAAAGTTGAGCCTACGCAAAAAGGTCATGTCACTGCCGAGACGCAGAATACGCAGAGGTTATATGTAGAACTCTGCGCCCTCGGCGTCTCTGCGGTGAATTGCCCATATCTCCAGGAGGAACTCCGATGCGGCTGAAGGACCGGGTTGCTCTCATCACCGGCGGCGCGGCCGGGATCGGTCAGGCGACCGCCCTCCGCTTCGCTGAAGAAGGGGCCAGAGTTGTCATCTGCGACGTTACCGAAGAAGCGGGCCGCCAGACCGCCGCGATGCTGGGGCCCGACGCCGCCTTCTACAAAGTGGACGTCACGGACCGGCAAGCGGTCCAGGAATGGGTGGACGACGTCGCGGCCCGCTACGGGCGGATAGACATTCTGGTCAACAACGCAGGCATCCTGCGGGACGCCCAATTGGTCAAGTACAAAGACGGACAGATCGTCGGCCAGATGTCCGAGGAGGACTTTGACCGGGTGATCGCCGTCAACCTTAAAGGCGTCTTCAACTGTACCCAGGCCGTGGTGCCCTACATGATCCGCCAGGGCGGCGGCGTCATCCTCAACGCCTCATCGGTGGTGGGGCTGGACGGCAACTTCGGCCAGACCAACTACGTCGCCACCAAGGCCGGCGTCATCGGGATGACCAAAGTCTGGGCGCGGGAACTGGGGCGGTACGGCATCCGGGTCAACGCCGTCGCCCCCGGCTTCATCCTCACCGACATGGTCCGCCAGATGCCGGAGAAGATTCTGGAAGGGATGCGAGGCCGCATCCCGCTGGGCCGCCTGGGCGACCCCCGCGACGTCGCCAACGCCTACCTCTTCCTGGCGTCCGACGAGGCCGCCTACATTACCGGGGCCGTCCTGCGGGTGGACGGCGGAATCGTGATCGGGACGTGAGGGCCGGATGATCGTCGGGGACTGGATCGGACGGCGAGCGCAACTGACCCCCAACAAAGTGGCGCTGGTGGACACCCTGAACGGCCACCGGCCCATCACCTACCGGGAGTGGAGCCGCTCCGTCAACCGCACCGCCCGTTTCCTGCAGGACCGCCTGGGCATCCGCAAAGGGGACCGGGTGGCCGTCCTGGCCCAAAACTGCGTGGAGTACCTGGACATCTGGTTTGCCCTGGGGCGCATCGGGGGCATCCTGCAGAACCTGAACTGGCGCCTGACCCCCTACGAACTGGAAGGACTGCTGGCCGACGCGACCCCCGTCGCCCTCATCTACGGGAGCGAATTCGTCGCCCAGGTGAACGCGCTGCGGGGCCGGGTCTCCAGCGTGCGCCACTACGTCGCCCTGGGGGAACCGGCCGCCCTGGATGACATCCACTTCACCGAACGGGAGGCCTTCTCCGACGCCCCCCTGCCGGAGGTGGACCTGGATTGGGACGCCCCCTGGGTCATCTGCTACACCGGCGGGACGACGGGACTCCCCAAGGGGGCCGTCCTGACCCACCGCGCCATCACCGCCAACGCGGTCAACACTGTCGTCTCCTGGGGACTCACGCCGGACGACGTGGCGATTCTCAACGCCCCCCTCTTCCACACCGGCGGGCTGAACGTCTTCACCGCCCCGCTGGTCTACATCGGCGGCACCAGCATCGTCTGCAAGGGGTTTGACCCCGACCAAGTGTTTGACCTCATCCGGGACGCAGGGGTGACGGTCTTCTTCGGCGTGCCGACGATGTTCATCGTGCTCCAACAGCATCCCCGCTGGGAGGAGGCGGACTTCTCCCGCCTGAAGATCGTCATCAGCGGCGGCGCGCCCTGCCCGATGCCCGTCTTTGAAAAGTTCTGGGAGCGTGGGGTGGACTTCAAAACCGGTTACGGCCTGACGGAGGCCGGCCCCAACACCTTCTGGCTCCCGCCGGAGGACGTCCGGCGCAAGCCCGGCTCGGTAGGCTTCCCCCTGTTCCACATAGACGTCAAGATTGTGCGGGAGGACGGCACGGAGTGCGGCCCGGACGAAGTGGGGGAACTGGTCATCCGGGGGCCACACGTCTGCGCGGGGTACTGGAACAACCCCGAAGCCACCGCCCAGACGATTCGGGACGGCTGGCTGCACACCGGCGACCTGGCCCGGCGGGACGCCGAGGGGTATTACTACATCGTGGGCCGGCTGAAAGATATGATTATCTCCGGCGGGGAGAACGTCTACCCGGCGGAGGTGGAGAGCGTACTGCACGCCCACCCGGCCGTCGCCGAGGCGGCCCTCATCGGCGTCCCCGACCCCAAGTGGGGGGAGGTGGGCCGGGCGATCGTCGCCCTCCGCCCGGGCGCACAGGTCACCGCCGAGGAACTGTTGGCCTTCTGCCGGGAGCGGCTGGCGGGGTACAAAGTCCCCAAATCCGTCGTCTTCGTGGACGCCCTGCCCAAGACCGGCGCGGGCAAGGTGGATAAACAAAGGCTGAAAGAGGAGTACGGGTAGGTATCCGTTGGAAATGACCAAATGACCAATGACCAATGACCCCAACGGCGCTCCGCTGGCGCTCCGTGCCTGACTACGAACGGGAAAGGCTCGTGGTGAGCCACGAAGCGCAGCAGAGTGGCGTTGCGGTCGGCGCAGGCCGACCATCGGCCACAGGCCCAAAGAGGCTGACTTCAGTCGGCAGATAATAAGGAGGTCCCATGCCCAGAGTACGCGTCAACGACATAGAGATGGCCTGCGCGGTGAGCGGCTCCGGCTTCCCCCTGGTGCTCATCACCGGCGTGGGCTACGGGCGCTGGTTCTGGCACAAAATCGTCCCCGCCCTGGCGGAGCACTTCCAGGTGGTGACCTTTGACAATCGGGGCGCGGGCGAAAGCAGCAAGCCCCCCGGCCCCTACACCACGGCGCTTATGGCCGCCGACACCGCCGGCCTGCTGGACGCCCTGGGCATCCGCCGTGCCCACGTCCTGGGGCACTCCCTGGGGGGCTTCATCGCTCAGGAACTGGCCCTGGCCCGCCCCGACCTGGTGGAGAAACTCATCCTGGCTTCCACCACCTACGGCGGCCCCAACGTCATCCCCATCACCCCGGAGGCACTGGAAGTGCTCACCAAACGGGACGGCGACCCGGTGGAACTGGTCCGGAGGGGCATCCAGGTCGCCTGTGCGCCGGGATTCGCCGAACGCCATCCGGATGTCGTTCAGGAACTGATCCAGTACCGACTCACCAACCCCGTTCCGCCGGAGCAGTACCAGGCCCAGGTCATGGCCGGGGCGACCCACAACGCCGAGAGCCGCATCGGTCAGATCACCTGCCCGGTGCTGGTCCTCTTCGGCGAGCACGACCGGGTAGTGCCCCCGGGCAATGCCGAACTCCTGGCCCGCAAACTCCCCAACGCCCGGGTCAAGATTCTGCCCAACGTGGGCCACGTCTTCCCGATAGAAGACCCCGAGGCGACCGTCGCGGCCATCCTGGAATTCCTGGCGCCCGAAACCTGACGGAACACGCAACACGCAATACGGAGCACGTAGCACGCCATGCGCCACGCCCAGATTCTTTCCACCGGCAGTTACGTTCCCGAGCGGGTGGTGACCAACGCCGAAATAGACGAGATTCTCGGCGAGCCCACCAGCGACTGGTTGATAGAGAACGTGGGCATCCGGGAGCGGCGGTGGATGACCCCCGACCAGACCACCTCCGACCTGGTGGTGGAGGCATCCCGCCGGGCCCTGGAGCGGGCCGGAATCCGCCCGGAGGACCTGGACCTCCTCATCCTCTCCACCGACACCCCGGACTATCTCTCTCCGGGCACCTCGGTGGTGGTCCAGCACAAACTGGGGGCGGTCAACGCGGGCTGCTGGGACGTCAACAGCGCCTGCGCAGGCTGGGTGACCGCGCTGGACCAGGGCGCCCGCTACATTATGACCGAACCGTCCATCCGCTACGTTCTGGTCGCGGGGGGCTACGGGATGAGCCGCTTCCTGGACCTGAAGGATAAGCGGACGGCCAACCTCTTCGCCGACGGCGCCGGAGCGGTGGTGCTGGGCGCGGGGAGCGAGCCGGGCTTCCTGGCCAGCCAGTTCCTGGCCCGGGGCGAGTACCACGACGCCCTGGGTATCTACACTGGCGGCGCGTTCCGCCCCTGCACCCCGGAGAACCTGGAGACGTACGGCCCGCCGCGCGTCCAGTTTGTCAAAAAGTTCCCCAAGACCTTCAACACCGAATACTGGCCCCGCCTGATCCAGGCCGCGCTGGACAAGGCCGGGCTGACGGTGAACGACGTCTCCCTCTTCCTCTTCACCCAACTCAACCTGCGCACCATTGAGTTGATGATGCAGATTCTGGGCCAGCCTATGGAGAAGACCCACTGGATTATGGACAAGTGGGGCTACACGGGCTCCCCCTGCGTCGCGATGGCCCTGGACGATGCCATCGCCCAGGGCAAGGGCCCCCGGCCCGGCGACATCATCGTCTTCTGCGCCAGCGGTGGCGGCATCAGCATGGCTGCATCCGTCTGGCGCTGGGTATGAAAACGCGCTGCGTGTTCCATACTCCCTTATCCGCGACACGCAGCACGCAACACGGAACACGCAACACGCAACACGGAACAGGAGACTCCGATGTACATCGGCGACTACCTCGGCCGACGGGCCATCTACAGTCCGGACCGACTGGCGATTGTGGACGCCGGGAAGGAGCCCCCGTGGCGGCTGACCTACCGGCAGATGAACGAGCGGGCCAACCGTTTCGCCAACTGGCTGCGGGACGTCGCGGGCATCCGCCAGGGCGACCGGGTCGCCATCCTGGCGCGGGACGGCGTGGAGCACCTGGATTGCTTCTTCGCCTGCTCCAAACTGGGCGCCATCCACACCGCCCTCAACTGGCGGTTCCACTGGCGGGAACTGGCGGAGATCATCCAGAGGACTGCCCCTACCGTCCTGATCTACTCCGACGACTTTCGGGAGAACGTCGCCCAACTGGAAGCGGCCGTCCGGAACGCGGAGTACGCCATCCGTTTCTACCTGCACATTGAGGGCGAAGGGATCCCCGGCAGTCTCCCTTTTGAGACCACCCTTCAGGGGAGCCCACCCGACCCGGTCACCTGCGAGACGGTGGAGGCGGAGGATGTCGTCGCCCTGATCTTCACCGGAGGGACTACGGGCTTCCCCAAAGCGGCGCAGGTCTCCCACCGGATGATTGCCTGGAACACGCTGAACACCGTCATCCACGACCTGACCCACAACGACATCTACCTGAACGTCTTCCCCATGTTCCACACCGGCGGCCTCTTCGTCTACACCCTGCCCCAGGTCATCCTCGGCGGGACGACGATTCTGATCCGCCAGTTTGACCCGGCGCGGGTACTGCAACTGATAGAGCAGGAGCGGGTGACCGTCTTCGCGGGCGTCCCGACGATGTACCAGATGATGACCCAGGCTCCCAACTGGGCCGAGGCCGACCTCTCTTCCCTGCGGTTCTGCACCAGCGGCGGCGCCCCCCTGCCGGTCCCCCTGGTGGAGCAGTACGTCCGGGAAAAGGGCGTGCGGTTCAAACAGGGCTTCGGGATGACGGAGTTCGGGCCGGGCATCTTCGCCCTGGCCCCCGAGGACGCCGTCCGCAAGGCCGGCTCCATCGGACGCCCCAACTTCTTTGTGGACGCCCGCATCGTGGACGACGACAACCATCCCCTGGGCCCCAACCAGGTGGGCGAACTGGTGCTCCGGGGGCCCTCCATCTGCTCCGGCTACTTCGGCGACCCGGAGGCGACGGCGGGCCTGCTGGACGAGGAGGGGTGGTTCCACACCGGCGACCTGGCCCGCTACGACGAGGAGTGGTACTTCTACATCGTGGACCGCAAGAAGGACATGTTCATCTCCGGCGGTGAGAACGTCTACCCGGTGGAGATTGAGAAGGCCCTATATGAGCACCCCGCTGTCCACATGTGCGCCGTCGTCGGCATTCCCGACCCCAAGTGGGGGGAAGTGGGCCTGGCGTGCGTCGTCCTCAAGCCCGGCGCGACGGCCACCGAGGAGGAACTGATTGCCTTCCTGCAGGAGCGCCTGGCCCGCTACAAAATCCCGAAGCGGGTCGTGTTCATGGACAGCCTGCCCATCTCGGCGGCGGGGAAAATCCTGAAACGGGAACTGCGGGAACGGTTCGCTTCAACGTGAAACGTGAAAAGTAAAACGTAAGTGCCAGACGTAAGGAGGTGAAGAATGGGCAGCATCCCAACCCTGGAAGGGGTGACCTCGCAGATTGTGCCGACATCGCGGTTGAAGATGCACGTCCTCGCCGCCGGGCCGGAGGACGGCATCCCCGTCCTCTTCATCCACGGCAACGGCTCCTCCGCCACCTTCTGGGAGGAGACCATGCTGGCGCTGCCGGAGGGATTCCGGGGCATCGCCCCCGACATGCGGGGCTACGGCGACACTGAACCCCTGCCGGTGGATGCCACCCTGGGCCTGGGGGATATGGTGGAGGACGTCCGTTCGCTGGTTCAGGCGCTGGGGCTGGGGAAGTTCCACATCGTCGGCCACTCCATGGGCGGGGGCATCGTAATGAAGTACGCCATCGCCTATCCGGAGGACCTGCTCTCCATCACCCTGGTGGACACCATGTCCCCCTACGGCTACAGCGGGAGCAAGGACGTGGAAGGGACCCCCTGCCACGAGGACGGTGCGCCGGCGGGCGCGGCCAGCGTGAACCCCGATTTCGTCCGCCTGTTGAAGGAGAAGGACCGGGGAACCGAGAACCCTGTCTCTCCCCGCAACGTGATGCGCCAGTTCTATTTCAAGCCGCCGTTCATCCCCCGGCGCGAGGAGGAACTGCTGAGCGCGATGCTCTCCCTGCGGGTGGGAGAGGACTGGTACCCTGGCGACTTCGTTCCGTCCTCCCACTGGCCCGGAGCGGCGCCGGGGACGCGCGGTATCGTCAACGCCTTCAGCCGCAAGTACTTTGACGCCAGCGGCATCGCCGACATCCAGCCGAAACCGCCCATCCTCTGGATTCGCGGCGCGGACGACCTGGTGGTCTCCAACAGCGCGATGTGGGACATTGCCACCCTGGGCGCGCTGGGGTTTGTCCCCGGCTGGCCCGGCCCCCAGGAGTGCCCGCCCCAGCCGATGCTGGACCAGATTCGCGCCGTCCTGGAGCGCTACCGGGCCAACGGCGGCACCTATCGGGAAGTCGTCATCCCAGATTGCGGCCACACCCCGTTCATTGAGAAACCGGAGGAATTCAACGCGGCGTTTAACGAGTTGCTGAGAACCGGAAGGAGGTGATCGGGAGGAGAAGAACAAAGAAAGTCTGCAGTCCGTTCGTGGTCCGCTACGGAGCGAAGGAGTGTGTCCCCATTTTGTCGGGTCTGGCCGCTTTGTAGGACAACTGCTCGCAGTTGTCCCACAACTTTGAGACACACCCGAGCGAAGCGGAGTGACGTCTACCCGCTCGTAGTCCGCCACGGAGCGAAGCGAAGTGGCATCTGACGTCTGCTGGACCCCATTTTGACAACTGAAAGGAGGGAAGAGCGATGAACACCTGCAAGAATAAACTCTGGCTGCTGATGAGTGCGCTGGCGGCGTTGGCGCTGGTACTGGCCGCGTGCAGGGCGCCCACCCCGACCCCTTCGCCCACGCCGGTTCCACCGACCAAGCCCCCCACCCCCACCCCCGCCCCGACGGTGGAGCCGACCCCGGCCTATCCCTTCGCCGGCCAGCCTCTGAAAATCGGCCTGCTGACCGACAACTCCGGCCCCCTGGCCATCTACGGCCCGATGCTGGAGCGCGGGTTTGAACTGGGGCTGGAATATGCCACCGGCGGCACCCTGGAGGTCGCCGGACGCCCCATCCAGGTCATCATCAAGGACACCTCCAGCGATCCGGAGAAGGCCGTCAGCCTGGCGAGGGAACTGATTGAGGCCGAGGGCGTCCATCTCCTGGTCGGCGCGCCCAGTTCCGGCGCCACTATGGCTGTGCAGCAGGTGGCGATGGAGAACAAGATCATCCTCATCGCCGAGCCTGCCGCCGCCACCGACATCACCGGCAAGAACTTCAACCCATACACCTTCCGCACCAGCCGCACCAACTACCAGGACGCCATCGTGATGGGCCAGGGACTGCTGGGTCTGGGGAAGACCTTCGTCCAGATCGCCCCGGACTACGCCTTCGGCTGGGGCTCCGCTTGTGGCTTCTACGCGGTGGTGAAGGCGGGCGGCGGCACGTTCCCCGTCAACGATACGCCCCAGGGGTGCGGCGCCATCTTCATCCCCTTTGACACCACGGATTTCACCCCCTATCTCCAGCAGGTGCTGGATTCCCAGGCGGAGGTGCTCATCATCACCTGGGCCGGCGCGGGCTTCGTCCCCCTCTTCAAACAGATGCAGGAACTGGGCGTCTTTGATGAGATGATCGTCGGCACCGGCATCGGCGATAACCAGACCCTGGCGGCGGGCTACGCCGACGCCATCGGCTCCACCGGCATCGTCGTCTACCACTACACCCTGCCCAAGAATCCGGTCAACGACTGGCTGGTCCAGCGCCACAAGGAGAAATACGGCACCCCGCCCGACCTCTTCACCGCGGGCGGAATGGCGGCGGCGATTATGGCGGTGGAGGGGCTGAAGCGGACCAACGGGGACGCCAGCGCGGACGCGCTCATCAAAGTCTACGAGGACAACTTCTCCTTTGACGGCCCCAACGGCAAGTACATCATCCGGCCCTACGACCACGTCTGCCTCTACCCGCTCTTTTACGTCCGCCTGAACAACGTCACCGACCCGGAGTTCAAGTTCGTGGAGTTGATCCGCGAGTTTGCTCCGGAGGAGGTGGCGCCCCCCTGCCTGCTGCCGGATCAGTACAAGGACCGCTGCCCGTAACCACTGCGGAGGTGACTGTCACCTGAAAGGGTGACAGTCACCTCCAGGGAGAACTCATGGAGCCCCGAATCGTCCTGGAGACCCGGAACCTCCGGAAAGAGTTTGATGGCCTGGTCGCCGTGGCCGACGTCTCCCTGCGAGTGCGGGAGGGGGAACTGCACGCCATCATCGGCCCCAACGGCGCCGGAAAGACCACGCTCTTCAACCTGATCAGCGGTGTTCTCCCGCCCACCTCCGGACAGGTCTTCCTGCGGGGACGGGAGATCACCGGCCTGCCGCCCCACCAGATTGCCCGTCGGGGAATCGGACGGTCGTTCCAGATCACCAACCTCTTCCCGAACCTGACGGTACTGGAAAGCGTCCGGCTGGCCGCACAGGCGCGCGGTCGCCACAGCCTCCGTTTCTGGGCCCACTACCGACGGTACCGGCAGTACGAGGAACGGGCCATGGCGATTATCCACCAGGTCGGCCTGACCGGACGGGAGCACTTCCTGGCCCGCGCGCTCCCGCACGGCGACCAGCGAAAACTGGAAATCGCCCTTCTGCTGGCGACGGAGCCCGATGTCCTCCTGCTGGACGAGCCGACGGCCGGGATGGCCTCAGGCGAAATTCCGGCGCTGATGGACCTGATCCGCGGTCTGCGGGAGGAGGGGGGCCGCACCATCCTGCTGGTGGAGCACAAAATGGACGTGGTGATGAACCTCTCCGACCACATCACCGTGATGCACCAGGGGCGCGTCTTGGCGGAGGGGACTCCGGCGGAAATCTCCGCCAACGAGCAGGTCCAGCGGGCCTATCTGGGAGAATTGTAAAGTCGGAATTCGCCACGAATTTTGTTTCTTCTAATTCGTGCAAATTCGTGCAATTCGTGGCAAGAAAGAACAACCGCGTAACTCTGTAATGTAGCGCAGGCCGCCAGGCCTGTTGACGACGGAGCACGCTATGGCACTTCTGGAAGTTCAGGACATCCACACCTTTATCGGCCAGTTCCACATCCTGCAGGGCGTCTCGCTGGAGGTGCCGGAGGGGAGCATCACCGCGCTGCTGGGCCGCAACGGCGCCGGTAAAACGACCACCTTTAAATCCATCCTGGGGTTGACCCCGCCGCGCACGGGCAAGGTCATCTTCGCCGGGGAGGAGATTCAGGGCCGCCCGGCCTACGAGATTGCGTCTATGGGCATCGGCTACGTCCCGGAGCACCGGGCCATCTTCACCAACCTCACCGTGGAGGAGAACCTCCGCATCGCTGAGCGGCGAAGGGGAGACCTGAAGAAGCGGGCCGACTTCATCTTCACCCTCTTCCCGGACCTGAAGCGACTGGCCCGCCTGCCCGCCGGTCACCTCTCCGGCGGGCAGCAGCAGATGCTGGCCATCGCCCGCGCCCTGGTCCCCGATAACCGCATCCTGCTGATAGACGAGCCCAGCGAGGGACTGGCGCCCATCCTGATTCAGGAACTGATGGAGGCCATCCGGCGCCTCTCCGCCGAGGTGACCGTCCTGCTGGTGGACCAGAACTTCCAGATGACCAGCCGCCTGGCCGACCGGTACTCCATGATAGACGACGGCCGCACGGTCCGCAGCGGGACAATGGCTGATCTGCTGAAGGAGCCGGAGGTCATTCGCCGCTACCTGGGAGCCGTGATATAGCAGGAGAAGAGGATGAAACGCTACCGGGCCACAATTGCCTTTGTCCTCATCGTCGGTGCGCTGATTGCCCTGGGCTACGCCGCCTTCGGCCCACAGAAGGCGACAGCCGCGCTCCTCTCCGGCCTGACCCTGGCCGCCCTCTACTTCCTGCTGGGCGCGGGGCTCTCCCTCATCTTCGGGCTGATGGACGTGCTGAACTTTGCCCACGGTATCCTCTTTATGGTCGGCGCGTACGTCGGCTATACGGTTTTCGGCAACCCGCGCCTCATCCTGAACACCGCGCCTCTCTTCCTGGCCCTGGCCGTCGGCATGATGGCCGGGGTCCGACTGGGAAGGTTCATCCCGGCCCACCGCGTCCTGCCGTACCTGCTGGGGATTGGGGTGATGGTCTGGGGCGTGCGGGGATTCCCGCTGCGCCCACTGGTCGCCTTTGAGCCGACGACGGCCGGCGGCGCCATTCCCACCGCGCTGGCCCAGGAACCACTGCCCCGGATGATGGTCCGCCTGGTCCAACTGGCCCTGGCGGGGCTCCTGCTGGGCCCGGCCTTCGCCCGATGGCGGCGGGAGGAGCGCCGGGCCTCTCCCTGGCGCCCCGTCGCGCTGGGCGTGGGACTGGCCGCGCTGGCCGTCCTGCTTCTCCTGGGACGGGACGGGCTGGAAAAGTTCCTGCTGGGGCTGTCGGTGGACGTCCGGTTCCTCCTGGCGCTGGTCGCCGGGGCGGCCACGGGCGCCGCGCTGGGCGCACTGGTGGAGACCACCCTCATCCGCCCCTTCTACGGACGCCCGGTCACCCAGATCGTCCTCACCCTGGGACTGATGTTCGCCGGAGCCGAACTGGTCAAATTCGTCTGGGGCAAGGAGGGGCGCCCGCCGATGGCGGTTCCCACGGCCTTCTCCCGCAGTTGCCGCTCGCCCAACCTCATCGCCTGGCTGACGGAACAGTGCTTCTCCATAGATGTCCTGGGGCGAGCGTTTCCCACCTACCGGCTCCTCATCATCGCCATTGGACTGCTCATCCTGGCGGGGGTTGCCCTGCTCCTGAAGTACTCGCGGCTGGGGATGATCGTGCGGGCCGGCGTACAGGACAGCGCGATGGTGGAGGCGCTGGGGATCAACGTCCGCCGGGTCTTCACCACGGTCTTCGCGCTGGGGTCGGCGCTGGCGGCATTGGGCGGGGTCGTGGCCGCGCCCTTCATCGGCGTCTACCCGGAGATGGGGAGCACCTTCCAGTTGCAGGCGTTCATCGCCGTCGTCATCGGCGGAATGGGGAGTTACACGGGGACCGCGGTGGGGGCCCTGGTGCTGGGCCTGGCCCGCGCGCTGGGAGACACACTGGTCACCACGGGGATCGCGCTGCCGGGGATGGCGGAGGCGCTGCGGGCTTCGCCTGCCGTCGCCCGCGCCTCCACCGTCCTGATTATGGCCATTGTCCTGCTGGTGCGCCCGGCGGGGATTTTCGGGAAGAAAGAATAGCCCCAGGGGGAAGCGATGGCGAAAACGGTATCTCACTGGACTCCGTTCCTGCGTCAGTGGCGGTGGGGGCTGATCCTTCTGGCCGCGGCACTGCTCTTTCCGTTCCTCGCCGGTGCCCTCATCGGTGACCCGGCGGCCGTCCGTCCCGAAGTCCGGGGCGCCGCCCGGCTGGTCGCCCTGGCGGAAACCGGGCAGGCGAAGTTCTGGCAGGGGATGGTCATCCAGATGTTCATCCTGGCCGTCTTCGCCATGAGTTACGACCTGCTCCTGGGCTATACAGGCATCATCTCCTTCGGCCACGCCATGTTCTACGGGACGGGAGGGTACGTGGTCGGCCTGCTGGTCAAACACGCCGGGTGGCCGGTCTGGGCGGCGGTGGGGGCCGTCCTGCTGGTCGCTCTCCTGCAGAGTCTGGTCTTTGGGGCGCTCTCCCTGCGGGTGAAGGGGGTCTACCTGGCGATGGTCACCCTGGCCTTCGCCGAGTTCTTCTACATCCTGGCCCAGGCGACGGACTTCCGCCAGTACACCGGCGCCGACGACGGCCTGCACGGCATCTACCCGCCCCCGGCCTTCAGCCCCACCGACCACCGGACCCGCTTCTATTTCCTGGCGCTGGTCTTCTTCGTGGTGATGTACCTGGCCGCGCGGCGGCTGGTGAACTCGCCCACCGGTCGGGTGATGGTGGCGATTCGGGAGAACGAGGGGCGGGCGGCGATGCTGGGGTATAACACCTTCGTCTACAAACTGGTCGCGCTGGTGGCAGCGGGGACGATGGCCGCGCTGGCTGGCGCGCTGAACGCCTTCTTCAACCTGGGCGTCACCCCCGCCGTGCTCAGCGTCGGGACAACGATCAACGTGCTGGCGATGACCATTGTGGGCGGTGCCGGGACGCTGACCGGCCCGGTTCTGGGCGCGGCCATTGTCCACCTGCTGGGCTACTGGCTGAACCGCCTCTTCGGCCCCACCTGGGTGTTGCTCTTTGGGGTCACGTTTATCCTGATCGTCGTCTTCCTGCCCTACGGCATCGTGGGGACGGTCCAGGTCCGCTCCTGGCAGTGGCGGGCGGTCTGGCGGCAGCGATGGGAGCAGGTGCGGCGGACCCTGGCCCGGACGTAGAGGGATGGAAGCACTGACGCGGGCCGGGGCGGGCCTCTCGGCCCGCCCCGGCCCGCCGTCCCCGCCCCCTTCACCAGAACGGCGGCGCTTTCAGCCCAACCTCTTCCGCATCCGCAAACAGCGCCCACAGCACCCACCCCAATGCCTCCTCTGCCCGCGCCACCTCCTCCCGCCCCGGCACCACCCCGTCCCCCTCCCCCATCAGCACCTCCGGATGCATCCGTACCCGCACCCCAAAGTCCTGCGGCCCCTCCCCCCGATCCCACGACGACTCCGGCACCGCCATCAACCACTGCCCCACCTCATACCCGTGATACCGCTGCACACGGATACGCCGCCTGTTGCGTCACTGGCATTCCCTCCAATGAAGTTAATGCCTATGAGGGTCAGGGAGTAGGGTAAAGGCTCGGATAAATCACCCCAAACCAACAAAAAGAGGCGACCCGAAGGGGTCGCCTCTTTTCTCTGCCCCACCCCATATCAGTCCATCATCTCGTCTTCTTCGTCGTCCCCTTCGTCCTCTTCCACATCCCCGTACCCGTATTCCTCATCCTCATCCAGAAGGTCCGTGGTGACCGTCAGGAGGTCGTCGCTTTCCTCCCCAACCATCAACTTCTCCAGTTCCAGTTCCTCCTTCAGCGCGGCCAGTTCCTCTTCCAGGCCCTCCTCCTTCGGGGCCAGTAAGGGCGAAGGCGGAACGGGCAAAACGGCCGGTCGCAGCGGGACGCCCTCGTAGGAGGGGATGGGGCCGTCGGAATCGGGCGAATCGCCCCGATAGCCGGTGCCCGCCGGGATCAACTTCCCGATGATGACATTCTCCTTCAGGCCGTAGAGCATATCCTTCTGGCCTTCCACCGCCGCTTTCGCCAGCACCCGGATGGTGTGCTGGAAGGAGGCGGCGGAGAGGAAACTGTCGGTTGCCAGCGCGGCCTTGGTCACACCCAGGAGGACGGCCCGCGCCTTCGCGGGCTGCTTCCCCTCGGCAATGGCCCGACGGTTGATCTCCTGCAGCGCCAGCCGGTCCACCAGATCGCCCGGCAGGAGGTCCGTATCGCCGGGGTCCACCACCTGCATCTTCCCCAGCATCTTGCGGATGATGACCTCAAAGTGTTTGTCGTTGATGTTGACGCCCTGGGAGCGGTAGACTTTCTGGACCTCAGAGAGGATGTACATCTGCGCCGCTTCCCGGCCCAGGACCTGCAGGATGCGGTGGGGGTTGCGGGACCCCTCCGCCAGTTGCGTGCCGGCCTTGATATACTGCCCCTCCGCCACCAGCAGCCGGACGGTGGGCGGAATTTCGTACTCCCGCTCGTCCCGCCGTTCGTAGGTTACCCGGACAAGGCGCCCCTCCCGGTGGACGGTACCCCGATGGCGGGCCAGAATCTGCTCCCCGGGTTCCTCCTCCGTCCCCTGGCGAGCAATTGGCTCCCCGGCGTTGATCGCATCCCCGTCCGAAACCAGGACCGTCCAGCCCTCCGGGACGGTGTACTCATCGGCCAGCGTCTCGCTCTTGGAGACGATCACCCGTCGGCGGCCGCCCTCGCGGACGATGTGGACAATGCCGTCAATATCCGAGATTTCGGCCTCGCCCTTGGGGTGCTTGCGGGCCTCAAAGAGTTCCTCCACGCGCGGGAGACCGGTAGTGATGTCGCCGCCGGCAGCGACGCCGCCGGTGTGGAAGGTCCGCAGGGTCAACTGGGTGCCCGGCTCACCGATGGACTGGGCCGCGATAATGCCGACCGCCGTCCCGATGTGGACCAGGGTGCCCCGGCCCAGGTCCCGCCCGTAGCAGAGGGCGCAGATACCCCGCTGAAGGGCGCAGGTCATCGGCGAACGGACGTACACCTCGTTGATGCCAGCGGCATCTATGGCCTCCACCGCCTCCTCATCAATCTCCTCGTTGCGGGCGACGATAACCTCTCCGGTCTGCGGGTGGACGACGGGTGCAGCGGCGATACGACCCACCAGCCGCTCCGCCATCGTCTGCCCGCCCACGTCGTCGTCCCGGCGAATCCAGATGCCGCTGCGGGTGCCGCAGTCGTGGGCGTTGATGATGACGTCCTGCACCACATCCACCAGACGGCGGGTCAGATACCCGGCGTCGGCGGTACGCAGGGCCGTATCTGCCAGACCCTTGCGGGAGCCGTGGGTGCTGATAAAGTACTCCAGCGTGGTCAGTCCCTCCCGCAGATTGGAGCGGATGGGCAGCGGGATGATACGGCCGGACGGGTCGGCCATCAGGCCGCGCATTCCAGCCAACTGGGAGATGGGCCCGAAGCCGCCCTTGGAGGCGCCGGACTGGGCCATAATCGCCACCGGACCCTCGGGGTCCAGCGCGCGGGAGACCGCTTTGGAGACCTCATCGCGGGCCCGGCTCCAGAGATCAATGGTGCGGGCGTACTGTTCCTCGGCGGTCAGCAGGCCCCGCTGGTACTGCCGCTCCACCTCCGCCACCTGGGCCGTTGCTTCCTCCAGGATGCGGGACTTGTCCGCCGGGATAGTCAGGTCGCTGGCGGCGATGGTCACGCCGGAGCGGGTGGCGTAGTGGAAGCCGACGGCTTTGATCCGGTCCACCACCTCCGTCGTCTCCTCCTCGCCGAGGCGGCGGTAGCAGAGGGCCACCAGGTCCTGCAGTTTCCCCTTATCCAGCGGTTCGTTGACAAACCGGAGTTCGTCCGGGAGAATCCGGTTGAAGAGACAGCGGCCCACCGTCGTCTCCACCGGCTGGGGCGGCGGGGGCTGATGGTCATAGACCTGCCGGACCCGGATGTGGGCATGGACGTCCACATAACCCAGCAGGTAGGCCGTTTCCACCTCGTCCAGATCGGCGAAGTACTTGCCATCGCCCCGATGCGGCCCTGTCGTCTCCATCGTCAGGTAATAGATACCCAGACACATGTCCTTGGTCGGCCCGACGATGGGCTGGCCGTCGGCGGGCTTCAGGAGGTTGCGGGTCGCCAGCATCAGCCGGCGCGCTTCCTGCACCGCCATGTCGGAGAGCGGGACGTGGACCGCCATCTGGTCGCCGTCAAAGTCGGCGTTGAAGGCCACGCAGACCAGCGGGTGAATCTGGATGGCCTTCCCCTCCACCAGAACGGGCTCAAAGGCCTGGATGCCCAGCCGGTGCAGGGTGGGCGCGCGGTTGAGGAGCACCGGCCGGTCCTTGATGACCTCCTCCAGAATCTCCCAGACCTCGGGCCGCTGCCGTTCAATGAACCGGCGGGCCGCTTTGACGTTGCTGACGTAGTTATACTCCACCAGTTTGCTGATAACGAAGGGTTTGTAGAGTTCCAGCGCCATCTCCTTCGGGAGACCGCACTGGTGGAGTTTCAGTTGCGGGCCGATGACGATGACGGAACGACCGGAGTAGTCCACCCGCTTACCCAGGAGATTGCGGCGGAAGCGGCCCTTCTTCCCCCGGAGCATATCGCTGAGGGACTTCAGTTGCCGCTGGCCCCGGCGGGAGAGCGCCTTGCCCCGCTGACTGTTGTCAATGAGGCTATCCACCGCCTCCTGGAGCATGCGCTTCTCGTTGCGGACGATGACGTCGGGGGCGCCCAGTTCTATCAGCCGCTTCAGCCGGTTGTTTCGGTTGATGACGCGCCGGTAAAGGTCGTTGAGGTCGGAAGTGGCAAAACGCCCACCGTCCAGTTGCACCATCGGGCGCAGGTCCGGCGGGATGACAGGCAGGACAGTGAGGATCATCCACTCGGGGCGGTTGCCGCTCTTGCGCAACGCCTCCACCACCCGCAGACGACGGATGGCCTTCTTGCGCCGCTGCTTGGACGGGTCGTTCCGCGCCTCGTTCCATAACTCCTGGGCCATCTTGTCCAGGTCCATCCGGTGGAGAATCTCGTAGAAGGCCTCGGCCCCCATTCCGGCGCGGAAGACCTGTCCCCATTTGCTCTTCAGTTCCCGCAGGCGGGCCTCGGTGAGGAATTGCAGCGGGGCCAGGCTGAGAAGTTCTTCCTGCTCATCCTCAAAGCGGATTCGCAGATTTTCTATATCACGGGCCAGTTGTTCCTGAATGTGCGCGATTTCGTCGGCGACCGACTCCTGCCAGTGCTGGAGGTCAGCCCGCAGCGGGGCCAGTTCCTGCTCCTCCTCTGCTCGCAGGCGACCTTCCAGACGCTCCAGTTCTTCCTGGATGAGGCGGCTCAACAGGCTCAGGTGCTCCCGCCCAATGGTCTCCCCGGCCTCGGCGATCACGGTGCCCGTCGCTTTGAGGACGACGGGGGTACGAACAGCGGAGCCCTGGCGCTCCTCCAGGCGCTTCCGCAGGGCCTGCGCCTCTTTCATCAGCGCTTCGGTCTCGTTGTTGAGCCGCTCCTCAATCCGGGCGTGAACGGCGGCCAGTTCCCCCTCAATGCGGGCCCGCTCCTGAGCCAGGCGCTCCTGCAGGGCAGTGATGGCAGCGTTGGCCTTCTCCTCCAGTTCCCGCCGATGGTGGTCGTACTCGTCCTTCAGCCGCCGCAGCGCTTTCTGGCGCGCCTCTTCGTCTACAGAAGTAATGACATACTGGGCAAAATACAGAACCCGGTCCAGGTTCCGGCGGGAGACGTCCAGGAGGATGCCCAGGATGCTGGGGGTCTGACGAGTGTACCAGATGTGGGCGACGGGAGCCGCCAGTTCAATGTGGCCCATGCGCTCCCGACGGACGGAGGAACGGGTGACTTCAACACCGCACTTATCGCAGATGATGCCGCGATAGCGAATGTTCTTGTACTTACCGCAATAGCACTGCCAGTCCCGCGTGGGCCCGAAGATGGCCTCGCAGAAGAGACCGTCCTTCTCCGGGCGCAGGCGGCGGTAGTTGATGGTCTCCGGTTTGGTGACCTCGCCGTAGGACCATGAGCGAATCTCTTCGGGCGAGGCCAGGCTGACTCGCAACGAAACGAAGTTCTGAATCTCGGCCGAATCGTCCAGATACTTCATAAACCCCCTCCAATCCCCTTTGCGTTTACCAGGGATAAACACAAACAAAGCGCTTGAGCCCCTGTCTCAGCGCTTGACGAAGATGGTCACAAGTTTACCGGTACCTGCTGGAAAGTGGAAGTATTATAAACCCTTTTGAGGTTTTGTCAAGTTTGCGCGCTGAAAGACCGTTTTTATGGCGGCGGCTTCGCCGCCGCCATAAAAACTCTGGTATGGAGCGCCTCACGGCAGGACGACGCGGGCCCCAGGCGGCGGCGTGTGCTCCCGAATCCACCCCTCAAACCATTCCCGGTCCAGCACCTGGATCAGGAGCGCCGCCCGGTCGCTGCGCTGGTTGAGGATGTGGCGAAGTTCGGTAATCTTCTGGTAGCATTCTTCAAAGGCCTGTTCTATCTCGGCCGACGTCAGTTCCCCGGCCTTCCACTTCTCCATCCGCCGACACATCGGCTCCATCAACTGGCGCCAGCGGTACTCCCGATAGTCCGCCACCAGCCGTTCCTCCCACCACTGAGGGGAAGAGGATTCGCGAGGGTCCATTTTGCACCTCCTCAAGTCAGGTGACCGTCACCTTGAAGGTGACGGTCACCTCATCTGCTGGTTATACCACCAGCGCGTCGGCGATCAGGTCCACCGCGCCCTTGACCTCCACGCCCAGGCCGTAGCGCTCGCTCAGGTCAGCCAGTTGCGTCTTACAGTTCTCACAGGTGGTGACAACCCACCGGGCGCCGGTGCGCTTGATCTGCTCCGCTTTGGGCTGCCCGGCCTTCATCCGGACTTCAAACATATCCGGTTCGGCAATCATTCCGCCGCCCCCGCCGCAGCACCAGTTCAGTTCCCGGTTCGGCGAAAGTTCCCGGAAGTCCGTGGCGACGGCGCGGATGAGCATGCGCGGTTCCTCAAAGATGCCCGCGTTCCGGCCCAGGTTGCAGGGGTCGTGGTAGGTCATCGGCACATCAAAGGCGCCCTCCCGGACCCGGATGCGCCCCTCCTGCAGGTACGACGCGACCAGTTGCACCACGCTGACCCGCTGGATGCCCGCGATTTCGTCCCCGAACCAGTGGTCCCAGAAATTGAGGAGCGTCCGGGTGGCGTGGCCGCACTCGGCGTAGGCGATGACCTGCGCGCCCAGGCGGCGGGCCTCCTGGACAATCCAGTGGGCGGCCTGCTTCGCCTTCTCTATGTCGCCGACGAAGAAGGAGTGGTTGGTGGCGGTGAACATGCTCAGCGACCAACTCTCCTTCACGGCGTGGAAGATTTTCGCCAGCGGGATAATGGCGTGCTCGCCGACCACCGGCACGTACAGGACACGCGCCGGTTCATCCACCGGAATCCGCAGGTCGGGGACACCCCACTCTTCCCGGATTCGCCCCTCCAGTTCCCGGATCTGGTCCACGTAGAACTCTTTGAGGGCATCTATGATTTCCCCTTTGCTGACCTCGGCGTTGCCGATTTCGGCGACCATCTCCATCCCCATCCCTTCCTGACCCAGGGCGTACCGGCCCATATTCACAAGGAGCGCGGTATCCAGGTCAAAGGGACAGAAGACGGAGCACCGCCGGCAGCCGGTGCACTCCCAGAGGGCCTGCCGGAGTTCGGAGACCATCCGCTCGCTGACCACGCCAGTCTCTCGATACCAGCCCAGGATGCCCTTCCCGTTCCGGCCGTTGCCCCCTCGCTGGAGCAGTTTCTTGACCAGCATCATCCGGTAGGCCGGAATGTGAGCGGGATTGCCGGAGGCGACGTAGAAGTGGCAGGCATCCACGCAGGCCCCGCAGCGGACGCAGATGTCCTGGTAGTACTGAAGCGGGCGGGTGATGCGCTGACGAACCGTTTCCAGGAATTTGCTCAACATCGCGTCCTCCTAACTCCGGGCGACCATTTTGGAGAGCACTGAGCCGATGATGTGGCTCAGTTTCCCAAAGGGGAAGTAGACCATCAACAACTGGACCAGGGCGAAGTGCCAGATAAACGCGGGCCCCGCGCTCTCCGGGACCGGCTGCCAGCGGAAAGAAGCCAGCCCGGCGAAGAACCGGTGCAGTTCCTCCACCTCCACCGTCCGCAACAGGCGCATGTGGAATCCGGTCAGGGCGATGCCGATGAGCAGGAAAAGGACGAAGAAGTCCTCCGGGACCGAGAGCCACTTGACCGCGCCGCTCCAACGTCGGGCCAGCAGGTAGAAAAGGGGAATCGTGAAGAGGGTCCCGGCAATCGTCCCGGCGACGGCGGAGAAGGTATGCTGCTGCTCCTTGCCCCAGTTCAGCAACTTCCAGAGGAAGTAGAAATCGGTGAACGCCCGGACGTGGCCGACCAGGACGAAGAGGAGCCCCAGGTGCATGATGAAACCGCCGACCCAGAGGAACGGATTGACCCGCAGGAGCCCCTTCAGGGTAAACATATCCACCAGCGCGTCTATCAGCCGACCCAGGCGGCTCTGGGGGCGGGGGAAAAGGGAAAAATGGGCCGGGGCCGGTCTCTTCTGCCACCACCGGTAGACCCGATACGCCAGCCCGCCGAAGAAGACGGCGACAGCGATATAGGGGGTGACATAGTAGAACAGAAAGGCCAGGGTTGCCATAGACACCTCCGGGTTCGGGTTGTCGCACAGGCTTCAGCCTGTGCGACAACCCTACAGGCTGAAGCCCGTGCTACAAGTACAGGCTGAAGCCTGTGCTACTTCACGCGGCGGATGTAGAACTTGAAGACGCCCTCGCCCTTCTCCATGCCCAGCAGTTCGTTGCCGGTGCTCTTGCACCAGGCCTGGATGTCGGCCACGGAGCCGGGGTCGGTGGCCAGCACTTCCAGAACGCTGCCCACGGAGACGTTCTTGATCTCCTGGCTGGTCTTGACCACCGGCATGGGGCACTTCAGCCCACGGGCGTCCAGGGTCTTTTCAGGGGTGTATTCTGCCATTGGATGCCTCCTCGTGGAATTCCGGGGGGTTGGGGCGGCGGCCCGAAGGGCCGCCGCCCCAACCCGCGCGCGGTTAGATAAACAGCGTGATGTGGGATTGATTCGCTTCGGCAACGTAGGTGGCCGCGCCGACCACGTCGGTCACCTCGTCAATCAGGTCCTCCCGGCGGATGCCCATGACCTCCATGCTCATCTGACAGGCCAGGAGTTTGACTCCCAAGTCAATGGCCATCTGGCGCAGTTCCGGGAGAGTGGCGACCTGGTGCTGCTTCATCATCTTCTTGAACATCCAGCGGCCCATCCCGCCCATGTTCAGTTTGCTGGGGCCGATGCCATTGATGTCCCTGAGGAACATGCTCAGCATGCGCTCAAAGAGAGTACGGCCGGTGGGCACCTTCTTCTTCAGCGCCTGCAGACCCCAGAAGGTGAAGAACATGGTGGTCTCAATGCCGCTGGCGGCGGCGGTGGTGGCGATGATGAATGCCGCCATCACCTTGTCCATATCGCCGCTGAAAACGACGATGGACGCCTTCTTTGCTTCATGCTCGTGCTCGCTCATCGGGCTCCTCCGTAGAATGGGATGATAAAATGGCTGACCACTGACCCACTACCGGCCCCCGGCGCTCAGATGCTCCGCCAGGTCCGCCTGCAGGGCCAGTTGGGTCCGCAACACATCCCGCAGCAGGTCCAGCGCCTGGATCACCCGCTCATCAGCCAGGGCGTAGTAGACCGCGGTCCCTTCCTGCTCGGCCACCACCAGGCCGCGCTCGCGCAGAATCTTGAGGTGGTGAGAGACGGTGGGCTGAGGAACCCCCAGGGCGTCCGCCAGGTCCATCACCCGACGGGGACCATCGGCGAGGGCATAGAGGATGAGGATACGCTTGGGGTCCGCCAGTCCCTGGCAGACCTGCGCATGCAGAAGGGCAATCTCCTGTTGGAGGTCGGATGTAATGGGCATAAAAATATGCTTCTATTCAAGTATTTAGATACACCACAAATTATATCACAGTTGCAGAAAAGCGCAAGCGGGGTAACGACCTACCCTGATCGGTTTGCGGATAACGTAGCGCAGGCTGTCCGCCTGTATGCAGGCCTGGCGGCCTGCGCTACAGGGGCATGCCTTCGCCAACGTCTTTGATGGCGCTTGCCCAGAGGCCCCCTGGTAGGTAGTTACGTTTTCTAAGCGGGGAGCAAAAAGGGGGAGGGTCCAAATTCGTGGGACAACCGCTCAGTTATCCTACTTTGGGCCTACCGATACTCCACCCGCACTCCCTTCAGGCGGCTCAGAACCCGTTCCAGGAGAGCGATGAAGAGGATGAAGGGGGAATCTACCAGTACGGTGAGGGTGCAGGCCGCTGCCAGCCAGCGCAGAGTTGCCGAGAGGGGCGCGGCCAGGGCCGGCCCCATATCCAGCAGAAGGACCAGTCCGACCACCAGGGCGAAGAAGAGGGCCAGGACGGGCCATGCCCGCATGTCGGAGCGGCTGGGGAGCATGGTGTTGCTGACGGCGAAGGCCAGATAGGCCCAGACGGCCGCGTCACGGGTGCGGAGCGCCTGGGCCAGCCCGGCCCAGGCGCCGGCCCAATCCGCCTGCGCCAGGGCCGCCCCCACCGGACCCAATCCCAGCCCCAGATGACCGATGAGGACCAGCGCCAGGCACCCGACCAGAAGCGGCGCCAGGCCAATGAGCGCGGTCTGTACGGGCCCCGTCCGCTCCACCGGGACGAAGCCCAACTGGATGCGGTCCCCCTGGCGGACCGGGAAGACGGAGACCCGCCCCACCCGGGCGCCGACCAGGTAGGCCGCCAGCGCGTGGCTCAGTTCGTGGAGAAGCACCCCGGGCAACAGCGGCAGCGCATAGAGCCAGACCGCCGCCTCCCGGTCACCCACCGTCAGCAGGGCCACCCCCTGCATGTGCCGGTGAATCCAGCGCTCCGCCCAGAGCAGGACCATCAGCGCGGCCGCGAACCAGAGGAGAGCATAAACGTCCATGTCGCATGTCGCACGTCGCAGGTCGCAGCGCAGTAGGGGCGAGGCATGCCTTGCCCGTACTCAGAGCGCAGGACGCACGTCGCAGGATACGAATCCCGTAAACGGAGTACGGAATACGCATCACGTATCACGCATCACGCATCAGGCGTTGCGTATTCCGTATTGGTGAGTTACCCACTCATACAGCCGACGGATGCCCTCTTCCACCCCGACCCGGGGCACCCAGCCCAGTTCCCGGGCCGCCTTGCGGATGTCGGAGATGTAGACCCGCTGGTCGCCCGGGCGCCAGTCCCCATAGGAAACGGGAATCGGGCGGCCCAGGAACCGCTCCAGCAAAGGGCCAAACTCCGCCCAGACTGCCAGGGTGTTCTGCGGCCCGCCGCCGATGTTGTAGACCTGCCCGGCAGCGACGTCTATCCGGGCGACCGCCGCGTCGTAGACGTCCAGCAGGTCGTCTATGAAGAGCACATCCCGTACCTGTTTGCCGTCCCCATAAATGGTGATGGGCCGCCCGGTGACGGCCGCGATAATGAACCAGGCCACCCACCCCTGGTCTTCCATCCCCTGCTGGTGGGGACCATAGATGCAGGACTGGCGGAAGACGACGGTGGGCAGGCCGTAGATGCGCGCGTAGTCCCGGACGTACTGGTCGCCTGATCCTTTTGCGCACCCATAGGGCGAGTGGAAGTCCAGCGGCTGGGTTTCCGGCACCCCCATCGGCAGGTCCCGATAGCGGTACCGGGTCTCCTCTTCCACAATCGCCACCTCCTCCATCGCGCCGTAGACCTTGTTGGTGGACGCGTAGAGGACGATGGGGTTCCGGCCGGAGAGACGGGCGGCCTCCAGGACGTTGAACGTGCCCAGGGCGTTGACCTCAAAGTCGGTGCGGGGGTCGGCGACCGAGGTGGTGACGGCGACCTGCGCGGCCAGATGGACGATCACGTCGGCCTGCTCCGCGTAGGCCCGGAGTCGCTCAAAGTCCCGCACGTCCCCGGTGACGAACCGGAAGGCACACTCCCCGTGCGTGGCCCGCAGCCAGTCCAGGTTTTTCTCCGCGCCTGGGCGGGAGAGGTTGTCGTAGATGACCACCTCCTCGCCCCGTTCCAGAAGCCGATGAGCGTAGTTGATGCCGATGAATCCGGCGCCGCCGGTGATGAGGTAGAGCATAATTCGTGATTGCTGATTCGTGATTAATGGTCGGTGGTTGTCAGATGTTCCGCGGAACGGGCGACGCTGCCCAGGGTCAGACTCTCCCGCGCCAGGCCGATGAGGCCCAGGATGGCGACCAGGATGTACTGGTAGGCGTGAATGGCAAAGGCAGCGGTGACGGCCTCTTCCGTCGGGACGCCGAAGGGAATGGTCAGGCCGTAGCGGGCGATGGCGTGAAAGACGCCCACCGCGCTGGGGGATGAGGGAATGGCCATCCCCAGTCCCAGGATGCAGACCAGGAAGGGGGCGGCCAGCCACGGGGGACGGGTGACAAAAGCCCGCAGGAGCGCCCAGTAGGTGAGAACGACAAACGCCCACGCGATGGCCGACCAGAGGAGAAGGGCCAGGCCCCGTCGGCCGGAGCGAAGGGGGGCCAGGCCGTCAAAGAGACCGTCAAAGACCCGCGCCCAACGTTCGGCGTTCAGGCGGGGAATCCGCGCCAGGGCCCACCGGACCGCCCGCTGGCCCCACTGGGGGCGGAAGGCCATCAGGAGGAGCACCGCGGCCGCCGCGATGGCCGCGGCCCCGGCGACAATACCCGCGCTGACGGCCTCCCCCGACCCGGCCACAAAGGGGGCAACAATGCCCAGTATGGCCACGACGGTCAGCATGTCCAGCACCCGCTCTACAACGACGGTGGAAAGGGCGGCTGCGATGGAGACCTCCCCGCTCCGTCCGATGACCACCGCACGCGCCGGGTCGCCCAGGCGGAAGGGGAGGACGTTGCTCACCAGGTAGCCGATGTTGGTCACCCAGAAGCAGCGGGCCAGGCTGACCTGAGGCCCCAGCAGCAGCCGCCAGCGGACCGCGCGCGCCAGCAGGTAGGCCACGACAGCACCTGCCGCCGGGATCAGGTAGCGGTAGTCCGCCCGGGCCAGCGTTTCCGCCACCCGCCGGATGTCAATGCCGATCAGCGCCAACACCAGCGCGACGACGCTGATAACCAACCCAATGATGACCTGCCATCGTTGTTTCATTTTGACCACCGACCACTGACGACGGACGACGGATCATAGACCACGGACCACAGACCACGGACCACTGACGGCTGACGGCTACCGGCTGACGGCTGACTACAATCCCAGCGCTTCCCGCAGCCGTTCCAGGAAGGTTGGCTGGCGCACTTCCACGACCGACTCGCCGCCCAGCGTCTCCGCCAGTTTCTGGAAGAGTTCCCGCTGCTCGCGGGTCAGTTTGGTTGGCACCTCCACCCGCGTCAGAATCAGCAGGTCGCCCCGGCCATCCCGCCGCAGGTGAGGAACACCCCGCCCGCGCAGGCGGAAGATGGCGCCGGTCTGGGTGCCGGGGGGGATGTCTATCTGTTCCTCTCCCTCCAGGGTGGGGATGGTGACCCGCGCCCCCAAGGCAGCCTGGGCAACGTTGATGCCCAGTTCCACCAGCAGGTCGTCGCCCTGGCGGCGGAAATAGGGATGGGGCTCCACATCCAGGATGATGTAGAGGTTCCCCGGCGGTCCGCCCCGCTCCCCCGCCTCCCCTTCTCCCGCCAGACGAATCTGTGTGCCCGTATCCACACCGGCGGGGATGTTGACGGTCAGTTTCCGGGAAATATGCGCTCTGCCCTGACCTCCGCAGCGCGAGCAGGGGGTGGAGACAACCTCCCCCGTCCCACCACAGACTGGACAGGTGGTAACGTTGACAAAGGAGCCGAAGATGGTGCGCTGGACCTGTCGCACCTGGCCGGTGCCGCCGCAGGTGGCACAGCGAACAGAGGTTGTGCCTGGCGCAGCACCGCTCCCCCGACACTCCGGGCAGGTCTCCAGGCGAGTAATCTCTATTTCCTTCTTACACCCGAAGACGGCTTCCTCAAACTGCAAGTGAAGATCATAGCGCAGGTCCGCCCCCCGGCGCGGGCCTCGCCGACGGCCCGTTCGGAAGCCGAAGTCCACCCCGAAGACCTCCTCAAAAATCTCAAAGGGGTCGCGGAAGCCGAAGTCAACCCCGACCCCCGGCGGCCCGGCGTGGCCGAAGCGGTCGTACGCGGCGCGCTTATCCGGGTCCGAAAGGACCTGGTAGGCCTCGTTGATCTCCTTGAATCGGGCCTCGGCGTCCGGCTCCGTGGAGACGTCGGGGTGGTACTTACGGGCCAGTTGCCGGTAGGCTCGCTTGATCTCATCCTGCGTGGCGTTCCGGCTGACGCCCAGAACTTCGTAGTAGTCTCGTTTCATATGGCAGACAGTTACGATATACCAGGCATTTCAGGGGTATCCGACGCGCCCGCGCCCGACCCACCCGCCTCCTCCATCGCCCGATAGAGTTCCGCCATCGCCCGGCGGACCCTGGCGATGTCTCCCGTTGCCAGAGCCCCCTGTAGAGACTGTATGTTCTCTTCAATCCGACGGCGGGCCGCGCCGTCCAGCAGTTCCCCCATTTCCCGCAGCAGTTTCCCGGCCGAATAGATGAGGCTATCGGCCGCGTTGCGGATTTCTGCCCACTCTTTCTTCCGCCGGTCCTCCTCCCGATGGGCCTCCGCATCCCGGACCATCCGCTCCACCTCATCGTTGCTCAGCCCGCTGGAGGGGACCACCTGCATGCTCTGCTCCCGCCCTGTTGCCCGGTCCCGCGCCGAGACATGGAGAATGCCGTCGGCGTTGATGTCAAAAGTGACCTCAATCTGGGGGACGCCGCGTGGGGCCGGAGGGATTCCGTCCAGGATGAAGTAGGCCAGACTCTTGTTGTCGGCGGCCATCGGGCGTTCCCCCTGGACAACATGAATCTGCACCTGGGTCTGGTTGTCGGTGGCGGTGGAGAAAATCTGGGTGCGCCGGACCGGGATGGTGGTGTTCCGCTCAATGAGCGGCGTTGCCACGCCCCCCAGAGTCTCAATGCTCAGCGTCAGTGGGGTGACGTCCAGCAGGAGGATATCCTTCACCTCTCCGCCCAGGACGCCGGCCTGGATGGCCGCGCCCAGAGCCACCACCTCGTCCGGATTGACGCCCCGATGGGGCTCCCGCCCGAAGAATTCGGCGACGACGCGCTGGATCGCGGGCATACGGGTCTGTCCGCCCACCAGAATCACCTGCCCGACGTCCGACGGCTTCAGGCGCGCGTCTGCCAGCGCCTGACGGCACGGCTCCAGCGTCCGCAGGATGAGGTCCTCCGTCAATGCCTCCAGTTTCGCCCGCGTCAGGCGTATCTGGAGGTGTTTGGGGCCGGAGGCGTCAGCAGCAATAAAGGGGAGATTGATCTCCGTCTCCAAAACCGACGAGAGTTCTATCTTCGCCTTCTCCGCCGCTTCTTTCAACCGCTGCAGCGCCTGCCGGTCCCGGCGTAGGTCTATCCCGTGCTCCCGGGCGAATTCGTCGGCGATGTCGTCTATGATGCGGCGGTCAAAGTCGTCGCCGCCCAGAAACGTGTCGCCGCTGGTGGCCCGGACCTCAAAGACGCCCTCGCCCACGTCCAGGATGGAGATGTCAAACGTGCCGCCGCCCAGGTCGTAGACGGCGATGAGTTCATCCCGTTGCTCGCCCAGCCCGTAGGCCAGTGCCGAGGCCGTCGGCTCGTTGATGATGCGCAGGACCTCCAGCCCGGCGATCTTCCCGGCATCCCGCGTCGCCTGTCGCTGGCTGTCGTTGAAGTAAGCGGGGACGGTGATGACGGCCTGAGTGACCGCCTCGCCCAGGTACGCCTCCGCGTCCGCCTTGATTTTGGCCAGAATCATCGCCGAAATCTCCGGCGGGGCGTACTCCTGCCCGTTCATCCAGACCCGGACGTCGCCGTTGGGGGCAGGGGTGACCCGGTAGGGGACGACCTGAAGGGCTCGCTGGACCTCCGGGTCGTCAAACTTCCGGCCCATGAAGCGCTTGATGGAGAAGATGGTGTTCTCCGGATTGATGATGGCCTGCCGTTTCGCCACCTGTCCCACCAGCCGCTCCCCCGTCTTCGGGTTGACGGCCACGACGGACGGGAAGAGCCGCTCCCCCTCCGCGCTGGGGATGATGATGGGTTCTCCCCCCATCATCACCGCGCAGACGGAGTTGGTGGTGCCCAGGTCAATGCCGATAATCTTACCCATACAGACTCCTCACCATTACCGACCCTCTGTGCGTTTATGACAGCGTGGCGCAGGCTGTCAGCCTGCATACAGGCCTGGCGGCCTGTGCTACAAGCGCCTCACTGATTTGTCTGGCTCGCGCGGGCCACCCGCACCAGCGCGGGACGGATGACCCGGTCGCCCAGCATGTACCCCCGCTGCACCTCGCCGATAATCTGTCCCTCCTCGTAGCCGGGGACGTCCTCGTAGGTCACCGCCTCGTGGTAGAGAGGGTCAAAGAACTTCCCCGCCGTCTCTATCGGCTTCAGGCCCTCCGCTTCCAGGATGACCTCCAGTTTCCGCTTGATAAGGAAAACGCCCTCCACCCAGGTGAGGCTCTGCAAGCCCGGCGGGAGAGTCTGGACCGCCCGCTCCAGGTCGTCCAGGACGGGCAGGATTCGGGCGATGAGGACGGCGTTGTTCAGGCGGACCCGCTCCACGAATTCCGCTTCCTGACGCTTCCGGTAGTTGGCGAACTCCGCCTGGGTGCGCTGCCAGCCGTCCAGGTATTCCGCTGCCTGGGCCTTTGCAGCCTCCAGTTCCTGACGCAGTCGCTCCAGTTCGGCCTCCGGTGATTCCGGCTGCCGTTCGGCCGTTTCGGTTCTAACCGTCTCCTCAGCGGTCGTTTCCGGCTGAGAGACTTCCTGTGGGGTGACTTCTGGTCTCTCCTCCATCTGCGACCTCCTGAAGACGCGAAAATGCACGGAAGACGCGAAAGACGCGGAAGACGCGAAAGACGCGAAAGGCGCGAAAGGCGCGAAAGACGCGAAAGACGCGAAAGGCGCGAAATATGCCAATTCTTCGTGTTCCTTCGTGTCCTTCGTGGTTTTACTCCTCCTTTTCCTGCCCGGTATCCAGTGCCGGTATGGCTTCGGTCCGGACGACGAAGACGTCGTAGACCAGTTCGGAGAGGACACCCGCCACGAAGCGGACGGCGGAGATGGCCCGCCCGTAGCCCATACGGGTGGGGCCCAGCACGCCCAGCGCGCCCGTCGCCAGTCCGGCCACGCCGTAGCGGCTGAGGATAAGGCTGCAGGCCCGCAGTTCGTCAAAGCGACCCTCTCCGCCAATCATCACCCGCACGCTGCCCACCGTGGAGCCCAGCGCGTGGGCCAGAATCGCCTCCAGGAAACTCCGCTCCTCAATGACCCGCAGGACGCCCTGTGCGTGCGGGCCCTCCTGGAATTCCGGCTCCTGGAACAGTTCGCTCAGCCCGTCGTGGTAAATCTCATCGGGGGCGACAGTGCTGGCCCGCCGCATCATCCCCACCACCAGCCGGGCCACGTCCGCCTCCAGAAGCGGGAGGCTCCCGATGCGGGGCTCAATCTCGTCGGCAGTGAGGCCCGCGCAGAGTTGGTTCAGCCGGTCCGCCGCCTCGCTGAGCACTTCCTGTGGCAGCGGTTCGGGCAGGGTGAGCATCTGCTGCCGGACCATGCCGCCCTGGAGGACCAGGACCAGCAGGACCAGACGGCCCTGGGTGGAGATGAGTTGCATGTGCCGGTAGCGGGGCCGGGCCGCCTGCGGCGCGGTCACCAGGGCCGCGCTACGGGTAGTGCGTGCCAGCACCGACGCTGCCAGCGGCATCCACTCCTCCACGTCGTCCCGGACCTGCTGGAACTGGTGGGCGATGGTCCGGCGCTCCGCCAGCGGCAACTCCGTATCCCGCAGCAACCGTTCTACAAAATACCGGTATCCCTCATTCGTCGGCTGGCGCCCGGCGGAAGTGTGGGGGTGGGTCAGGTACCCCAACTCCTCCAGGCGCGCCATCTCGTTGCGCACCGTCGCCGGGCTCACGTCCAGCCCGTACTTCTCCACCAGGGTCCGGGACGCCACCGGCGCGCCCGTCTGGACGAATTCCCGGATGACCAGTTCCAGTATCCACTGTTGTCGGGGAGTCAAATCCTCAGCCATAGACCTCTGACCTCTGACCACGGACCACAGACCACTGACGACTGACCACGGACCATTGTCGTCTGTCGTCTGTGGTCTGTCGTCCGTCGTCTATCGTCTGTCGTCCACCCGTATTTCCCACAGCGGGAGCAGGCCGCCGACGGGGAGGGCCCGCCCGCGCCCGTAGACGGGGAGGGCACCTCCGCCCGTCGGGTCGTAGACGGCCACTTTGAGTTCGTACACCCCCGGCGGGGCATCCGCCGCCAGGGTCATCTTCCGGTGGTCTGCCCAGACCTCCCCCGGAGATGCCGGGGTCAGCGGAATGTCGGTCTGGGCGATCTTGTACCCGCCGTCCCGCAGGACCTGGACCGTCGCGCTGCGGGGACCCCCCAGCGGCCCCAGCGCGCGCCAGTAGAGGGTCAGGTCCAGTTCCTCCCCCGGCGCCAGCACGGCCCGCTCCAGGCGGTAACCGACCAGCGCGACCTCCCGCCCCCAACGGTAGTCCAGCACCGGTCCGGAATCCGGGACGGCAATTCGGGGGCCAGCAAACTGGAACGTATCTCCCAGCCGCCAGTCCTTATTATACACCGGGAGCCGTTCTGTAAAAGTCGTCAGGCCCACCGCCAGCACGCCGGACGCCGTCGTCGGTACGGTATCCCGCACGGTCAGGGGGTAGCGGTCGCAGAAGGCCACCCCGGGGGGCCAGAGGGACGTCGGGAAGGTCCCCAGACCGGGATGGGTGACCTTCTGGGCGGCGGTCAGGCCGTCGGCGGTCAGCAGGGAGAGGGAGATGAAGTAGTTCTCCGCCACCGGCCTTTCTGCCTGCCAGCAGAGGGTGACCCAGAAGGTGTCGCCCGGACGGACCTCCTCTGCCTCCACCCGGTAGCCCAGCAGATGGATGCTCTCACCAAAGCGGATGTCTGCCGGTTGTGAGACCCGGTCCGCTACCTCCGCCGCGGTGAGCGGCGCGGGGCGGGCGTAGGCGGGCCGGATGACCCCGAAGGGGAGCCAGAGGGCCAGGGCCAGAAGGACACTCCCCAGGGCCGCCAGGAGCCAGGGGCGCGCCCGCGCCGGGGTCAGATGCCCCCACCCCAGGGCCAGCAGGGTGGCATGGGCGCCGATGGCGGGATAGAGCAATCGCCCCTGGGAGCCGCCCGTGGTCAGCGTCCAGCGCACCAGCCCCACCGCGACGATCAGCGCCCAGAGGGCCAGGTAACCCACCCCGGTCAGGTCGCCCCAGCGCTTCTGGCGGATCGCCCGCGCCACGAAGAGCCCCAGCCCCAGAGCCCCAAGGGCCACCAGCAGGCTGTAGACCCAGTAAACCCAGCCCGGCGCCGCCAGGTTGAACCAGCCGAAGACGGCCCAGTAAGAGAGCCAGACCAGTTCCGCCTCGCTCTGCAGCCATTCCCTCAGCCCGAACCCCGCCTCCCGATGCCCTACCAGCGGGAGCATGGCCGCAAGGCCTGTAGGGTCGCCGTAGAGGTGCCAGTTGCGCAGGTACCACCAGCCGCAAACCGCCAGCGCCACCCCGAAGGTCAGGACCAAACCACGAAGACACGAAGACACAAAGGAAAAATTTTTTAAACTTCGTGTCTTTGTGTCTTCGTGGTAAACCCCCAGCACCAGGGCGGCGAAGGGCCAGAGGAGCAGGCCGCTCAGTTTGGTCAGCGCGGCCGCGCCCAGAAGCAGGCCGACCTCACCCCACCCCCGGCGGCTGCGCCGCCACCCCCTCCCCTCTCCTGACCTCCGGTCAGGAGAGGGGAGGGGGCAGGGGGAGGGGTGAGGCAACGCCACCAGCGCCCAGGTCGCCAGGCAGGCCGCCAGCGTGTCGTTGTTGACCAGTCCGGCGGTGAAGAGAAAACCGGGGGTGAGGGCGACCATCATCGCTGCCCCCGCTGCCACCCATCCCTCCTGCGGGAACAGTTTCCGGGCCAGGCGGTACGTCCCCCAGACCGTCCCGGCGCCGAAGAGGACGGAGAGGAAACGGGCCAGGCGGATGGCCAGCGCCGCGCCCCGGTACGGGAACCGTTCGGCGTCGGTATGGACGTAGTGGTTCTGGTTGTCCCGGTACGCCACCGGCAGGAGCGTGGGGTACGGGTTCTCCCGCGCGTAGAGCGCGGGCAGGTCCTCCTGCGGCACCCAGCGGGCGAGGGCCGCCGCCAGCAAATAGTAGAGGGGCGGCTGGCTGGCCTCCTGCCGGGCCAGATGCGGGTACTGCTCCGGCGGCTGGCGGGGCAACCCCTTCCCCTCCGCGATGTGCCAGACGTAGGCGTAATGCCAGGACTCGTCGTTCCCCTCAAAGGGAGGGACGGTGAGGCTGTAGAGCACAGCCAGAAACGTGAAAAGGAAAACGTAAAAAGAGGGGCGGGGAGAGTTCATGGGACGATGACCGTGCCGAACAGCAGCGAGTTCCACTCCGAAAGGACAATGCCTGTCCCCCGCACGATGCGCGGCGGGTAGCGCTGCTGGGTCTGGGGGTCCCACCAGCCGACCTCCAGGCGGTACTCCCCCGCTGGAGCATCCGGAGCGACCCGGAAAGTGTACGTGTCCCGGTACATCTTACCGGGCCGCCACCAGTTGATGCCCATCTGCTTGTCCTCCTGTCCCCAGAGAGGGGTTCCAGTGGACGGGTTGACCGTGGGCCCGATCAGGTGGACGAAACTGTTGGCCCCGCGATCCACCGGCTGGGAGATTTCCCACCAGAAGGTGACGGAGAGCCACTCGCCCGGCGCGGTGCGGGGGGAAGAGACGGCGTACCCGCAGAGATGCAGCGTCTCCCCAAACCAGACGTCCACCTGCTCCTGGGCACCGTGGATGGACTGACAGGTGGAGTTATGGCGCAGGAAGGTAGTGTGCGGGTCCAGCCAGAACGTCTTCAGCACGGCCAGTCCGACCAGCAGCCCCGCCACCCACCAGCGGGGTTTTATGTCAGTAGCACAAAATGGATTTTGCACAGGGCGGCGCCAGAGTATGGCCAGAGCCAGCAAGACGACCGCCGTTACCCCGCTGACCCGGTCCCCGACCCGCTGGGCCGGGGTGCCCTCATATTTCAGGAGGACGGTGTGCCGTCCGGCGGGGATGTCCATCAGAATGTAACCGCTCCCCTCGGCGGGCTGCAGGGGTTGGGGGACACCATCCAGATACCCGGCCCAGCCGGGGAAGTAGAGGGCGTGCAGGGCGGCCTGAAAAGCGACCGGCGTCTCCAGTTCCGCCTCCAGGTATCCCGTCCGCCGCTCCCACCGGAGCACCCGTCCCCCCTCCGGCAGGTTGGAGACGGGCGAGGCGGCAATGCGGTCCGCCTCCTCGGGCGTGAAGGGGACGGTCCGCCAGCGGGGGAGCAGTTCCCGGAAATAACTCAGGTCCGGGAAACCCGCGCGCAGGGTAAACGCCCGCACATCGGCGACAGTGGGATCGCGCGGAACGTCGGCATGGTGGGTCAGAAGGGACGGGTAGAGGGACGGGAGCGCGATCCCGACGCTGAGGACGACGGTCAGTGCGGCCAGGGGGCCAACCCGGCGACGCGGGGCGAGGGTGATCAGGACCCCGGCCGCGATCGCCGTTACCAGGCCCAGCGAGGCCAGCAGCCGCCAGCGGAAATTCAGGTACTGCATCACCCCCAGCGGGGTGACCGCCGCCCAGACGGGAGTGGCCCAGGAAGTCTGCATCCAGAGCGCGAAGGCCCCCCAGAGGGCCAGTCCCCCGGCCAGGACCGCCTCGGCCCGCCGTCCGCGTCGGGCCAGGAAGGGCATCGCGGCCAGCGCCAGAGGAATCAGCAGTGCGGGGAGCGGCCCCAGGGTCTGCCCGGTGTCGTTGTTCGCCAGACCGACGTCAAAGACCAGAGGCCATGCGAAGAATTCCCGCAGGGACATCACCCCTGTCGTCGGCGAAGCCCACGACGGGTCCGTGGCGTTCGCCAGTTGCACCGCCGACCGCTCAGCCATAAAGGGGAGCAGGAAAAACGCCGCCAGCAGGAGCCCACCGACCAGGGCCAGCGCGGTCAGCAAGGCCCCCCGGGGGCCGTTACGCAGGCCGATGAAGCCCCACCAGAGGACCAGGACCGGCAGGGCCAGGAGCGCGCCCGCGTTGTGGGTGAGGATGAGGGCCGCCCAGGCCCCTGATGCCAGGGCCAGACCGATGCCAGTGGGGCGTTCCGCCAGAGAGAGCAGGCCCCACAGGACCCAGGGGTAGAAGGCAATGGCCACCCCCTGGGGCGACCCGCGCTCAAACAGTTCCCGCAGGAGGTACGGGGAGTAGGTGTAGAGCGCCGCGCCGGCCAGTGCGACGTCGGCCCGGCGAAAGAGGGCCAGCCCCAGGCCGAACATCCCCGCCGACGCGGCCACAAAAGAGAGCGCGACGACCAACCGCCAGGTCAGGGCAAACGGCACGCCGGGGGTGTGGAACACCGTCATCAAGAAATAAATCAGTGGGGAGTAAAACGTGAAGAGGGGCCCGCCCAGGCCGCCGTTGATGCCGGGGACCCAGCGCGGGTAGAGCCAGCCATCGGCCTGCGCGGCGGCGAAAACCACGGCGCGGTAGACGTGGAAGAGCGCCGCGTCCACCGCGTGCTCCTCAATGGGATTCACCAGCGCCGGCACCGCGGCAAAGAGCGGCAGCAGAAGCGCCAGCGCCCAGGAAAACACCCGTCCGTCAAACCTCTTGCGGCAGATTTGTTGCTTCTCCGCCTCCCCTACCATTCCCAAAGGCAATCTCTCCGGATCAGGATGAATTTTAGCACTCTCACAGCGAGAGTGCTAAAATTCGCTATTTCATGCTACCACGCGCGGGGGAATCTGTCAAGAAATTCGGTGTCCGATGTCCGAGGGTGTGTTCCAACTCTGTCGGGAGCGTCCCATTCAGCCCGGAGAGAAAAAGGGAGTTTGGGGGCGGCGGCTTCGCCGCCGCCCCCAAACCCCACTCTCTATATCCTTTTCCGCCTCCTTTCCCCAAAAGCCAAAGGGGAAACCCTGCCCTGGAGCAAGCAACGGATTGTCGGAATAATTTGTCAAGTTGCAAAAGCGCCCCCTGGCAGTGCGCAGCGCTTTCTCCCCCGACCCACGGGGCGCTTGAGCGCCCCTGGTTCTGTGAGCCAGGCCGTTTACGGCCTGGCGACAGGGGGAATTCGCAGCAGGCGTTTGCCAGATTTCCCCCTCCGGGTACAATTGAGAGCGAGTTGCACATCCCCAGAGAGGTGCCGCCATGCCCGAAACCCACCGAATTCAGAACACCTACGGTTACCTGGATGAAGAGACTGGCGAGTACGTTATCACCCGGCCCGACACCCCGACCCCGTGGATGAACTACATCGGCGAGGGACGGTACGGGGGCATCGTCTCCAACACCGGCGGGGGCTATTCCTTTGATCGGGACCCCAAATACCGCCGCGTGACCCGCTATCGCTACAACGCCATCCCCGCCGACCAGCCAGGGCGCTACGTCTATCTGCGGGATATGGAGACGGGCGACTACTGGAGCCCCACCTGGCAACCCGTCCCCGAGCGGGCCCTGGACCGGTACGAATGCCGCCACGGACCCGGTTACACCCGCATCCGCAGCGAATACGGCGGGATTGAGGCCGAAATCCTCTACTTCGTCCCCCCGGCGGCCTTCTTCCCCTTCCCCGGCGAAATCTGGGTCCTGAAAGTCCGAAACCGAACGGGCCGGACACGCCGCCTGCGCTCTTTCTCCTACGCCGAGTTCTCCTACTGGGGCGCGGAGATAGACCTGCACAACCTGGACTGGGGCCAGCACATCCTCCAGAGCCGCTTTCAGGACGGCATCATCTACACCTCCACCCGCTTCCGCCCGACCACCACCTTCTTCTCCAGCAGTACCGAACCGGCGGGGTTTGACACCGACCGCGAGAGTTTCGTCGGGCGGTACCGCGACCTCTCCAACCCCATCGTTGTGGCGACCGGGGAGCCACAGAACAGCCAGGCGCCGCGCGGCAACCATATCGGCTCCCTTTGCCACGACCTGATCCTTCAGCCCGGCCAGGAGCGAACCGTCATCTATCTCCTGGGCGTGACCGACGAGCCGGAGACCATCCCCGCGCGGGTGGAGAAGTACCGTCAACCGGAAAACGTGGCAGCGGCCTTTGAGGCCCTCCAGGCCGACTGGCGGGAGTATCTGAACCGGTTCCAGGTGGAAACCCCCGATCCGGAGATGAACGCGATGCTCAACTACTGGAACCAGATTCAGTGCCGGGCCACCCTCTTCTGGTCCCGCTTCGTCTCCGCCTACGAGACGGGACTGGGGCGCGGTATGGGGACGCGCGACTCGGCCCAGGATTCGCTGGCGACGGCTCACAGCGCCCCCGAGCGGGTGCGGGAGACCCTCTCCATGCTCTGGAAACTGCAGTTTCAGGACGGGCACACCTGGCATCAGGTCTTCCCGCTGACGGGCGAAGGCGGCCCCGGCCTGGCGGCGGAGTTCCCCCAGTGGCCCCAGTGGTTCTGCGACGACCACCTCTGGCTCATCCTGGCGACGGTGGCCTACCTGCGGGAGACCGGCGACTTCGCCTATCTGGAGACCCGTCTCCCCTACCAGGACGGCGGTGAGGACACCGTCTGGGAGCACATCCTGCGCGCGGTGGAGTTCACCCTGACCCATCGGGGCCCGCATGGGCTCCCCCGTCTGGGCTTCGCCGACTGGGACGACACGATGAATCTGGACCACGGCTCCGGCAGGGCCGAATCGGTTATGGCGGCCCAGCAGTTCTGTCGGGCGATGCTGGACCTGGCAGACCTCTGCGACGCGCTGAGCAAGACCGAGGAGGCGGCCTGTTTCCGCGCGCTGAAAGAGGAAATGGCCCGCGCCATCAACCAGGTGGCATGGGACGGCGAGTGGTACGCCCGCGCGTTTGACGATGAAGGGAAGCCGGTGGGCGTGAAGAGCGAACCGTACCACAAAATCGGCCTGAACACCCAGACCTGGGCGGTTATCGGCGAATGTGCGCCGCGGGAGCGGGCTGAGCAGGCCATGCGCAGTGCCCACGAGCACCTCAACACCCCCTTCGGGCTGGCGATTCTCTGGCCTCCCTACGAGAAGGGGGACGAGCGGGTGCGGGGCACCACGACCTACCCGCCCGGCGCCAAGGAGAACGGCGGCATCTTCTGCCACACCAACCCCTGGGCGGTCATCGCGGCAGCCCGGCTGGGGTGGAACGACCTGGCCTACCAGTACTACCGGCAACTGATGCCGCTGGCCCGGCAGGATAACGACCGGTATCAGGTGGAGCCCTACGTCTACTGTGGCAACATCGCTGGCCCCACCCATCCCCAGTTTGGCTATGGGCGGAACGCCTGGCTGACCGGGACGGCCTCCTGGATGTTCGTCGCGGCGACCCAGCGGATTCTGGGCATCCGTCCCACCTTCCGGGGGCTACAGATTGCCCCGGCCATGCCGTCTTCCTGGCCCGGATTCCGGGCCCGCCGGGTCTTCCGGGGCGTGACCTACCACATCCAGGTGGAGCGGCAGGGGCCGGGCAACACCGTCGCCCTGGAGGTGGACGGCAGGCCCATAGAGGGCGACATTGTCCCCCTTCCTCCCGAGGGGCAGCACGAGGTGCACGTGCAGGTTGCGGTGAGGTAAAAAAACGGGAGTTGGCGGCGGCGGCTAAAGACCGCCGCCGCAAAAACCCGCTCCTCCTCTTGCTCCTCTCCCCCAACCGTTGTATAATCCTCTCCGATGACCCCGATACTGGGCCCGGATTCGCTGGAAGTGCTCTCCCGCGACGCGGAGCAGACCCGCCGCGTTGGGATGCTGTTGGGACGACTGCTGCGCGGGGGCGAAGTCATCTGCCTGGAGGGGCCATTGGGCGTGGGCAAGACGGTCCTGGCTCAGGGCATCGGCACAGGCTGGGGCGCGGTCTCTCCGGTGCTGAGCCCCAGTTTCGTGCTGGTGCGGGAACACCGCCGGGCCTCCGACTCCCAGCGCCTGCTCCATGTGGATTTCTACCGCCTCCAGGAACCTCAGGAAGCCCAGAGCCTGGGGCTGGAGGACTGGCTGGAAGACGCCGACACCGTGGTCGTCGTGGAGTGGCCGGAACGGGCAATGGTCATTTTGCCCCCTCAGCGGCTCTGGGTCCGCCTGGAATTCGCTAACGGGGGCCGGCGCCGGTTGCTCTTCATAGCCCAGGGGGACGCTTACCTCCCCCTCCTTCGGGCGCTGCGTCGGGCAGTGTTTGGGGGATAAGATGCTCCTGGCGCTGGATACTGCCACCCGCTTCGCCAGTATGGCCCTCCATGACGGGCGCGTCCTCCGCTACGAGGCCACCTGGGAGGCCGGTCGCCAGCACACGACGCAACTGATGCCCCGGGTAGTGGCTGCACTGGAGGAATTGCGCCTCGGGCCGGACGCGCTGAGCGCGGTCGCCGTCTCGCTGGGGCCAGGTTCCTTTACCGGCCTGCGGGTGGGGCTGGCCATCGCCAAGGGGCTGGCCCTGGCGCGCGGGATTCCCCTGGTCGGTGTCCCCACGCTGGATATTCTGGCTGCCGCCCAGGGCCGGAGCCGGCGCCCACTCCTCGCGGTCATTCAGGCCGGACGGGGCCGTCTCTGCGCCGCGCGCTACCACTGGCGCAGGGGCTGGCAGCGGCGAGAGGGGCCCTTCCTGACCACCTGGGAAGACCTCCTGGCCTCCATCACCCGGCCCACCCTCCTCTGCGGCGAAATAGACGAGAAGGGGTTCCGATTGATAGAGGGACTGGGCGAACAGGTGACCGTCCTGTCCCCTGCCTATTGCCTGCGCCGGGCCGGCTTCCTGGCCGAACTGGCCTTAGAGCGACTCCGCAGAGGGGAGACAGACGACCCCGCCACTCTGGCCCCGCTGTATCTGAACTGGCCATGAATTCTTCCACGCAACCATCTGAATCTTTTCCTTTTCTCTTCAGGCCGATGCGGGAAGAAGACATCGCGGAGGTCATGGAGATTGAGCGGCAGTCCTTCCCGATGCCCTGGCCGGAATCCGCGTACCGGAACGAAATCCGCTACGGGACCGACTCCCTCTTCTACGTCCTCCAACCATATTGGGAGCCATCCCTGGTAACATGGCGGGACCGGCTGTTCGGGCGGCGACACAAGGGGAAGCGGCCCCCTGTCATCGGCTACGTGGGCATGCGGTTCCTCCCCGGAGAGGCCCACATCACCACCATCGCCGTTCACCCGGAGTGGCGCGGTCGGGGATTGGGGAAATACATCCTCCTGCTGGCCATCCAGCGAGCCCTGCAACACCGCGTTCGGTTCATCACCCTGGAGGTCCGGGCATCCAATCAGGTCGCCCAGCGACTTTATACCGACCTGGGCTTCCGGGTTACGGGCGTCCAGCGGGGATATTACCGGGATGGAGAAGATGCCTGGCTGATGCAGTTGGGGCCACTGGACAGGGCAGAAACGGAACGCCTGGAGGAAATCCTCCGGGCAACAGAAGCCAGAGTATCGGCTCGTGATGCGTGACTCTTCTGATTCTTCCTGCGGGCGGAGGTGACATGGAAGAACTGGAACAAATTGCCACACAAATCCGCGCCTGTACGGCCTGCATTCTGCACCGAGGGCGCACGATGGCCGTGCCCGGAGAGGGACCAGCCGACGCAGCCATCGTCTTCGTCGGCGAGGCCCCCGGCTTTCATGAAGACCAGCAGGGCCGCCCCTTCGTGGGCCCGGCCGGCCAGTTTCTGGAGGAACTCCTGGCCAGCATCGGCCTGCGTCGGGACCAGGTCTACATCACCAACATCGTCAAGTGTCGGCCACCGGGCAACCGCGACCCCCTGCCCGACGAGATTGCTGCCTGCAGCCCCTATCTGGACCGGCAACTGGCCCTCATCCGACCCAAACTGGTGGTGACCCTGGGGCGGTTCTCCATGGCCCACTTCCTCCCTCGCGCGCGCATCTCCGACGTCCACGGCCAGCCGCAGCGGGTGGGCGGCATCATCTGCTACCCGATGTACCATCCGGCGGCCGCGCTCCATCAGCCATCGCTTCGGAGGACGGTGGAAGAAGACTTCCAGCGCATCCCCGAGGTACTGACGAAGGCAGAGGGAGTGGCCGAATACCAGCCCCCACCCCAGCCTGAGCAGTTGCGGTTGTTCTGACCCATGTGCCAGGCACTTCGGGAAGTGCCTGGCACATTTGCCCAAGTATGGATAATCCGGCCCTTCCGCTCACGCTGGCGATTCTCGTTGCCGCCGTCCTCCTCATCCTCAGTGACCGGCTGCGGGCCGACCTGGTCGCCCTGCTGGTCCTGGTCGCTCTGGCGGTTTCCGGCATCCTGTCCCCTCAGGAGGTCTTCTCCGGCTTCAGCCGCTCCGCCGTCATCACCCTCATGGCCATCTCCATCCTGGCGGAGGGCCTCCGACGCACCGGGGTGACCGACCGGATGGGCGATGTCCTCCTTCGCCTGGTCGGGAAACGGGAGTCCTACTTGGTGGTGGGGACGATGCTGGCGGGGGCATCGCTTTCCCTTTTTATGAACAACATCGCTGCCGCCGCCATCCTGCTCCCCACCATATCGGCGGCGGCCCGCAAGGCCGGACTCACCCCCACCCGGCTGCTGATGCCCCTGGCATTCGGCACTACCCTGGGCGGCATGGCGACGCTCCTGACCACCACCAACATCGTCGTCAGTGGCCTGCTGATAGACCAGGGGCTGCGAGGATTCGGCATCCTGGACTTCGCCCCGGTCGGCCTGCCGCTGGTCGCCATCGGAGTGGCCTACATGACCCTCTGGGGCCACCGATTGCTCCCCACCCAGCCCATCCGCGAGCGCACCGAAGGGGTCCGGCCGCCAGTGGAGGACCTGGTCCAACTGTACCGCTTAGGGGAACGACTGTTCCGCGCCCGGGTGCCCGCCGGGTCGTACCTGATTGACAAGCCCCTCTCCCGGAGCACGTTCCGGGAAATCTACGGCCTGAACGTCGTCGGGCTGGAGCGAAACGGTCGGGTGACCCTGGCTCCACCCCCCGACTTCGTCTTCCGGGAAGGGGACGTGGTGCTCCTGGAGGGGAATCTGGAGGAGTTCCGCCGCCGGGACCGGCCCCCGTATCTGGAAATTCTCCCCACGCGCGAGTGGCGGGAAGAAGACCTGGAATCCCCGGCGGTGGTCGTCGTGGAGGCGGTCCTCTCCCCCCGCTCCGGCCTTATCGGTCAGACCCTGCGGGGTGTCCAGTTCCGCGAGAAGTACGGTTTCACCGTCCTGGCCATCTGGCGGGCCGGGCGCCCCATCCGAACCAATCTCTCCGATCTGCCCCTCCAGTTCGGGGACGCGCTGCTCCTCCAGGGCCCCCGGGAGCGGCTGCCCGTCCTGCGGAGCGAACCGGACCTGATTCTGCTGGCGAACGAGAAGGAATACCCGCCGGTGGCGGGGAAAGGTTGGCTGGCGGCGGCCATCGCCGTGCTGGCGCTGGCTCTGGCGGCCATTCGCTATCAGGCGGTGGCGGAGGTGCTGCTGGGCGGGGCTCTGGCCATGATGCTGGCCGGCGTCCTGACAATGGACCAGGCCTACGAGGTCATTGAGTGGAAGACGGTCTTCCTGGTGGCGGGGATGATGCCGCTGGGAATTGCGATGACAAAGAGCGGGGCGGCGGCCTGGCTGGCGGAACGGGTCCTGGGTCTCGTTGGCCCTGCCGGACCGATGGGGCTGATGGCAGGCCTGTTCCTGCTGGCAATGGGGCTATCTCAGGTCATGCATGGAGCCGTCGTCGTCTCCGTCGTCGCACCGATTGTCATCCAGCTGGCCCGTCAGACCGGGCTGAGCCCCCAGGCGCTGGCGATGACCGTCGCCCTGGCGGCCTCCACGACTTTCCTGACGCCGCTGGGGCACCCGGTCAACGTGCTGGTGATGAACGTCGGCGGCTACCGGGCGCGGGACTACCTGCGGGTCGGCTGGCCGCTGACGCTGTTGGTCTTCGGCGCCGTCCTGGCGCTGGTGCCCGTATTCTGGCCGCCGAGATGAGATACCGTAAAACGTGCCAGACACGTTCGGAAGTGCCTGGCACGTTTAATCGCACCGGGCGGGCGGCCCTGCCGCCCGCCCTCTATCCCTGCAAGGAGCATGACATGTTCTCCACATTTGACGAAGCCCGACAGTTCGTCCAGAGACACGACATCCAGATGGTAGACCTGAAATTCACCGACCTGGGAGGCCGATGGCACCACCTGACCCTCCCTGTCTCCCAGTTCACCCCGGCCCTGATGGAGGAGGGCGTGGGGTTTGATGGCTCCGCCGTCGGCCTGAAATCGGTCAAGGCCGGAGATATGGTGCTGGTCCCCGACCTGGTCACCGGGTTCGTGGACCCCTTCTGGGAAGTGCCGACCGTCAGTTTCATCTGCACCACGTTGGAGGCGGATACGAAGGCCGTCTTCGCCAACGACCCCCGCAACATCGCCCGCCGGGCCGAGGAATGGATGCGGGAGACCGGCATCGCCGACGAAAGCCGCTGGGGTCCCGAACCGGAATTCTACATCTTTGACCGGATGTTCTACGAGTACGGCCCCAACCGCTGCGGGTACCGGGTGGAGTCGGCAGAGGCGGATTGGGGGGACGGCGCCCCGTCTGGACATGCCATCCCCCTCCACGGCGGCTACCACGCCATCCCGCCGAAGGATACCCTCTACAACCTGCGGACGGAGATGACCCGACATCTGGAAGCCATGGGCGTCCCGGTCAAATACCATCATCACGAGGTCGGCGGGCCAGGGCAATGCGAGATTGAGACGCCCATTATGGGCCTGGTCCAGGCCGGGGACGCCGTGATGATGATCAAGTACGTCACCAAGATGGTCGCCCGCGCCCACGGCCTGACGGCCACGTTTATGCCCAAACCCCTCTACGGCGAGGCAGGCAACGGCCTGCACTTCCACCAGCAACTGTTCCGGGACGGCCGCAACCTCTTCTACGACCCGCAGGGGTACGGCCTGCTCAGCCGGACGGCGCTGCAGTACGTCGGTGGGCTGCTGGCGCACGGCCCGGCGGTCCTGGCGCTCACCAACCCCAGCACTAACTCCTACCGTCGGCTGGTGCCGGGGTACGAGGCCCCCATCCTGGCCTTCTTCTCGGCGGGGAACCGGACGGCGGCGGTGCGCATCCCTCGCTACGCCACGAAGCCGGAGAAGGTGCGCATTGAGTTCCGGCCTCCCGATGCGACCTGCAATATCTACCTGGCCCTGGCAGCCCAACTGCTGGCAGGCCTGGACGGCATCCGGCGGGAGATAGACCCCACCGAAGCGGGCTTCGGGCCCATAGAGGCGGACGTTTTCTCGTGGAGTGAGGAGCGGCGGGCAGCCATTCGGCCGTTGCCCACCACCCTCTCCGACGCGCTGGACGCGCTGGAGGCGGACCACGAGTTTCTCTGCGCCGGAGGGGTGTTCAGTGAGGATCTGCTCGGCCGCTGGATTGCGACCCGCCGAGAGGAAGAACTGGCAGTGCGCATCCGTCCCCACCCCTACGAGGTCAAGTTATACTACGATGTGTGACCCCCCATAGTAAGGGGGATGCGGCGGGCGGCGAAGCCGCCCGCCGCATCCTTCTCTTCTCCCATCCGCCGCCGGTCAGGACCGATGCCGCAGCGTGCCCGGAAGGGTCAGCAGACCACCCACCAGTGCCAGAGCGGCCCCCATCGCCATCATCATCAGGGGCAGGTCTGTGGGGATGTCCAGGTGAGTGGTAATGCCCAGGATGAGGGAAAGGCCCAGGGGCAGCACCGCCATTTCATTGTTGAGCCGTGTGATGGCCTGTTCCAATCCCATCAGGGCGGGCACTGCGCCAGCGGCCATCAACACCCCACCCACAGCCATCAGCAGATGCCCCAGGGCCGAAAGGCGCGGCCGGCCCGCCACATCCCGGAGCGTCCGGTAGAGCATCCAAAACACCCATGCCCCGACGAGCCCGTTGGCGGCGATGAGAACGGTCCGGAACGCCGCGTCGGTCCAGAGACGGTACCACAGGAACAGCGGGCCCCGGACCGCCACCGGTGCCAGCGGCACCGCGCTCCAGAGCATCAGGGAGGCCGCCAGCGCGCTCCCCACCCGCCAGGCTCCGGCTCGCCGGTTCAGCAGCAGAAGCAGAGCCGCGAAGACCCCCATCACCACCACCATCAGCAGAACGTAGTGCAGGGAGAGGAAGGACGAGATAACCAGATGGTCCAGCAGAAGAACAAGGACGGGCAGCCCAACCGCGACCAGATTGTCCACCGGGGCAAAGGGAGGGACGCCAGAGAAACGGCCGGGGTCGGCCCAGCCGGCCCAGAGGGCCCGCAGGCCGTTTCGGCCCGGAAAGTCGGGCAGGAGACGGAGGACAGGGTCAGCCCCCAGCAAGAGGAAGAGGGCCGTTAACAGCAGGAGCAGGCGGCCCAGCCAGGCCATCGCGGGCCCCCGGACCGCGTGGGCCATCCCCGCGTCGGCCGAGAAGAAGTTCCAGGACGGAAAGTCCAGGTCGCCCTCGTAGCGAGCCAGGTGCTCCGCCCGCTTCTCCTGGAAACGGGTCCAGGCAGTCCGCCAGTCCTCAAAGGCCGCGCGGTCCCCCGTATCCAGCCACTGGTAGTACCGCAGGAAGGCCCGCCGGTACCAGGCCAGCGTCTCCAGAAGGTTCGCCTCGTACTCCAGCGAGGCCACCACTTTGGGGTAGAGTTCGGGTTGCCGCCAGGTGGAGGGGTCTATCTCCTGGACCAGCACCTGCATCCGGCGGACGGCCTCCACGGCCTGGAATCCCTCGCCGATGGCCCCCTCCAGGTCCTCCTGGCTGATGTCGTAGACGACGCTCAGGACGGAACTGGAGCCGTCCACGATGTCCCACTCAAAAATCCACATCATCGGGGTGGTCTCCAGCCCCAGCGCGCGCACCCGCTGGCGGGCGAAGGGGCCGATGTAGAGCCCCTGGAGGACCGGTTCGCGGGAGCGCAGCAGGAGTTCGGTCATATTGCGGACCGTCCCAGGGTCGTTGCCGAAGGTCCGGCGGACCCACATTTCGGTCAGCGCGACCATATCGGCGTCCGGGTCCCAGGCCAGTTGGGAGGTCACCCAGGCGTTGGCATCAATCCAGAGATAGAAGCCGTAGAAGGGGTAGAGGGACATCGGGCCCGCGTGGGGAGGGCCGCCGCCCTGGTTCCACTGCCAGAGCCCTCGGATGCGGGGGTTGGTCCGGCGAAACGCCTGCAGGGCGACCTGATGCATGGGCGCGATGTAGTCCGGAAAGGCCATGAAGCCCTCAAACTCCAGCCGGTGCTGCATCTCTATCAGACGGTCGTGGTCGCCCTGGGCCAGGGTGGGGTTGAGGGGAAGGTAACTGTAGAAGTCGCCCATGACGTACTTGGTGGAGACCAGCAGGTTCGGGGAAGAGACACCTCCCAGCACCTGGTTGTACGCCTCCACGTCCACGTGCATGTTCCCCACCTCGCCGATGCCCACCGACCAACTGCGGAAGATGACCCATTTCTCGTGGGCTTCGGCGGCCTGAAGGAAAGCCCGGAGCATCGCCTGGGCGGCCTCCACGCTCCGCACCTCCAGCGCGCTGGTGTAGTCCCAGCCGGGGATGTTGTAGATGGCGCCGGCCTCGCCGATGCGAATCATCACACCGTCCACGTAGGGCATCGTCTCAAACAGTTCCTCCAGCCCCAGGCGATACACCTCCCAGAATTCGGGGCTCTCCGTGGCCATTCCACCGAAGCGGCGGTCAAAGTACGCCCGCAGGGGCGGGGTCAGGGCGACCATGTCGGTATCCAGGACCACCTCCAGGCCCTGGTCGTGGGCGTACTGCATCAGGCGGCCCAGGTGCTCCCGCATGGCCTGCTGCCGCTGGCGGTAGGGGCTGTCGGCAGGGTAGACCTCAAACCCGTTGCCCACTTTGTCAAAGTTGACGAACTCCAGGAAGCCCCCCAGGACCAGGCCGTTGTTCCCGCAGGAAATCACCCGGTGGACGTAGTCCTGGAAGTCCGCCTCGTAGCGGCGTATCGTCTCGGCGTCCACATAAGGCGGGTCTGGGAGAAACGCGTCCCGGAAGGCCCCCAGGCCGTGGTGGTAGTCGGTGGGGTCCCAGCGCTGGGGGTCTCGCTCCACCCCCACTGCGCCGATGTCCACCAGCCGATGGGGGAGGGCCGGGGTTCGGACGCGCGCGGCGAAGAAGGAGGCGGTATCGGCGCCCGTGCGCGCCAGGTCGGCCAGATAGTACATCCCGTAGGCATGCCCCAGGGGGCTCCCGCTCTCCAGAACCAGGGCCGGGCGGCCTTCCCACTCCCGCGGGGTCACACTGAACCCCTGGGGGTCCGCCGGTGCTCCTTCCACCCCAGGCCCGACGAGGATGAGGCGGCCCTGGGGGAGAGGTCCAGGGGACTCCAGGACCTGGGGACGGGTGCCGGTGCGCTCCGCCAGCGCGTCGGCCAGGGCGGCGGCCGCGCGGGCGTACAGGTCGTTCTGCAGGCCCCCCGGCGGGAGCACGATGGCCGTAATGGGCTCCAGGGGCGGAGGTTCCGATGGCGCGGGGCGAGCACTCAGGCGAGGCTCTTGAGGGAGGTCCTTGGGCAAATAGGCGATGCCCAGGAAACTGTTGATCTGGCCCGCCAGCAACAAGCCCAACGTCAGGCCAACCAAGACGATCAGAGCGGATTTCAGGGGGTTGCGTTTCATAGAGGTTCCTCCTTTCCTGGCGTCTTGGTAATTACCTGCGTACCGACGAAAGTCGCCCGCCATAGGCCTGAGGCCTCCGGTCGGCCTTCGCCGACCTCACCCCACCCCCGGCGACTGCGCCGCCGGGGGAGGGGTGAGGGCAGGCCGACGCCCGGCACCGCATGCCCAGGGAGGCGGATTTCCCATCAGCGCACCGCGGCAGGCCGGCCGGGCAGGTAGTTACGCCGTCGCTCTGAACAAGGCCAAACTTCGGGAAGGGGGGAAGAAGTGGGTTTGAGGGCGGTGGCTTCGCCACTCCCTTCCCACCATCGGGTGTGTCCCAGTTTTGTCGGGCTGGGCCGCTGGCCTTTTCGCCGGGCCATAAACGACCAGGCTCCGGCGAAGACGAGGCACGAGAGTGCCCCTTTCCACCCTGGCAACCCGGGTTCCCGAAGGACTACCGAAGGGAAAGGACGCTTCCAGCGCCCTGGGCAAACCCGTGCTGTGAATTCCGGCCTGGGCCGCAATCTTGCCGGGTCGTAAACGACCCGGCTCAGCGGAGAAGGGACGCTGAAGCGCCCCCTGGCACCCCGGGGCGCTATCCTCCCCGCCCAATGGGGCGCTGGAGCGCCCCTGGTTCTGTGAGCCAGGCCGTTTACGGCCTGGCGACGGGGAGAATTCGCAGCAGGCGTTGCAACCTCAGCCAGGCCGTTGACAGCCTGGCCCACCGGGCTCCCGATGATTTTGGGACACACCCCCACCATCGGCCAGTTGACAAGTAGCACAATGGATGTATATTTATGAGCATCATCCGGGAGAACAAGGCAATCTGCAAGAGGAAACCCGCTATGAGTGATGTGCTCTCTATCCTGTGGCTGCTGATTCTGCTCCAGGCGTTTGTCCCTCTCCTGCAGAAGCGGCTCCTTCTGGCCCGACGCCAGATGGCCATTCGCGCCATTGAGGTCAAGCGCAAGAGCCGGGTCATCACGATGATTCACCGGCAGGAGACGATGAGCCTGCTGGGCTTCCCTATCGCCCGCTACATTGATATTGAGGACTCGGAGCGGGTTCTGCGGGCCATCCGGCTGACGCCGCCCGAGATGCCCATAGACCTGGTGCTACACACGCCCGGTGGGTTGGTTCTGGCATCAGAACAGATTGCCTGCGCGCTGAAACGACACCGCGGGGAGGTCACCGTCTTCGTCCCCCACTATGCCCTCTCCGGCGGCACGCTGATCGCGCTCGCGGCCGACCGCATAGTGATGGACCCCAACGCCGTTCTGGGGCCAGTGGACCCCCAACTGGGCGGGCCCCAGGGGAATTACTACCCGGCGGCCTCCATTCTCAAGGCGCTGGAACAGCCCAACCCCAACCGGGACGACCATACGTTAATCCTGGGCGACGTGGCCCGCAAAGCGGTCCGTCAGGTTTACGAGACGGTTTACGCGCTGATCCGGGACAAAATGCCGGAAGAACAGGCCCAGGAGGTCGCCCGCGCGCTCAGTGAGGGACGGTGGACCCACGATTATCCCATTGACTACGAACAGGCGAAGGCCCTGGGCCTGCCCGTGAGCGACGAGATGCCCCGGGAAATTTACGACCTGATGGACCTGTACCCGCAAACTTCCCAGCAGCGGCCCGGGGTAGAATTCATCCCGATGCCCTACCATCCTCCCCAGACACCGCGCCGGAACCGCCAGGGACCGGGAGGGTAAAATGGGAAAGCGAAGCAACCGTTCAATCATCCTGCGCCTGCTCGTTTTTGACATTGCGGTCCTGCTCAGCGCAGCGGCGGTGTTCGCCCTTTTCCCCGGCCGCACTGCCAGATTGATCACGGACTGCTATCCCGTCATCCTGGCCGCACTATGCACCTGGCTTTCTTTTCATATTTACCATTCCCTGGAACGGGGACGGCAGGCCCGCCGAATCTGGATGCTGATAACCGCCGCAATGGCGTTCTGGACCCTGGCTGAAATCACCTGGACCCTGTACGACTTTATGGAGGCCGAGCCGTACCCATCCTGGGCCGACCTGTTTTACCTGATCGGCGATGCTCTCCTGGTCGCTTTCTTCGTCGTCCAGGTCCGCTTTCTCCGCCTGGCCCTCCAGGGATGGAAACGGTATCTGGCCATCGGGTTGATCCTGATGTTCATCATCGTGGTGGGCGTCTTTGTCTATGCGCCGATGTTCGTGGAGCCGTCCAGAAACTGGCTGGAGTTCGGTGTGAACCTCCTGTACGAGACCGGGTACCTGCTCCTCCTGATCGGCGCAACGGTGCTGACCCTGGCTGTTTATGAGGGAGTACTGGGCAGGAGATGGGCCATCCTGGCCGCAGGAATGTGGCTGTACGCCCTCTCCAACCAGATTTTCTTCTACGCAAACTGGCATGGCCTCTACTACCCCAACGATGAGGCCACGCCGCTCAGTGTATCCTTTGATCTGCTCTACATCGCCTCCTATCTGGTTATCCTGAGCGGGCTCTACCTGCGGTGGGCGTTGCCGTTCCAGGCCGTCAAGGTGGAAGACCTGCTGGCCTCCGTGCCGAAATTCCGTCCGCAGGAGACGTGGGTCCTGGTCTCCGACGAGGATGGACGGACATCGTTCGTGGACCCGCGCCTTCTCCAGACCCTGGGCGCCGCAGACATCGGGCAGTTGACCGGAGAATTTGTAGGGACCGTTCTGGGACTGCGGACAGACCTGGACTGGGAAATGCTGGGGGAAGTGCGAGCCCGGGGATACAGCCAGCCACGGAAAATCCTGATGGTTGGCGGATTCTACGCTCTGCAGGCCATGGCCGAAGAGGGGCCTCCCCCCCGTGATGTCTACTGGCTGCTGACTCCCTGGGATGCCCGCCTGGAGATTCGGCCTGAAGAGAGAGCATCTCTGGGAACCCTTCTGGCCCAGGCAGTACGCGGCACCGCCCGGACGCCCGGAGACCTGGTGCGAGCATACGTCCAGGCCGTCTTTAACCTGCTCTCCCTGATGTGTGCCCGCTCCGGCGGGGGGGAGGTTGGGCAACAGTTCACCCGCCAGTTTGGCCCCGACCTGAATGCCTGTCTGGAAAAACTCCCTTCAGGCCTCCCCGCAGATATAGAAACCTGCCGTGGCCTGCTGCAGCGCGCGCTGGAATACACCCTGATGGTTGCCCCGGCGGACCAGTTAGGGAGCGCGCTGGAGCGATTGGAGAAGGGTCTGGGAAGGGAAATCATCCAGGCGGCCGACGCCGCAGGCTTACGCCTGTCTCTGCCCACCCGTTGATTCCCCGCGATCCGATTACGTCAAAAGCGCCAATCTGGTGTATAATTGCACGACGGACAACAGACCACAGACGTGTCAAGTCTCTTAAAATCGTACCGGGGGCAGAAGCCCAAGGTCCTGAAAAATCGTACTTCCAGAGTGCCGTAACGGCTGACACTTTCTGTGCTCACCAGTTTTTATGAACCCCTCACCCCCCTTGATCCCCCCTCTCCCCCTGGCCTTGCGGCCAGGGGGAGAGGGGGGATTCAGGAAGGGGTTTTGCGGCGGGCGGCTTCGCCGCCCGCCGCAAAACCCCTCTTCCCCCCTCCCCTCGCCCGCCGCCGCAGGCCTCGGCCCGAGGCCTTCGGCCCGAGGGCGAGCGGGAGAGGGGCACGAATGATTCACAGACACCAATGAACCTGGGGACAGGGGGAGGGGTGAGGGCCAAAAGTTGTCAGGAACGACTCTCCCAAAGGGTACGATTTTTTGAGACGTGGGGCCCGGTACGATTTTAAAGGACTCAACAGACGATGGTCTTTTTCGCGCCTTTCGTGCCTTTTGCGCCTCAGTGTTGCATTCCACAGAAATCCGGTGTATATTGGTAACGAGTTGAACGATGGCGATGGACGGAGAAGAAATCTTTGAAGAAGAGTTTCAGGGGACTCCAGAGCCGGAGGAAAGCGGCGTGGACCACCTCCTGGCCCTCGGCCGCGCTCAGGGCTATGTCACGTTTGACGACATCCTGAGCATCTTCCCGGAGGCAGAGGAGAACCTGGACCAGTTAGAAGAGATTTTCGCTCTTCTGATGAGCGCGGGCATCCCCGTTGGCGAGCCGGAAGAACTGGGGCTGGAAGTTCCGGAGGAAGCGGAACTAGAAGAGGAAGAAGAGGAACTGGAACGGGAGGGTGCCCTCGCTGCGGACGAAGAGACCTATTTCCGCGCCGTAGAGATAGACGATACCATCGGTCTGTACCTGAAAGAGATTGGACAGGTCCCGCTGCTGACCCAGGAGGAAGAGATAGAACTGGCCAAGCGGATGGAGCGGGGACGGCTGGCGGAGAAGGAACTCCGGAAAAACGGGCTGGACCCGGAGCGGCGCAGAGAACTCCAGGCTCTGGTGGAAGACGGTCTGGCCGCCCGGGACCACCTCATCCGCGCCAATGCCCGTCTGGTCATCTCGGTTGCCAAAAAGTACATCGGCCGTGGGGTCTCCTTCCTGGACCTTATCCAGGAGGGGAATATCGGCCTGATCCGTGCGGCCAACAAATTCAATTACCGTCTGGGGCACAAATTCTCCACCTATGCGACGTGGTGGATCCGCCAGGCCGTCACGCGGGCCATCGCCGACCAGTCCCGCACCATCCGCGTCCCCGTCCACATGGGCGACCAGATCAACCGGCTGATGCGAGTCTCTCACCGGCTGACTCAGGAACTGGGCCGGGAGCCCAGCAGCGAGGAATTGGCCCAGGCGATGGACATCCCCACCCAGAAAGCGGAGCAAATGATTACCTTTGCCCGCCGTCCACTGAGCCTGGATATGCCAACCGACGATGAAGAAGAAAGCGCACTGGGGGATTTCATTGAGGACGAGGGGGCCGTAGTACCCGTGGAAGCAGTCAGCGCTTCTATGCTACGGGACGTGATTATGGAAATTCTACAGGAATTGCCGCCCCGGGAGGTATGGGTCCTCCAACTCCGTTACGGGCTGATAGACGGCGAGACGTATACGCTGGAAGAGGTAGGGAAGAAACTGGGGGTTACGCGAGAGCGAGTGCGGCAGATAGAGGCCCAGGCCCTGAGCCGACTCCGCCACCCCGCGCATGCCCGCCGACTGAAGGACTTCCTTAAATAACATAACGTGCCAGGCACTTTCGTAAGTGCCTGGCACGGTCGGAAGCTCATCGCCCGGACGTAAACGTCCGGGCTCATCCTACAAAGCACTTCGCTATTTTTAGCCCCCGAAGGGGGCTTTGCAGATTGAGCCCGACGGTTTACCGTCGGGCGAGAAGTGGCTGTAACAAACACAGTTGGTATAAGCCCGACGCCTCAGCATCTGGCTTTTGCTATTTCCTCTTCCGCCCCAGCCACCACGCCCCGGCGATGATCCCCGCCGCCAGGAAGGCCAGGCCCAGGGCCGCCGTCATCACCGTCCGCGGCTCCATCCCCGGCATCACCACGCCCTCATAGCCCGCCTCGGTACCGTACTCGGTGAACAACCGCCCCCACTTCGTCTGCAACGCCGCCTCCACCCGTTTGCGCCCCACAAAGGGATACCAGTACACATTGTGGTAAAAGTTGGAGGCAAAGTAGGACCAGGGGACCAGCGGCGTGCGAAGGAGCAGTTTCTCAAACGGCTTGAGGGGGCCGTGGTAGATCATCTTCTGCCCCCGGCTGGCGAAGGTGTCTTCCTGAACAAAGCCCCAGTTCTGAGAGAGCACCCACTCCGGGTCCTCACCGACAATCTCTATCTGGCGCGGGTCGCCCACGCCCAGCCCCATCTCATGAGCGATGCGGATGAATGGTATGGAGAGGGGGTCAAACCCCTGCAGGTGAGCCGAGATCGCGTCTATGGCGACCTGATCGGCGGAGGCCAGAATGACATCCTTCTCGTGCCAGCGCATCGCCCTCGGGCCGGGCCCGTCCCCGGCAAAGGTCCCGTCCATCACCGCGAAGAGCCCGGGGTGGATGTCCTGCTGGATCATCAGCAGGTCCACCAGCGTCTCGTGGATGACGGAATGGGTCCAGTGCCGTTTGGTCCCCAGGAGTCCGCCGAAGGCGTTCTTCATCGCGCCGGTGATGGTGGTGAAGACATGAGTCTTCACCGTGGGCAACTGGATGATATTCCGCCCGATGAGAATCTCCGGGATGTACACCCCCTCCGGATAGACCTGGTCCAGCACCAGAAACGGCTGTTTGGGCTCGTAGCGCACCCAGCGGTACTGGGGTTCGTAGAGGTGGACGTTGCGGAGACCGTATTTCTCCACCACGTAGAGATGCTTGTTGTTCCGCTCCCCGACATACGCGTCCACCACCACGGTGTTGTTCTGGGCGGCGATGAGGTTGCGGTATCCCGCCGCCAGCAGTGCCCGGATCACTCCCTCCAGTTGCCAGGGTGCAGTGGAGCAGGCCGGGTACCACGTCTGCCAGGAAATGTTCACTTTCAGAATGGTTTCTTTATCCGGCGGGAGTGCCTCCCGAAATCCAGCCAGTTCCATCAAGCGCGCGTAATCCTCCAGGACCGTCTCCGGCCGCGTGCGCAGCACGGCGACCCGTCCCCACCCGGGGAATCGTTGACTCATCAGAGCACCTCCTATCCGATGACTGATTGCTGGCAGTATACCGCGTTCTGGGTTTGTGGTCAAATCGCTTTGTGCTATAATAAGACCGACCGACTCTCATAGCGCTGGTATCTGGCTACCTGACACTTTTTATTCGCCCCTCCCCTCAGCCCCCTCCCCGCTGCCGCTGCGCGGCACGGGGAGGGGGGAGAGAGAGGGTTTAGGGGCGGCGGCTTCGCCGCCGCCCCTAAACCCCCACTTCTTCCTCCTTCTCTCCCTGCTGCGGGGAAAGAAGGGGAGTCAGAAGAGATGAGAGGGGTCCATTCGCCAGCAGCCGGAGCGCTTCGCACAAAACTGTCAGGTAGCCAGCGCCGGTGTCCGAGTAACAGAGCATTACCCGTGCTGCTGCGCTGAAGGAGGAAATGGAGTGGATAAAGAAGCGCTCAACCTGCGGAATCGGATGATCGGCGTCCTGCTGCGGGACGCCAGGACGCAGGCAGGTCGGACCAAACAGGAATGTGCGAACTTCCTGGGCGTCCCCGTCAGCACCATCACGGCCTACGAAGAGGGACGCAAACCGATTTCGCTGCCGGAATTGGAGGTCCTGGCCTTCTTCCTGGACGTGCCCATCCAACACTTCTGGGACCGGGAGGCCCAACTTCTGAGCGAGGAATCCCCCCCGCCCGTACAGGAGATCCTGGCTCTCCGCCACCGCATCATCGGCGCCCTGTTGCAGAAAGCCCGACAGGAGGCCAGGAAAAGCCGCAAGGAACTGGCCCAACTCCTGGGCTGTCCCACCAGTCGGATCACCGCCTATGAGTACGGCGAACGTCCCATCCCAATGACTGAACTGGAAGTACTGGCCCGCGCGCTGAACCGTCCTATAGAGTATTTCCTGGACCAATCTGGGCCTATCGGGGAATGGGAGGCCGAGCAGCACGCCTTCCGCGCTTTCCGGGAACTACCGTCGGAGATTCGGGAGTTCGTCTCCCGCCCCATCAACCGGAGTTACCTGGAGGTGGCGATGAAACTGGCGGAAATGCCCGCCAGCGCACTGCGCCAGATTGCGGAAGGGTTATTAGAGATCACTTATTAAACGCCTGCTGCGAATTCTCCCCGTCGCCAGGCCGTAAACGGCCTGGCTCACAGAACCAGGGGCGCTCAAGCGCCCCGTTGGGCGGGGGGAAAGCGCCGCTCTCTACCAGGGGGCGCTTCAGCGCCCCTTCTCATCTGAGCCGGGTCGTTTACGACCCGGCAAGATTGCGGCCCGGGCCGGAATTCACAGCACGGGTTTATTAACCCCCAATGTGGAGGGGAAAAGTATGTCCGCGAATGGGATATGGCAATAGACGGTATAGAGACCCTGCGGCGAGACCTGGAGGAACTCCAGGAATATGGGCACCGTAGAGAGTTTTGAGCGCGAGGTCTACTCTACAGCTGCTCGCTTTTGCGTTCAAGTTGCGGCTATATGTTGCGGCTGGATGTTTTGTACAAATCCATGCAAACGTCCGAAAAAGGATAACGAGTTACGCTTTAGTCCTGGGTGAAAGTCGCATTTATGGCCAAGACTGCGACGGCGGAACCTGGCATCGCCATCCTTACGAGAATCCAGAGTCTCACGATTTCAGCCCGGAGGGAAGCCGAGAAGTTTCCCTAAACGAATTCCTGATAGAGGTCCAGCAAATCCTGGAAAGAGAAGGCATTCTGTAACCCTTAGGAGGCCCCAATGTCCTTCATCCCTCATTCTGACGAAGACCGCAAAGCCATGCTGGAGGCCATCGGCGTCCAGTCGGTGGAGGAGTTGTTCCAGGACGTCCCGGAGCGGGTTCGGTTTCCCGACCTGGACCTCCCGCCAGCCCTCTCAGAATTGGAGGTGCGCTGGGAATTAGAGACACTGGCCACCGCCAACTTCACCACCGCCGAAGGCCCCTGCTTCCTGGGCGCGGGCGCCTATCGCCACTACGTCCCTGCCGTGGTGGACGCTGTCCTGCGCCGCGGGGAATTCTATACCGCCTACACCCCCTACCAGCCGGAGGTCAGCCAGGGGACCCTCCAGGCCATCTTTGAGTACCAGACGATGATCTGCGAACTGACCGGCATGGAGGTCTCCAACGCGTCCCACTACGACGGGGCTACGGCGACCGCTGAGGCCGTCATCACCGCCATCAACGTCCACCGCCTGAAGCGCAAGAAAATCGTCCTCTCCCCCTGGGTTCACCCCGAATACCGCGCCGTCGTGCGTACCTACACCCAGGGTATGGGGTTAAACATCGTGGGAGATAACGGGGACATCTCCCGACCGGTGACAGACTTGCTGGATGAGGCGACCGCCTGCCTCATCGTCCAGTACCCGGACTTCCTGGGCCGGATTGAGGACCTGACTCCGTATGCGGAGGCCGCACACAGCGCCGGCGCGCTGCTGGTGGTGGTGGCGGACCCCATCGCTCTGGGGATGCTGAAGCCGCCGGGAGCCTTCGGTGCTGACATCGTCGTGGGCGAGGGGCAGAGCATGGGGGCCGGGCTCAACTTCGGCGGCCCGTACCTGGGCTTCTTCGCCACCCGTATGGAGCACGTCCGCCGCATGGCCGGGCGCCTGGTCGGGCAGACGGTGGACGCCGAGGGGAAACGCGCCTTCGTCCTCACCCTGTCCACCCGGGAACAGCACATCCGCCGGGAGAAGGCCACTTCCAACATCTGCACCAACCAGGGACTGGTCGCTCTGGCGGCAGCGATTTATATGGCCGCGCTGGGCCGCTGCGGGATGCGCCGGGTGGCGGAACTCTGCTACCACAAGGCCCACTACGCCGCCGACCGGATTGACGAACTGGACGGGTACACCGTCCTTCGGGACAAGCCCTTCTTCAAGGAGTTCGTCGTCCGCTGCCCGAAGCCGGTACGGGAGATCAACCGCTACCTGCTGGACGAATGGGGCATCATCGGCGGATATGACCTGGGACGGGATTACCCCCATCTCCAGAACCACATGCTCCTCTGCGTGACGGAGATGAACCCGCGCCACGAGATTGACATGCTGGTAGAGGCCCTGGAGGAGGCGGCATAGGACACGGATGAACGCGATAGGACACGGATGAACGCGGATGGACATGGATCAACACGGATTTTCCCTGAAACCTGTGTCTCTCCCCATCCCTATTTCCTGATTTCCCTGGGCTCCCGACAATTCTGGGACACACCTGGAAGTGCCCGTCCTTGACATCTCTCCAGAGTTGGACTACAATATCTCTCACCCTGAAAGGAGGTACCATGAGCGAACAACTGATTGACAAACTGAATGCGGCCATCGCCCGCGAACTGCAGGTCTCCATCCAGTATATGTGGCAGCATGTCCGGATCAGCGGGCCGTATGCGGCGTCCATCGGCGGCGTCTTCAAGAAAATTGCCATCACCGAGATGAAGCACGCCGAGGCCATCGCCGAGCGGGTGGACTACCTTGGCGGTGTCCCCACCACCCAACCCGCCCCCATCACCGTGGGGGACGAGTGGCGGGAGATGCTCCAACTGGACCTCAAGGCCGAGGAAGAGGCCATCGCCATGTACCGGGACATCATCGCCCTGGCCCGTCAGGAAGGCGACATCGTCACCGCCAAACTCTTTGAAGAAATCCTGATGGACGAAGAGGAGCATCATAACGAGTTCCGCACATTGCTGGAGTAGATATGAAACCCCAGGTCTCACCTGAACCTCTGATCTTTGAAATCTCCCGCCCCGGTCGGTGCGCCGTGGCGCTACCGGAACTGGACGTTCCGCCCGCCGACCTGCCCCAGGAGTTCCTGCGGGACGACCTGCCCCTGCCCGAAGTCAGCGAGGTGGACCTCATCCGCCACTACACCCACCTCTCCCAGATGAACTACGGGGTGGATACGGGCTTCTACCCCTTGGGCTCCTGCACGATGAAGTACAACCCCAAAATCAACGAGGAAATGGCCCGCCTGCCCGGCTTCGCCCACCTCCACCCCTACCAGGACGAGGAAACGGTGCAGGGCGCCCTGGCGTTGATGTTCTTCCTGCAGGAGTTCCTGAAAGAAATCGGGGGTTTCGCCGCCGTCAGCCTGCAACCGGCGGCGGGGGCCCACGGCGAACTGACCGGCGTGCTGATCATGCGCGCCTGGCAGTGCCACCGGGGGCAATCCCACCGCGACGTCATCCTGGTCCCTGACTCCGCCCACGGCACTAACCCCGCCACCACCACGATGAGCGGGCTGAGGGTGATAGAAATCCCCTCCGACGACCGGGGCAACGTGGACCTGAAGGCCCTGGAGGCCGCCTGCCAGGAGCACGGCGACCGGTTAGTGGGCATGATGCTGACCAACCCCAACACCCTGGGGCTGTTTGACGAGCATCTGGAGGAAGTCACTGCCCTCATCCACGAGTACGGCGGCCTGATGTACGGCGACGGCGCCAACATGAACGCCCTGCTGGGCATCGCCCGCCCCGGCGACCTGGGCTTTGACGTCCTTCACTACAACCTCCACAAGACCTTCAGCACCCCGCACGGCGGGGGTGGGCCCGGCTCGGGCCCCGTCGGCGTCTCGGCGGAACTGGCCGACTTCCTCCCCAGCCCTATCGTCGCCATAGACCCGGAGCGCTCCGCCGAAAACAGCCCGTTCTTCACCTTCTACTATCCGCCCAAATCCATCGGACGGGTTAAGGCCTTCTACGGCCACTTCGGGATTATGGTGCGCGCCTACACCTATATCCGGATGATGGGGCCGGAGGGGTTGCGCCAGGTGGCGGAGGGTGCCGTCCTCAACGCCAACTACCTCAAGAGCCGCATCCAGCACGTCTACCACGTCCCCTACAACCGCACCTGCATGCACGAGTTCGTCTGCGAGGGGCGATTCCCCGATGCTCCCGACGTGCGGGCACTGGATATCTCCAAACGGCTCATAGACTACGGCTTCCATCCGCCGACCAACTACTTCCCCCTCATCGTCCGCGAAGCGTTGATGATTGAGCCGACGGAGACGGAAAGTAAGGAGACGCTGGACGCCTTCGCCGACGCCCTCCTGCGCATCGCCGAGGAGGCGCGTACGAACCCGCAACTGCTGCACGAGGCACCCCACAACGCGCCCGTCCGGCGAGTGGACGAAGTGCGGGCGGCGAAGGAACTGATTCTCAGATATAAGAGGTGACAGTCACCTGGCAGGTGACTTGTCACCTTATTCACATGCCACGGACCCCTGCGGCCGTGAGCCTGGTTTTCTGGAGAGTTGCTATGCGTCGCTTTCCGGTGCCGCTGGGATCGCCTGAGGCGACCGAGACGGCAAAAGGAAAGGACCCCTGTCCCAACGGGGCTTCCTCATGTTCCCCTTTTGCCGCTCATCGCCTTTCCTCCCCACCCCCTATATCCTTGTATCCCTGTATCCTTGTATCCTTGTATCCTTTCACCATAAGGAGGTCGCGATGAGTCCTGAAACCCGTTCTCTCAGTGGGCGTCTGAGCACCCATGACCTGGTCGTGGCCGGCGTCTTCGGCGCGCTGGCCATCGTCCTGGCCTTCACCCCGTTGGGACTGATCCCGGTCCCCAACCCCAGCGAGGCGGCCACCAGTCTGCACCTGCCGGCCATCATCGCGGGCATTCTCTCCGGCCCCATCGTCGGCGCGCTGGTCGGGCTGGTGCTGGCGGTCTCCACCTGGTACCTCTACAGCACCGCCTTCATTACTTTCGCCGGGGGGAACCTGCTGGTGGCGCTGGCGGCGGCTTTCCTGCCCCGCCTGCTCATCGGCGTCACCGCCTACTACGCCTTCCGCCCCCTGCGACGCTGGCCTGCCCTGGCCGCCGCCGTCGCCGGACTGGTCGGTACCCTGACCAATACCTTCGGCGTGCTGGGCATTCTCATCTTCCTGGGCACCCTGCCCGTGGCCCTGCTGGCGCCCGTCTTCTCCATGAATGTGCCCATTGAGATTGCCCTGGCGCTGGTGGTCACCATCCCCACCGTCGCCGTCCTGCGGGCTATGGGGAGAGGCCGCGTCGCCGCCCTGCGCGACTGATCACGTTTTACGTTTTGCGCTCCACAATGAGCATCCCGTTCATCCAGACCCGCGCCCTGGAACACGTCTACACCGCCGAGGACGGCCGTTCCATCCCGGCCCTGCGGGGGATTGACCTGACGGTCCATCGGGGGGAGTTCGTCGCTCTGATCGGGCCCAACGGGTCCGGAAAATCCACCCTGGCCCGTCACTTCAACGCGCTCCTCCTCCCGACGGCCGGGGAGGTCTGGGTGGACGGTCTCTCCACCTCCGACCCGCGCCACGTCCAGGCGGTCCGGCAGCGGGTGGGCATGGTCTTCCAGAACCCCGACAACCAGTTGGTCGCGGGGACGGTGGAGGAGGACGTGGCCTTCGGGCCGGAGAATCTGGGCATCCCCCCGGCGGAAATCCGGCGGCGGGTGGACGAGGCGCTGGAAGTCGTCGGGATGACCGACTACCGCCGCCACCCGCCGCACATGCTCTCCGGCGGTCAGAAGCAGCGGGTCGCCATCGCGGGCGCGCTGGCGACCCGCCCCGACTGCATCGTCTTTGACGAGCCGACATCCATGCTGGACGCCGAAGGACGCCGCCAGGTCCTGCAGACGGTCCGGCGCCTCAACGCCGAACTGGGGCTGACCGTCATCCTGATCACCCAGTCTATGGACGAGGCGGCGCTGGCCCGACGGGTGCTGGTGATGGACAGGGGCCGCATCGTGCTGGACGGCCCCCCGGAAGAGGTCTTGGAGGCTCCGGAAGTGGAGGGGTTGGGTCTGGGGCGGCCCTTCGCGGCGGAGGTGGCCCGTCGCCTGCGGGCACAGGGGGTCCCCCTCCCGCGCGGCCTGCTGACCGTGGAGGCCCTGGCTGCCGCGCTCCAGAACATATAACCACGAAGGACACGAAGGGCACGAAGAATTTCTCTTTCTTTCGCTCCTTTCGCGTCTTTCGTGCCTTTCGTGCCTTTCGCGTCTTTCGTGCCTTTCGTGCCTTTCGCGTCTTTCGTGCCTTTCGTGCCTTTCGCGTCTTTCGTGCCTTTCGCGCCTTTCGCGTCTTTCGTGCCTTTCGCGCCTTTCGCGTCTTTCGTGCCTTTCGCGCCTTTCGCGTCTTTCGTGCCTTTCGCGCCTTTCGCTCCCATGCACATTCGGGTAGAAAGTCTGACCCACATCTACGCCCGGGGGACCCCGGCGGAACGGGTGGCCCTGCGGGGGATCACCCTGGAGATCGGGCCGGGGGAGCGGGTGGGCATCTCCGGCCCCACCGGCTCCGGCAAGTCCACCCTGGTCCAGCACATCGCCGGCCTGCTGACGCCTGCGTCGGGGCAGGTGCTGCTGGACGGGGTCCCGGCCCACGCGCGCACCCCCGAAGCCCGCGCCCGACGGCATCAGGTGGGCCTGGCCTTCCAGTTCCCGGAAGCCCAGATGTTTGAGGTGACCGTCTTCCGGGAGGTGGCCTTCGGGCCCCGCCACCTGGGGCTCAGCGCGGACCAAATCGCCGCGCGGGTCCGCTGGGCCCTGGAGATGGTCGGGCTGGACCCGGATTCCTTCGCCGACCGGGTGCCCTTCGCCCTCAGCGGCGGAGAGATGCGGCGGGTGGCACTGGCGGGCATCCTGGCCCTGAAACCCCGGGTCCTGATTCTGGATGAGCCCACGGCCGGGCTGGACCCGCGCGGGCGGTCGGACATCCTGGCCCGCCTGCGCGCCTGGCAGGAGGAAACCGGCGCCACCCTCATCCTGGTCTCCCACCACCTGGACGAGATGGCTGGGCTGGTGGATCGGGTTGTCCTGCTGGCCGACGGGCAGATAGCGGCCGACGGCCCCACCTGCCGTATTCTGGGCGATTGCAGCCGGTTGCGCTCCGTGGGCCTGTCCCCACCCCCGGGCGTGGCACTGCTGGAAGCGCTGCGAGCCGCCGGATGGCCCGTCCACACCGACGCGCTGGATATAGAAGACGTCGTATCTGAAATCGCGCGGGTACTATGAACCTTCTGCTGCCAGGGATGTACTTTGCGGCCGATACGGCCCTGCACCGGCTGGACCCCCGGGTGAAGATGGGGGCCGCGATGGTGCTGATGGTTTTGCCTTTCGCCGCCCGTCACCCCCTCGGGCACCTTCTGACAGTGGGGTTGGTCGGCACGGCGGTCGTCCTTTCCCGCGCCCCGTGGCGGGCGCTTCTGGGCACCCTGCGCACCGTCTTCTGGCTCGGCCTCTTCATGTTTTTCTTCTACTTTTTCACCACCCCGGGCCGCCCCCTGGTCGCGCTGGGCGGAGTGACCGTCACGCTGGAGGGGGTGTTGGCGGGCGCTCTGCAGGTCTATCGCCTCTGCCTGCTGGCCGTGGTCGCCGCACTGCTCACCTACACCACCTCGCCGCTGCAACTGACCCATGGGCTGGAGGCAATGCTTTCACCACTGGCCCGTCTGGGGTTTCCCGTGCGAGAACTGGGAATGGTGCTGACCATCGCCCTGCGCTTCGTCCCGACATTCTTTGAGGAGATAGAGACCCTCTCCCGTGCCCAGAAAGCGCGCGGGATTGACCTGTCGTCGGGCGCGCCCTGGCAGCGGATTCGCAAAACGGTGCCGGTCTTTGTCCCTCTGTTCCTCTCCGCCATCCGGCGGGCCGAGGAACTGGCAGTGGCAATGGAAGCCCGGGGCTTCCGCACCCAGCCCCACCGCACCCGCCTCTACCGCCTGGCCCTGAGCCGGGCCGACGGCGTCGCCGCGCTGATCGTCCTGGCCTGCGGCGTCGCCGGGATCGCCATCCGGTGATTTTCACCGCAAAGGGCGCAAAGAACGCAAAGAAAAAACGCTATAGGGCAAAATCCGCACCTGATATGCTCAAGCGGCTTTTGGCCCCCCTCACCCCCTTTGTCCCCCTCTCCCCCCCGCTTCTCGGCGGGGGAGAGGGGGATAAAAAGGGGATTTTGCGGTGGGCGGCTTCGCCGCCCACCGCAAAATCCCCTTACTTCCCCTCCCCTCTCCCGCCGCTCCCCTCTCCCGCCGCTGAAAGCGAGCGGGAGAGGGGAGGGGCTGGGGGAGGGGTGAGGGTACAGCCCCATACGGCAAGCAAAGTGCGGATTTTGCCTTAGACCGAAAAAACACAAAACCTTTGCGCCCTTTGCGTTCTTTGCGGTAAAATAACTTGTGGAGGTGTCCCATGCTCCTCTGCATAGACATTGGCAACACCAACATCACCTTCGGCCTTTACGAAGGAACGACCCTGGGCCCGCGCTGGCGCATCCGCACCATCCACGATAAAATGCCCGATGAGTACGGCATCCTCATGCTCCAGTTGTTCCGCCATCGGGGGTACGCGCCGGAGGATGTGACGGGGGTCTCCATCGCCAGTGTCGTTCCGCCGCTGACGCCCGTCTTTGAAGCCGTGTGCCGGGAATATCTGGGGCTGGACCCGCTGGTGGTGGATGCCGGGGTGCGGACGGGGGTCCGCATCCGCTACGACAACCCGCGCGAGGTCGGCGCCGACCGGGTGGTGGACGCCGCCGCCGTCCGGGCCCTCTACGGCATTCCGGCCTGTGTGGTGGATTTCGGCACCGCGACCACCTTTGACGCCATCTCCGCCGACGGGGACTACCTGGGCGGGGCTATCGCGCCGGGCATCGGCATCGCCGCCGAGGCACTTTTCGCCCGCACCGCCAAACTGCCGCGCGTGGAGATTGCCCGCCCCCCTTCGGTCATCGGGCGCAACACCGTCCAGAGCATCCAGTCCGGGTTGCTCTTCGGCTATGTGGGACTGGTGGAGGGAATGGTCGCGCGCTTCCGGGCCGAGTTGGGGCCCGAGATGCGGGTCGTGGCGACGGGCGGACTGGCCGAACTGATCGCCCGCGAGACGCCAGTTATAGAAATCGTGGACCCCTGGCTCACCCTGCACGGCCTGCGCATCATCTACGAACTGAACCGTCTGCCCTCGCGATTCGCGGGGGAATAAAATCCACCGGCCTGTGATGCCCAGCGACCTCTCACCTGACTTGCGGGAACGGCTGCGGCGACTGGGGGTGGTACGGGGAGCACGCCTTCTTCCCTCCTCCCCCCGCCGTCCGGTTGCCATAGAGAGCGTCCTGCCGGGAAGTTTCCACCAAACCCCGGCGGGTCGCTGCTGGCTCGCGCGGACGGAATACCCCGCCGGGCATCCCCATGGCCGTCTCCCCCTGCAATCCTTCCTGGCCCTTTCCTCCGATGTCCTGGCGGTCATCGGCGGCGATCCCTCGCTGGCGGCTGTCCCCCTATCCCAGGCTCTCTTCCTGGATACAGAAACCACCGGTCTCTCCGGCGGCACCGGGACTATGGCCTTCCTGGTTGGCCTGGGGTTTTTTGAAGAGGACTGCTTCGTCGTCCTGCAGGTCTTCCTGCGCGACCCCGGCGACGAACCGGCTATGATCGGCTTCCTGGACGAGTTCCTGCCCCGATTCCGCTGGCTGGTGACCTTCAACGGTCGGGGGTTTGACATCCCCATCCTCCAGAACCGCTTCATCCTGGCCCGGCGACCGTTCCCGCTGGACGGCGTCCCCCACCTGGACCTGCTGGCCCCCGCCCGGCGGCTGTGGCGGGAGCGACTGGTCTCCTGCGCCCTGACCGCGCTGGAGCGGGAGATTCTGGGCGTGGTCCGCGACCAGGCCGACATCCCCAGCGGGGTCATCCCTCTGGTCTACCGGGATTACCTGCGGACGGGCGACGCACGGGAGATTCCGCGCATCCTTTACCACAACCGGATAGACATCATGAGCATGCCGGTGCTGGCGGCCCATCTGGGGCGGGTCTTTGCCGACCCGGAAGGGGAAGCCGGGCTGAGCGGAGAAGAACTGGGGGCCCTGGCCCGGTGGTACCGGGACGCGGGGCGGGACTCAGAGGGGCTGCTGCGGGCAGCCCTCCGCCGGGCCCGACCGGGAGCCCAGCGGGCCCGCTACCTGACCGAACTGGCCCGGACGGTCAAACGGCAAGGGGAATGGGGCCGGTCGGTGGAGTGGTGGCAGCAACTGGTGCTGGAGGTGCCGGACCGGGTTGAGCCAGCGGTGGAACTGGCCAAAGTGTACGAGTGGCATCTGGACCGCCCGGGGCTGGCGCTGGGGTGGGCACGGGAAGCGCTACGGCGGGCCGAAAAACTGCCCCCCGGCCCCCGCCGGGAGCAGGAAATCGCCGAAATCCAGCACCGCATCCATCGCCTGGAGCGGCGGATGCTCCCTCATTTGCCCCCTCATCCCCCTTTCCCCCTTCTCCCCCGAAACGGGGGAGAAGGGGGAAAAGAAGAGGGGGTTTGGGGGCGGCGGCTTCGCCGCCGCCCCCAAACCCCCATAATCTCCCCCTCCTGACTACCCACTGGTCATTGCGAGGCGTCGTCCTTTTCGTGCCCTTCGTGCCTTTCGTGCCCTTCGCGCCTTTCGTGCCTTTCGTGCCTTTCGTGCCTTTCGCGCCTTTCGCGAACACCTTCCGCCAGCGCGACGATGCGCTCGTAGCCTGCCCGAATCAACCGCTCTATTTCGTTTGCCGTCGCCCGGTAGGTGACCGGAGAAAGCCCGTACGGGTCCGCGATGCCGTGGGACTCCCCGGCCATCTCAGCCAGCAGGTAAATGCGGTCCCGGGCCTCCGGAAAAGCCTGTCGCATCGCCTCCACATGCTGCGGCGCCATGCCCAGGATGAGGTCCGCCTCCTCCACCATCTGGGGCATCAGTCGGCGGGAACGGTGACCGGTGAGGTCTATCCCCCGCTCCGCCATCGCCATCACCGCGCCTGTGCTGGGCGGCTCCCCATCCTCAGCCCACAACCCGGCAGAAAGAACCCTCCAGCCCCGACGGGCACCATCGCCATCCAGATAGCGGCGCAGCAGCGCCGCCGCCATCGGTGAGCGACACAGATTGCCTGTGCAGACCAGCAGAATGGTTCGTGGGGGCTTTTCGTCGGTGGCGGACAATGAAAACCTCCAGGGTTGGCCTGTATTATGGGCGATGGGTAGCCCACCAGCGGGGGAGTACCTCCCCCGCTGGCCCCCGCAGAACCTCATCGGCCATTGAAGTGAGGGGGGTCTCGGAGACGTTCACTTCTACCAGCCGCGCACCGTTCCGATGGGCCACCACAGGAAGGGACGCGGCCGGGTGCACCAGTGCGGACGTCCCGATCACCAGCATCCACCGGCAACGGGCGGCAGCCTCCCAGGCTTCCTCCAATACCGATGAAGGGAGAGGTTCGCCGAACCACACCACGTCTGGGCGCAACAACCCACCGCAGGCACAGCGAGGGGGGATTTCCGGAAGAGGGACCCGGCGGTCCTCCCCGACCCGACCGCAACGGGCACAGCGGACCCGCCAGATATTGCCGTGGAGTTCCAGCACGCGCCGACTCCCTGCGGCCTGATGGAGTCCGTCCACGTTCTGGGTGATCAGGGTGAAGTCGGGGAGAGCGGCCTCCATCTCCGCCAGCACCCGATGGGCCGGGTTGGGCCGACAGGCGGCAATCCGTTGCCGTCGCCAGTCGTACCACTCCCACACCAACGCCGGGTCCCGGGCAAAGGCCTCCGGCGTCGCCAGGTCCTCCGGGCGAAAGTGGCGCCAGAGACCGTCGGGCCCCCGAAACGTGGGCACCCCGCTCTCAGCAGAGATTCCGGCACCGGTCAGAACAACTACCGGCCCCTCCATACCGCCCTACTCAAAAATCCATGGGTCGGTGGCGCGCTCGTAGGAAAGAATCTCGTCCTCGGTGAAGAAAAGGGGAATCTCAAAAGCCGCCGTCTCCGGGCTATCGGAGCCGTGGACCAGGTTGCGGCCCACCTCCACGCCGAAATCGGCCCGGATGGTGCCCGGAGCCGCCTCCGCCGGGTGGGTCGCCCCCATCGTCCGGCGGGCAATCTCTATGGCCCGTGGCCCCTCCAGAACCATCACCACCACAGGAGCGGAGGTGATATAGCGGATGAGTCCCGGGTAGAAGGGCTTCCCTTGATGGACAGCGTAGTGCCGCTCCGCCAGTTCGGGGGAAATCCGCATCATCTTCATCGCCACAATGCGCAGACCCCTTCGCTCAAACCGGCGGATGATTTCACCAATCAGACCGCGCTGCACGGCATCGGGTTTGATGATGATGAGGGTGCGTTCCACGACGGTTCTCCTGTAAGGGGAAATATTTGCGGCGGCGAAACCGCCGCCGCAATTGCCGTTCTTTGCGTTATTTGAGCAGGTCCAGAGCGCTCCGGTATTCAGCCAGCGCATCCGCCAGCCGTTCGGCCCGCATATAAGCGTCCCCCAGGACGCGCCGGGCCACCGGGTCATTGGGCCGCTCAGCAACATGCGCCTCCATATCCGCCAGCACTTCGTCCAGGAACCTGCCCGTCCGCAACACCTGGGAGTACGCCTCCAGCGAGTCCGCATACAGGCCCGCCTGCCAGAGGGCGCGGGCGAGATTCAGCCGGGCTGCATGGTCTCGCGGACGGGTCCGTAAATGGGCACGCAACGCCTCTACGGAAACCGGGGCTTCCGGTGCCGGAGGGGCTGGTGGCGCGACCTCCAGCCGGGTCGGCGTGGGCGGAGGCGGCGCGACCACCTCCGGCGGCACGACAGTCGGCGGGGCTACTTCCGGCGGTACTCCCGCTTCCAGCGGCGCAGTGGGCGGCGGGGCTGCTTCCACCCCGGGCATCTCGGGCTCCCGCCACGCGGGAACCTCCGGCAGCACCTCCGGAGCCACCACCTCCTCCCCGAACGCGGTCCAGCCAAACGGTTGTTCCGGCGGAGGGACTTCCTCCACAGGTGGAGGGGGCTGGAGGATTTCCGCCTCCGCGCCAAAAGCGGTCCAGCCGAACACTTCGGGTTCAGCCGGTGGCACTTCGGCCCGGGGGACCTCCGGCGGGACGATCTCCTCCAGCCACTCCGGAATCCCTACCTCCGGCGCAGCCATCTCCGGCAGGGCCGCTTCCTCAAGCCACTCCGGAAGTTCTTCTTCTACCTCAGGCGCCTCGGGAGTCACCACCCCCGGCGGCGCTACCTCCCACAGCCACTCCGGGATCTCCGCCGGTACCGGCGCCTCAGGCGGGGCCATCTCCGGTGGAGCAGCCTCCCGCAGCCACTCCGGTATCTCTACCGGAGACGGCACTTCGGGCGCGGCCACCTCCGGTACTTCTGGTACCGCCACCTCCGGCGGTGGAGCAACCTCCCGGCCCATAATCTCGGCCATGCGGGCCTCAGCCTCCGCCTCCGCCGCCGCCCGCAATTCCGCTTCCCGGCCCGCCGCCAGCGACGCCAGCCATGCCAGCGCTTCCTCCCCCTCCGGTAAGCCCCCCTCCTCCAGCCAGGACGGGACCGCCTCCGGGGCCGGCGCCTCCGGCACTGCGGGTGCTTCGGGGACTTCCGGCGCGGCCGCCGCTGGTGGCGTCACCTCCCGGCCCATAATCTCAGCCATCCGGGCTTCCGCCTCCGCTTCGGCCGCCGCCCGCAATTCCGCTTCCCGGCCCGCCGCCAGCGACGCCAGCCATGCCAGCGCTTCCTCCCCCTCCGGCAAGCCCCCCTCCTCCAACCAGGACGGGACCACCTCCGGAGCGGGAGCCTCCGGCGCCTCCGGCGGTGCCACCTCCCGCAGCCACTCCGGAATCTCCGCCGGAACGGGTGCCTCCGGCACCTCCACCTCCGGCGGCGCCACCTCCCGCAGCCACTCCGGGATCTCCGCCGGAACGGGTGCCTCCGGCACCTCCACCTCCGGCGGCGCCACCTCCCGCAGCCACTCCGGGATTTCCGCCGGAACGGGTGCCTCCGGCACCTCCACCTCCGGCGGCGCCACCTCCCGCAGCCACTCCGGGATTTCCGCCGGAACGGGTGCCTCCGGCACCTCCACCTCCGGCGGTGCCACCTCCCGCAGCCACTCCGGGATCTCCGCCGGAACGGGTGCCTCCGCCACCTCCACCTCCGGCGGCGCCACTTCCCGCAGCCACTCCGGAATCTCCGCCGGAACGGGTGCCTCCGGCACCTCCACCTCCGGCGGCGCCACTTCTCGCAGCCACTCCGGGATCTCCGCAGCCTCGGGGACTTCCAGGGGGGCTGAAACCTCAGGCCCAACTTCTTCCGGCATCAGCCAGGCCGGCACTGCAACCCCCTCTTCTTCCACCACAGAGGGGACACCCTCCTCCCCCAGGCCGATTTCCTCCAGCCACGCCGGAATCTCTATCTGAATCTCCGCCGCCCGCTCCAGGTCCACCAGTGCCTGCTCTTCCGGGACAGACACTCCAACCGGTGGGCGCTCAACCGGAATCTCCGGAGCACCGTATTCCAGGTACGGCAGGTACACCTCGCGGGGCGAAAGGGGAGAGGCATCCCCCAGGACCTCCACAGCCCGCTGGTTTTCCGGGTCCACCGCCTCAGCCCGACGCAGGTGCATCTGTGCTTCCTCCCGACCGCTGCGGGTCCAGATTTCCCCCAGAATCAGATTGGCTTTCAGGCAGTATGGCAACTCGTCCAGCACCCGCAGACAGACCTCCTCTGCCTGAACCCGCTGACCATCGTTCCAGAGCGCCTCGGCCAGTGCGACCCTCAGGTCCACCCGTTCCGGTTCCTCCGTGAGCAGGGAGCGGAACGTCTCCACCGCACGGGAAAAGAGCCCTCCCCGGGCATACAGGCGGGCCAGCGCGCCGCGGGTCAGCATCACCCGGGGAGGAACCACCCCATCCCTCCGACCGTAGAGACGCCGCAGTTCCTCCTGAATCACGTCGTTATCCGGGGCCAGTTCAAAGGCCCGCTCCATATGCCAGATAGCCCGCTGGAGGTCCCCCTGTCGGTCATAGATGACGCTCAGCCCAACCCGGGCGACGAAGTCCTCCGGGTCGCCACTGAGCACCCGCTGAAACATCTCCTCCGCCGCATCATCCTGACCGGTTTCCAGCAAGGTCTTGCCCAGGAGACGGTAAGCATGCAGGAACTTGGGGTAATGTTGCAGGATGTGCCGGAGATGCGCAAAGGCTTCGTCGTACCGGCCCCTCTCCACCAGCCCATCAACCTGCTGAACGTATTCCTGGAGACGAATATCGGTCATCTTCCACCCCCTGATTTCAGGCGGAACCGACGGGGGTTCCGGCTACCAGTAGGTTCGCCGGGCACCGAAGGACCGGACCCCCAGCCCAACCACAAGGCCAGCCAGGAAGCCACCGATGTGGGCAAACCATGCGACGCCGCCGGTCGCCATCGTCGCCGCGCCCAGGCTCAGAGCGCCATTGAACAACTGGATAACGAACCAGAATCCCAGAACAAGCAAAGCGGGCAGGCGCGCAATGCGCAGCATATAGAACCCGGGGACCAGGACCCGCACCGGAGCAGCGGGATACAGAACCAGGTAGACCGCCAGAACCCCAGCGATGGCCCCACTGGCCCCCACGCCTGGGACTGTAGAAGACGGCGCGACCATCACCTGAGCCAGGCCCGCCACAATCCCGGCCGCCAGGTAAAAGAACAAATAGCCCAGCCGCCCCAGCGCGTCCTCAACATTATCACCGAAAATCCACAGGTAGAGCATGTTCCCGATCAGGTGCATCCACCCCCCGTGCAGGAACATAGAGGTGAGCAGAGTGATCGGCGCCCAGGGATAGCGGTCCGGGTTGGTGATGAATGCAGGCACCGCTCCCCACATCATGAAGAACCGGTCCAGGTCTGGCCCCATAGATAACTCCACGAAGAAGGCCAGAATGTTGACCGCGATCAGCCCCCAGGTCACCAGAGGGACCCGGCGGCTGGGCAGTTCGTCACTGATCGGAATCATCTTCCCTCCTCATCGGCGGCGGTCGGAGGGTCGCCAGTACGCCCGCTGCACCGCCCGCGCCTCAGAGACGGTCACGATGGCCTGGGGGTCCGTCTCCTCCGCCACTCTCAGGACCGTCGGCAGATTCCGGCGGGGCACAAAGACATCCACGATGCTCACGGAGCCCGCCCGTCCGCGCCCTTCCATCTGGGTGACACCGAACCCGGCCGCCCGCAGGGCCGCCGCAACCGCATCCCCGCTTTCCGTGGAGATAACCCGCACCTCTGAGAAGCCCAGCGCCATCCGCTCTTCCAGCAGCATCCCCACCCAGGTGCCGACGCCGAAGCCGACCACGTAGGCCGCGACGTTCACCACGTTCTGCAAGTTGGTCACCACCTGGGCAATCGCCACAACGTAAATCAGGGTGCTGAGGCTGCCGGTGAGGACCGCCAGCAGTTTGCGGCTTTGCACCATCAAAATTGTGGCGACTGTACTGAGGGAAATGCCGATGACCCGCAGGACGAAGATGAGCAGCGCCTGGAGGGCAGTCTCCATCAGCCTAATCCTCCTTCACCAGCGCCGAGAGAATCACCGAGACGATGCTGACAATCAGCGCCCCCCAGAAGGCTGGCCAGAAGCCGTCCACATAGAAACCGATGCCCAGCCCGTTGGCGATGCGGGCCGATAGCCAAAGGGTGAAGCCGTTGATGACCAGGGTGAAGAGGCCCAGGGTGAGCAGAATCAGGGGGCAGGTGAGGATTTTGAGCACCGGTCGCACCAGGGCGTTGACCAGCCCCAGGATAATAGCCATCACTGCGTAGGCCACCCACGCCGTGCCGGAGACACGAATCCCCGGCACCACCAGCGCGGCCACAAAGAGCGCCAGCGCCATAATCACCCAGCGAATCAATAGTTTCGTCATCTGACCCTCCGAACGGATTTTTCTCTGTGGTCCACTGCAAAAAGTCTCTTTACGCAGCGTGTACGCCAGGGCTATTGCCCTGCACTCCGATGAACGAAAATTTTAGAGCCGGCTTTCGCCTTTGCCCCCCCCATCCCCCCTTGCCCCTTTCTCCCCCGAAACGGGGGAGAAGGGGGCAAGAAGAGGGGGGTTGGGGGCGGCGGCTTTGCCGCCGCCCCCAACCCCCATTATCTCCCCCTGGTATAATAGCGGGTGGTATAATATGAGTGGGTGCGGCAGGCCGTTACCCCCCAGGTGATAAGACCGTAGGGGAGCAGGGTCGCCGTACCCTCTCTTCCGAACAGTCCGAACGGTTGCCAGGGCTCCCAAGCCCGTATACCAGAATGGACTACCAA
>Ga0209276_100378_pt1 | contig 70392 bp, 56 predicted proteins | sample DewCreD2012metaG_3_FD_185473 | JGI IMG/M metagenome (GOLD analysis project Ga0209276, IMG submission 185473) | Hot spring sediment bacterial and archeal communities from British Columbia, Canada, to study Microbial Dark Matter (Phase II) - Dewar... ...
CCGGAAACAGGCTGGTCTGGTTTCGAGATTCGCCCTGGATGTACGCCATAAGAAAATGCCCCGCATCTTTCAGTGCGGGGCATTTTCTTAGATCTGAGGCAGGTTGGCTAGGTTTTCACACAGTCTGCACGGAAGCACCGCGGACACCTAGTGGGACCGCCTTCAGCCGGGAAGCTGTTGATCTGCTCTAGATGTGCTTTTGATCTTCCTACGCAAAAAGTCCAGTCACCGCCAATCGCGACTTGGGTGCAGGCTGAACGCAGGTGTCGTGGAGTGGGCCGAGCCGCATGGATGCGGCGAGAGCGCCGTCAGGACAGGGATGTCCGTTCGGCGCGGGCCCACGGAGCGAGACCGGAGTGAAGGAACCCTGACGAAGGAAGGGCCCAACTAGGAGCAAAGCCCTTGGTTACTTGGGGCTTTTTCAAGTAACTCGCCGAAGGCGAAACAGTCTGCCCTTAGGCAGACGCTCTTGATTTTGCCCCACCCCAGCGAATACAAAAAAGCCCCAACTCTCGCGAATCGGGGCTTTCTGTTAACAGCTAAAGGCGAGAATCAATATTTCTCGATCTTCGCCGCCGCTTCCAACTGCTTACGGTAGGCCGCGAAATCCTGCTGCCCCTCACGGGATGACAGGAAACGACGGTACTGACTCTTCTCCTCATCCGACGCTGGCGCCGCCTGATTAACGCCATTCAGACGCACAATCACAAAGCTGCCATCCGCCGCCGTCAGGCTGCCGTAAACCGGCTTGTCCTTGCCTTCCGGCTTCGGCATACGGAACACAGCCTGCAGCACCTGAGGATCAACACCCTCCTGGCTGCGTGAGGCCGCTTCCACGACCTTCCAGCTCTGACCTTCCTGCTTGGTCGCCGCATACGGCACCTTACCGTCACGCAGGCCTCCCAGCAGCGCCTCACCTTTCGCCTTCACCGCATCGCTGGCATGTTCTTTCGCCAGCTGCGAACGAATCGGCGACGACACCGCTTCCAGCGGCAACTGCTCAGGCTGACGGTGTTCTTTGACATGCACCACCACCACGGTTTCAGGATCCAGCTCCAGCGCAGAACTGTTGGAACCCTCTTCCATCACTTCCGGGCTGAAAGCCGCCTGAATCACCGCACGGTTGGCTGCAACGCCTTCGCCACCCTCGCGACCGAACGGCGCAGTCGTCTGCACTTTCAGACCCAGGTCCTGAGCCGGCTGGGACAGATCCGACGCTTCAAACGCCGCGTCTTCCAGCTTCTTGCTCGCATCGACGAACTTCTGCTCGACCTGCTGAGATTTCAGCTCGTGGGTCAGCTTCTCCTTCAAACTGGCAAACGTCGGCACCGATGGCGCTTCAACGCCCAGCAGCTTGATCAAGTGCCAGCCGAACTGACTGCGAACAGGCGCGGAGACCTGATCCTTGTTCAACGCGTACAGCGCGTCTTCAAAGGCCGGGTCATAGACACCCTTGCCGGCGTAGCCCAGGTCGCCGCCCTTGGTCGACGAGCCCGGATCCTGAGAGAACTCCTTCGCCAGCGCAGCGAAATCTTCGCCTTTGGCCACACGCTGCTGGATTTCTTCAATCTTGGCTTTCGCTTGCGCGTCCGTGGTCTTGTCGTTGACTTCGATCAGGATGTGCGCCGCGCGGCGCTGCTCGGCCAGGTTGGCGATCTCTTTCTGATAAGCCGCCTGCAGGTCTTCATCCTTCACCGACACCTTGTCGAAGAAGGAGGACTTCTTCAGCTCGATGTAGTTGAGTACCACTTGCTCAGGACTCAGAAACTCTTTCGCGTGCTGATCGTAGTGCGCCTTGATTTCGTCGTCGGTGACTTTCACGCTCGACGGATCGGCCGGCAGGGTCAGCGTAGCGAAATCGCGGGTCTGTTTTTCCAGGCGGGCAAACGCGTCGACTTGCGCGTCAGTGACGAACGCACTGCCACCGATGCCGGCACGAATCTGACCGATCAGCATTTCCTGGCCCAGGATCTGGCGGAATTGCAGACGGGAGTACCCGAGCTGGCGAATGACCTGATCGAAGCGATCAGCACTGAATTTACCGTCGACCTGAAATTCAGGGGTCAACAGCATTTGCTGATCCAGCGCGGCTTCGGAGAAACCGAACTTCGAATCGGCGGCGCCCTGCAACAGCAGCTTGCGGTCGATCAAGCCTTTGAGGGCCGAGTCACGCAGCATCTTTTCGTTGAGCATCGCAGGATCGAAATCCTTGCCCAACTGTTGCATCAGCTGGCGGCGTTGCATTTCAACCGCTTGACCCAGTTCAGCCTGGGTGACTTCCTCACCATTGACCTTCGCAGCATCCTGCGAGTGGCTGGTGGCCCGGAAAATGGCATCGAACCCGGTCAGGGCCATCAGAGCGATGATGACCCCGATGATGGTTTTGGCAATCCAGCCCTGTGAATTGTCCCTGATATTCTGCAGCATGTATCCCCCAGAGGGTTGTACTCGACTCACCAGGCTGCTGCACACGGTAACGCGGAGCGTGGGTTGAATCCGGATAGAAGAAAGGCGCATCCGAGGATGCGCCTTCTCGTAACTTGCAAAGCGGACGGGGTTCGATGTGCGTTCCCCGAGTGACAGTCCAGCGCTTGACCAACCGCACGTGCCGCTTCACGCCCCGAACAGAGATAACGCTGTTCCGGGCGGGCAAAGTAAAAAGAAACTTAGTTGACGGCTTCTTTCAGAGCTTTACCGGCTTTGAAGCCTGGTTTCTTGGCCGCTGGAATTTCCAGGGTTTTACCGGTCTGAGGGTTACGGCCGGTACGGGCAGGACGATCAGTGACGGAGAAAGTGCCGAAGCCTACCAGTACAACAGAGTCGCCAGCCTTGAGAGCGCCAGTGACGGATTCGATTACAGCATCCAGCGCACGGCCGGCAGCAGCTTTCGGGATGTCAGCGGATGCGGCGATGGCATCAATCAGTTCCGACTTGTTCACTCTAAGTCCCCTTATATATTTGAGTATTTCTAAGTTTTTTTTGGTGAAACCAAACGAACACGAGCGGCCTGAACAGGCTTGAAGAGCCGCTTTATAGCAAGGGCTCCAAAAACCTGTCAAGGAAGGCCTCCCAGCCTAATGCGTGCTGATCCTCTCCTTGGCGTCAGACTCGCGCTTTTCATCCTTGGCAACCATCTCGGGAGCCACATCCGGCAAGGGCTCCGGCGCGTATTGCAGCGCAATTTGGAGGACCTCGTCAATCCATTTAACCGGTTTGATCTGCAGGTCTGCCTTGATGTTGTCCGGGATCTCCTTCAAATCGCGAACGTTCTCTTCGGGGATGATCACTGTCTTGATGCCACCACGGTGAGCGGCCAGCAATTTCTCTTTGAGACCGCCGATGGCCAGCACCTGTCCACGGAGGGTGATTTCACCTGTCATGGCCACGTCGGCGCGGACCGGAATCCCCGTCAGTGCCGACACTAGCGCCGTGCACATGCCTACGCCTGCGCTCGGGCCGTCTTTCGGCGTCGCGCCTTCCGGCATATGGATGTGCGTGTCGCGCTTCTCGTGGAAGTCCAGAGGGATGCCCAGGCTCTTCGCACGGCTGCGCACCACCGTCAGCGCGGCAGTGATCGACTCGACCATCACATCGCCCAGCGAACCGGTCTTGATCAATTGACCCTTGCCCGGAACAACCGCCGCCTCAATGGTCAGCAGCTCGCCGCCTACCTGAGTCCAGGCCAGACCGGTCACCTGACCGACCTGATCCTGCTGTTCGGCCAGGCCATAACGGAATTTGCGCACGCCCAGGAAGTTCTCGAGCATGTCCGCCGTAACGGTCACGGAAAAACGCTTCTCGTGGGCGTGTTCCTTGACCGCCTTGCGGCAGACCTTGGCGAGCTGACGCTCAAGGCTACGCACGCCCGCTTCACGGGTGTAGTAACGGATGATGTCGCGAATGGCCTCGACTTCGAACTCGATCTCGCCTTTCTTCAAGCCGTTGGCAGCGATCTGCTTGGGCGAGAGGTACTTGGTCGCGATGTTGATCTTCTCGTCTTCGGTGTAGCCAGGCAGACGGATGACTTCCATACGGTCGAGCAGCGCCGGCGGAATGTTCATCGAGTTGGCGGTGCACAGGAACATCACGTCGGACAGGTCGTAGTCGACTTCCAGGTAATGGTCGTTGAAGTTGTGGTTCTGCTCGGGGTCGAGCACTTCCAGCAACGCCGACGCCGGGTCACCGCGCATGTCGCTGCCCATCTTGTCGATTTCATCGAGCAAGAACAGCGGGTTGCGCACGCCGACCTTGGTCATCTTCTGGATCAGGCGACCTGGCATCGAACCGATGTAGGTACGACGGTGGCCACGAATTTCAGCTTCATCACGCACGCCGCCCAAGGCCATACGGACGAACTTGCGGTTGGTGGCGTGGGCGATCGACTCCGCCAGCGAGGTTTTACCCACACCAGGAGGACCGACCAGGCACAGCACCGGGCCGCGAATCTTCTTCACGCGCTTTTGCACGGCGAGGTATTCGAGGATGCGCTCTTTGACTTCGTCCAGACCGTAGTGGTCTGCATCAAGGATGTCCTCGGCGCGGGCGAGGTCCAGACGGACCTTGCTCTGTGCCTTCCACGGCACCTGGACCAGCCAGTCGATGTAAGAGCGAACAACGGTGGCCTCGGCAGACATCGGCGACATCTGCTTGAGCTTGTTCAGCTCGGCGGTGGCTTTGGTCATCGCGTCTTTGGGCAGGCCGGCAGCATCGATGCGCTTTTTCAGCTCTTCGATTTCGTTGTGGCCTTCTTCGCTGTCGCCGAGCTCCTTCTGAATGGCCTTCATCTGCTCATTCAGGTAGTACTCGCGCTGACTGCGCTCCATCTGCTTTTTCACGCGACCGCGGATGCGCTTCTCGACCTGCAGCAAGTCAATTTCGGCATCCAGCAACGCCAGCACGTGTTCGACACGGGCAGACAGGTCAATGATCTCGAGGATTTCCTGCTTCTGCTCGATCTTCAGCGCCATGTGGGCGGCCATGGTGTCGACCAGACGACCCGGCTCATCGATGCTGTTAAGCGAGGACAGCACTTCCGCCGGGACTTTTTTCCCCAGCTGTACGTACTGCTCGAACTGCGCCAGCAGGCTACGGACGAAGACTTCGGATTCACGATCCGGGGCATCGACTTCATCGATCAGCGCCACTTCGGCGCGGCAATGGCCGTCGACCTCGATGAAACGCTCGACAGAGCCGCGCTGCTCGCCTTCGACCAGAACCTTCACGGTGCCGTCAGGCAGCTTCAGCAGCTGCAGCACGGTGGCGACGGTACCCACGTTGTACAAGGCGTCTTCACCGGGATCGTCGTCGGCCGGATTTCGTTGCGCCAGCAGCAAGATCTGCTTGTCGCCGGTCATCGCCGCTTCAAGGGCCTCGATCGACTTCTCGCGCCCCACGAACAGCGGGATAACCATATGCGGATAAACCACAACATCGCGCAGTGGCAAGAGAGGCAGTTCAATAGTCGTCTTCATGATTTCGCCTCTACGGCGGCCTTCAGGCCAAGGACAGATATAAATAAGCTGAAAATCAAGATGGGGGTTGAACCTTAAAAAAACAAGCGTCGCTTTGAGTTAAACCGAAAGCACGCTGAAACGCAGACCGGCTTTGAAAGAAACGCGAAAAGGGCCCGAGGGCCCTTTTCGTTTCCAGTCGCCCGGTGCGTTGCCAGCAGGCTACGCGTCGGGTGCCGCCTTGGCAGGTGGCTCGCTGTTTTCGTAAATCAACAGCGGCTTGGAGGTGCCCTCGATGACGCTCTCGTCGATCACCACCTTGCTCACGTCGGATTGCGACGGGATCTCGTACATGGTGTCGAGCAGAACGCCCTCGAGGATGGAGCGCAGACCGCGAGCACCGGTCTTGCGCTCGAGCGCACGACGGGCAACCGATTTCAACGCATCCGGACGGAACTCGAGGTCCACGCCTTCCATCTCGAACAGCTTGCCGTATTGCTTGGTCAGCGCGTTCTTTGGCTCGGTCAGAATCTGCATCAGCGCAGCTTCATCCAGCTCGTCCAGCGTCGCCAGTACAGGCAGACGGCCCACGAACTCCGGGATCAGACCGAACTTGACCAGATCGTCAGGCTCGACTTCACGCAGGGACTCGCCGACCTTCTTCCCCTCTTCCTTGCTGCGTACTTCGGCGTTGAAGCCGATGCCGCCTTTGGTGGAGCGATTCTGGATGACCTTTTCCAGGCCAGAGAACGCACCGCCACAGATGAAGAGGATATTGCGCGTGTCCACTTGCAGGAATTCCTGCTGCGGGTGCTTGCGACCACCTTGAGGCGGGACGGAAGCCACGGTGCCTTCAATCAGCTTCAGCAACGCTTGCTGCACGCCTTCGCCCGACACATCACGGGTGATGGAAGGGTTGTCGGACTTGCGCGAAATCTTGTCGATTTCGTCGATGTAGACAATGCCCATCTGGGCCTTCTCGACATCGTAATCGCACTTCTGCAACAGCTTCTGAATGATGTTCTCGACGTCCTCACCCACGTAACCGGCTTCGGTCAGGGTGGTGGCATCGGCGATGGTGAACGGAACATTGAGCAACCGAGCCAGCGTTTCCGCCAGCAGCGTCTTGCCGGAGCCCGTCGGGCCGATCAGCAGGATGTTGCTCTTGCCCAGTTCAACGTCGTCGTTTTTCTTGTCGCGCTGGTTCAGTCGCTTGTAGTGGTTGTACACCGCTACTGCGAGGACCTTTTTGGCACGTTCCTGACCAATGACGTACTGGTCAAGGATGCCGCTGATTTCTTTAGGCGATGGCAGTTTATGCGCGCTGCTCTCGGCCTGTGCTTCCTGCACCTCCTCGCGGATGATGTCGTTGCACAGGTCGACGCACTCGTCACAAACAAATACCGAGGGGCCGGCAATCAACTTGCGCACTTCATGCTGGCTTTTGCCACAGAAGGAGCAATAAAGCAGTTTGCCGTTGTCCTCGCCGTTGCGGGTGTCAGTCATTCGATCGATCCAATCCGGTAGGCTTGCAACACAAGATGAGGGCAATTGCTCGATTTTTCAAGTCCGCAGGCGGCACGGAAGTAGCAACCGCCCGCGATCATTGCCCTTCACGCAGTCATTTGGTCATCTGACGCCGATCAATGACCGAGTCCACCAGACCGTATTCAGCAGCGCGTTCGGCGCTCATGAAGTTGTCGCGGTTGGTGTCGCGCTCGATCGCTTCCAGCGTCTGGCCGGTGTGGTGCGCCAGCAGCTCGTTCAGACGTTGACGGATGAACAGGATTTCTTTCGCGTGGATGTCAATGTCCGACGCCTGCCCCTGAAAACCGCCCAACGGCTGGTGAATCATGACGCGAGAGTTCGGCAGTGCGAAACGCTTGCCCTTGGCACCACCGGCCAACAGGAAAGCGCCCATGCTGCAGGCCTGGCCCATGACGGTCGTGGAAACGTCCGGCTTGATGAACTGCATGGTGTCGTAGATCGCCATGCCCGCAGTCACCGAACCGCCTGGGGAGTTGATGTAAAGATGGATGTCCTTGTCCGGGTTTTCCGCTTCAAGGAACAGCAGCTGCGCCGAGATGAGGTTGGCCATGTAGTCTTCAACCGGACCGACCAGGAAGATGACGCGTTCCTTGAGCAGGCGGGAGTAGATGTCATAGGCACGCTCGCCACGGGCGGACTGCTCGATAACCATCGGGACCAGGCCGCCAGCGGCCTGGATGTCAGAGTTCTGCTGAATATAAGAATTGCGGGACATGTCTCGCATTCACTCCCAAATAGTCATGTCTTGAATACGCATAAGCCAGCGCGAAGGCTGGCTTATGGTGTTTTCGAACGAGAGAAGGAAATCAGTCGGCTTGCGGAGCTTCAACCGGCTTGACTGCCTCTTCGTACGAGACCGCTTTATCGGTCACGCTCGCTTTCTGCAAAACAGTATCCACAACTTGTTCTTCCAGCACAACCGAACGAACTTCGTTCATTTGCTGTTCGTTCTTGTAGTACCAGGCCACAACCTGCTCTGGCTCCTGGTAAGCGGAAGCCATTTCCTGAATCAGCTCGCGAACGCGGGTGTCTTCAGGCTTGAGGTCGAATTGCTTGACGACTTCAGCCACGATCAGACCCAGCTCGACGCGGCGCTTTGCCTGCTCTTCGAACAGCTCTGCCGGCAGTTGGTCAGGCTTGATGTTGCCGCCGAACTGCTGAACAGCCTGAACGCGCAGACGGTTCACTTCGTTTTCCAGCAGCGCTTTAGGCACTTCGATCGGGTTGGCGGCCAGCAGACCGTCCATTACCTGATTCTTGACCTTGGACTTGATGGCCTGACGCAGCTCGCGCTCCATGTTCTTGCGAACTTCGGTGCGGAAGCCTTCGATGTTGGTTTCCTTGATGCCGAACTGCTTGAAGAACGTTTCGTTCAGCTCAGGCAGGGTCGGTGCCGACACGGTGTTGACAGTGACGGTGAACTCGGCGGTTTTGCCAGCCAGTTCCAGATTCTGATAATCCTCCGGGAAGGTCAGGTTCAGGACGCGCTCTTCGCCGGCTTTGGCGCCAACCAGACCGTCTTCGAAACCCGGGATCATGCGACCCGAACCCAGCACCAGCTGAGTACCGGTGGCCGAACCGCCAGCGAACGCTTCACCGTCGATCTTGCCGACGAAGTCGATGTTCAGCTGGTCTTCGTTTTGTGCAGCACGGTCGGCTACTTCAAAGCTGACGTTCTGCTTGCGCAGGATTTCCAGCATGTTGTCCAGATCGGAGTCAGCGACGTCAGCCGACAGACGCTCGACGGAAATGGACTCGAAACCGGCAACGGTGAACTCAGGGAATACTTCGAAAGTAGCGATGTACTCGAGGTCCTTGCCCTTTTCGAAGGTTTTAGGCTCGACGGAAGGTGCACCAGCCGGGTTCAGCTTTTGCTCGACCACTGCTTCGTAGAAGGTCGCCTGGATCAGGTCGCCCAGTGCTTCTTGACGAGCACCGTCTTCGTAACGCTGGCGGATCACGCTCATAGGCACTTTGCCTGGGCGGAAGCCCGGGATCTTGGCTTTACGTGCGGTCTGCTGCAGACGCTTGTTGACTTCAGTCTCGATGCGCTCAGCGGGCACGCCAATGGTCATGCGGCGCTCGAGAGCGGAAGTGTTTTCAACAGAAACTTGCATTGATATTCCTCGTTGCACAGACGTTAGCCGGCCGTTTCCGACCCCAGAATCAAGGGCAAGCATTCTAGTGGGTCAAACTCAAGAAGTCACCCTGCTGAATGAGGGTAAATAAAGTGGCATGCAGCCCGGGAGTCACAGACGACTGTTTCAGCCTGCGGGAGGTGTCTGGAACGCACCTGATATGCCCCTATATAAAGGAAGCAAAAGGACGACCGAAACATGATCCAGTCCCTGGAAGCACACCAAACGAGCCCTGTGTCGTAGACTCGCCAAGCTCGCACCGCATTAAAATGCAGTACGCTGAAACAAAAAAAGCCGCACAAGGCGGCTTTTCTTTCACCCCTCAACACCCGAAGTGTTGCGAGACTTGTAACTGGTGCGGACGGAGAGACTCGAACTCTCACACCTTGCGGCGCTGGAACCTAAATCCAGTGTGTCTACCAATTCCACCACATCCGCGTTTTGAAGCGCTTAAAGCAAAGGCGCCAGATTATGAATCTGGCGCCTTTTCGAATATGGGGTGGACGAAGGGGATCGAACCCTCGACAACGGGAGTCACAATCCCGTGCTCTACCAACTGAGCTACGCCCACCATATTGCGTTGTAACCGACGCATTCAAGCTGAATGCTACTTGTGCCAAAGCTGCCTAATGGCGCACCCGGCAGGACTCGAACCTGCGACCATCCGCTTAGAAGGCGGATGCTCTATCCAGCTGAGCTACGGGCACTTATTTCATTTGCCTTCGTGAGACTGCAAATTAAGAGCTTTCAATCACGCTGAGCAGATCTTAACTCTACCTGACTTATTCAACCTTTCGACCTGATCCGCCGCTTCCGGCTTATCCTGTGTGGGGTTGTGCCCGACAAGTGCGACGAATCTTATAGACGGCCCAAAAGATCGTCAACACTTTTTTCAAAAAAATTCAGTTAATTAAAGGGGTTAGCTTATTAAGCGGACCAACCGTCTTTGCCCTTGCGTCAGGTCATGCGAGAATGCGCGCTCTTTTTCCCTCCCCTTCCGATGGTTAATCACGCGTAATGACTGCAAAACTAATAGACGGCAAAGCGATCGCAGCCAACCTGCGCCAGCAGATCGCTCAACGAGTCGCCCAGCGTCGCGAGCAAGGCCTGCGCACGCCCGGCCTCGCGGTGATTCTGGTCGGCAGCGACCCCGCCTCTCAGGTTTACGTCTCGCACAAACGCAAAGACTGCGAAGAGGTCGGCTTCATCTCCCAGGCCTATGACCTGCCCAGTGAAACCAGCCAGACCGAACTGACCGATCTGATCGATCGCCTCAACGACGACCCGGCCATCGACGGCATCCTGCTGCAACTGCCGCTGCCCGAACATCTTGAATCCTCCAGCCTGCTGGAGCGCATCCGCCCGGATAAAGACGTCGACGGTTTCCACCCCTACAACGTGGGCCGGCTGGCCCAGCGCATTCCGCTGCTGCGCCCGTGCACCCCCAAGGGCATCATGACCCTGCTGGAAAGCACCGGTGTCGATCTGTACGGCAAGGACGCGGTCGTGGTGGGTGCTTCCAACATTGTTGGTCGTCCGATGGCGATGGAGCTGCTGCTGGCGGGCTGCACCGTGACCGTGACCCATCGTTTCACCCAGGATCTGGCCGGGCATGTCGGTCGCGCCGATCTGGTGGTCGTAGCAGCGGGCAAGCCGGGCCTGGTCAAGGGCGAGTGGATCAAGGAAGGCGCCATCGTCATCGATGTCGGCATCAACCGTCAGGATGACGGCAAGCTGGTGGGCGACGTAGTGTACGAAACCGCCCTGCCCCGCGCCGGCTGGATCACGCCGGTGCCAGGCGGCGTTGGCCCGATGACCCGCGCCTGCCTGCTGGAAAACACGCTGTATGCGGCTGAGACGCTGCACGGCTGATTTCCCAAGCCCTGAGCAGCAAAGCGCGCACATGAAAAACGGCACCCGAGGGTGCCGTTTTTTATGCGCCGAACGTAGAAGCGTGCAGGTTACTTCTTCGCGGCTTCCCAGCTCTTCAAGAGGTCCGAGTATGCGATGGTTTCGCCCTTCGGTTTCTCGTTGGCCAGTTTGCGTTGCGGCGCGAGGAAGGCACCGTTGCTCTTCTCGGCTTTGGTGTACCACTCTTCGGCCGAGGTTTCCGGGTTCATCTTCGGTGCGCAACCACTCGCGTCCTGCACCTTGGAGCGCTCGATGCGAGTCATGATAGCGTCCTGGTCCTTGGCCAGACCGTCGAGGGCCGCCTGGGCGGTTTTCTCGCCGGTGACGGCTTCAGCCACGTGACTCCACCACAGCTGTGCCAGCTTCGGATAATCCGGAACGTTGGTGCCGGTTGGCGACCATTGCACGCGGGCCGGGCTGCGATAGAACTCGACCAGACCACCGAGTTTCGGCGCCAGAGCGGTCATCTCTTTGGAGTTGATGTCCGATTCGCGAATCGGCGTCAGGCCCACGATGGTTTTCTTCAGCGAGACGGACTTCGACGTCACGAACTGCGCGTAGAGCCAGGCGGCCAGGCGCTTCTTCTCTTCGGTGGACTTCAGGAAGGTCCAGGAGCCCACGTCCTGATAACCCAGCTTCATGCCCTCTTTCCAGTAAGGACCCTTTGGCGACGGCGCCATCCGCCATTTCGGCGTGCCGTCGGCGTTCATGACTGGCAGACCTGGCTTGGTCATGTCAGCGGTGAAAGCGGTGTACCAGAAGATCTGCTGAGCGACGTTACCCTGGGACGGCACCGGGCCGGACTCGGAGAATGTCATGCCTGCCGCTTCAGGTGGTGCGTAAGCCTTGAGCCAGTCGATGTATTTCTGAGTGGCGAACACGGCTGCCGGGCCGTTGGTGTCGCCGCCGCGGGTGATGCTCGAACCGACCGGGTGGCAGTCTTCTACACGGATGCCCCACTCGTCGACCGGCAAGCCGTTCGGCAAGCCTTTGTCGCCGCTGCCGGCCATGGAGAACCAGGCATCGGTGAAGCGCCAGCCCAGGGACGGGTCTTTCTTGCCGTAGTCCATGTGGCCGTAGACTTTCTTGCCGTCAAGTTCCTTGACGTCTTCGCTGAAGAACTTGGCGATGTCTTCATAGGCGGACCAGTTCACCGGAACGCCCAGCTCGTAACCGTATTTGGCCTTGAATTTGGCTTTCAGATCAGGACGCTCGAACCAGTCGGCGCGGAACCAGTACAGGTTGGCGAACTGTTGGTCAGGCAGCTGATACAGCTTGGCCGGCGTGACGACTTTGCCGGACGCGTCTTTGACTTCAGGCGAAGTGGTGAACGAGGTGCCGATGAAGTCTTTGATGTCGAGCGTCGGAGAGGTGACTTTCGAACCTTCCGGGCTGGCCATCAGGTCGGTCAGCGACATCGCCTTGCCGTAGCGGAAGTGGGTACCGATTAGGTCGGAGTCGTTGACCCAGCCGTCATAGATACTCTGGTTGGACTGCATGGCAGTCTGCAGCTTTTCGATCACGTCGCCTTCCTGCAGCAGGTCGTGGGTGACCTTGATGCCGGTGATTTCGGTGAACGCCTTGGCCAGGGTTTTGGATTCGTACTCATGGGTGGTCAAGGTCTCGGAAACCACCTTGATGTCCATGCCGCGGAACGGCTCGGCCGCCTTGATGAACCACTCCAGCTCCTTGAGCTGATCGGCATCGGACAGCGTGGTCGGCTTGAACTCGCTGGAGGCCCACTTCTTGGCGGCATCCTCGTACTGATCGGCCCAGGCCGAAACGCTCAAGCCACTGAGCATTACCATCGTCGCTACCGTCACACTATGTCGCAGCTTGTTTTTCTTATTGAACATAGACACCTCTTGTGTTGATTCTTATGTGATCCAACGTGCTCGCATTTTCGCCTGTAGGAGCGCGCTTGCCCGCGAATGCGATCCGCGTATGCAGGACGAATGGCCTGACACACCGCCATCGGGCAAGCGCTCCTACAGCTACATTTCGCTTTTCTTCAACCCCAACGCATCACCACCAACAGCCAGACCAGAGACAACCCTGAGGCCACCCAGATATTCCAGCTCGTCGCGCCGATCACCATCAGGTGCAGGTAAGCGCTTCCGAGCAGGCCGATGAACAGACGATCGCCGCGTGTGGTGGCAATCGGTAGAAAACCACGACGTTCAATGCTCGCCGAACGCAGTTCCCAGGCCGTCATCGCAACCAGAATCGCAGCGATGGACGCAAAGAAAATAGCAGTTGGCAGGGTCCAGGACATCCACTCCATTTTTCGACTCCTCAGACACGACCAAGAGCGAAGCCCTTGACCACGTGATTACGAACGAACCAGATCACCAGCATGCCCGGCAGAATGGTCAACACCCCCGCCGCTGCCAGCACCCCCCAATCGATACCCGACGCCGAAACGGTACGGGTCATGACCGCTGCGATCGGCTTGGCGTTGACCGAGGTGAGCGTGCGCGCCAGCAGCAATTCGACCCAGGAGAACATGAAGCAGAAGAACGCCGTCACACCGATACCCGAGCCGATCAGCGGGATGAAAATCTTGCCGAAGAACTTGGGAAAGCTATAGCCATCGATGTAGGCCGTTTCGTCAATCTCCTTGGGAACGCCGGACATGAAGCCTTCCAGAATCCACACCGCCAGCGGCACGTTGAACAGACAATGCGCCAACGCTACCGCAATGTGCGTGTCGAACAGGCCGATGGACGAGTACAGCTGGAAGAACGGCAGCAGGAAAACCGCAGGTGGCGCCATCCGGTTGGTCAGGAGCCAGAAGAACAGGTGTTTGTCGCCGAGGAAACGATAGCGTGAAAACGCATAGGCCGCAGGCAATGCGACGCTCAGCGATATCACCATATTCAGGCAGACGTAGTACAGCGAGTTGATGTAGCCGCTGTACCAGCTTTCGTCAGTGAAGATCACCTTGTAGTTCGCCAGCGTGAAGTCCTGTGGGAACAGGGTCAGGCCGCCGAGGATTTCGGTGTTGGTCTTGAACGACATGTTGACCAGCCAGTAGATCGGCACCAGCAGAAACAGCAGGTAGATCCACAGCGGTATGAGCTTTTTGAACGACACTTTCTCGCGCTTGTTCATGGGCGCTCCTCAGTTCTTTTCGCTGTGGGTCATGGCGGTGTAGAACACCCACGACACCAACAGAATGATCAGGAAATACACCAGCGAGAACGCCGCCGCAGGGCCCAGGTCGAACTGGCCGAGGGCCATGGTCGTCAGGGTCTGGCTGAGGAAGGTCGTCGAGTTGCCCGGACCGCCACCGGTGAGCACGAACGGCTCGGTGTAGATCATGAAGCTGTCCATGAAACGCAGCATCACGGCGATGAGCAGTACGCTCTTCATCTTCGGCAGCTGGATGTGTCGGAACACGGCCCAGTTGGACGCCCGATCAATTCGCGCTGCCTGGTAGTACACGTCCGGAATGGCGCGCAGACCCGAGTAGCACAGCAATGCCACCAGCGAGGTCCAGTGCCAGACGTCGATGACCAGCACGGTCACCCAAGCGTCCGACGCGTTGGCCGCGTAGTTGTAGCTGATGCCCAGCACATCGTTGAGCATCCAGCCCAGCAGACCGATGTCGCCACGGCCGAAGATCTGCCAGATGGTGCCAACCACGTTGAAGGGGATCAGCAGCGGAATGGTCATCACGATCAGGCACACCGATGACCAGCGCCCCTTGGTCGGCATGGTCAGGGCGATGCCGATGCCCAGCGGGATTTCGATCAGCAGTACACAGGCGGAGTAGATGAACTGGCGCAGCAGCGAGTCATGCAGACGCGGGTCCTGCAGCACTTGCCGGAACCAGTCGGCGCCGACGAAGTAGCGGCTGGACTGGTCGAAGATGTCCTGCACCGAATAGTTGACCACGGTCATCATCGGAATGATGGCGCTGAACGCCACCAGCAGGAACACCGGCAGCACCAGCCACCAGGCCTTGTTATTTTGCACTTTAGTCATGGGACACCTCGCTGGCCGGCAGTGTGTTCGCCGCGGCCTCCAGCAGAAATTCATCGGCGTAGAGCATCAGCCATTGCGCCGGGAAACTGATCCAGGCCTGCCCCTGGGGCACCGGCTTGTCTTCCTGCACGCGTACTTTCAGCAACTGACCGGCCAGCTTGAGGGTGAGGATCTTGTAGGTCCCCAGGTCCTCGACGTAGGTCACGTCGGCTTGCATGGCGTCATCGTTGGGGCTGTCCCAGACGTGCACGAACTCCGGACGAATCCCGACTTTCAACGTGCTCCACTGAGTGGCGGCCAGACGCTGCTGCAAGGCCTCGGACAACGGCAGGTGGATGCCGCCGAAACCCACGCCGCCGGCTTCAGGCTTGACCTCGATGAGGTTCATGCCGGGGCTGCCGATGAAGTAGCCAACGAAGGTGTGGTGCGGTTTTTCAAACAGCTCGCGCGGGGTGCCGAACTGGACGATCTGGCCGCCGTACATCACCGCGATCTTGTCGGCGAAGGTCGAAGCCTCCAGCTGATCGTGGGTGACGTAAACCATGGTGATGTTGAACTGCTCGTGGATCTGCTTGAGCTTGCGGCGCAGTTTCCACTTCAGGTGCGGGTCGATCACGGTCAGCGGTTCGTCGAACAGAATTGCCGATACGTCATCGCGAACCAGCCCGCGGCCCATGGAGACTTTCTGTTTCTCGTCAGCGGTGAGGCCTTTGGCTTTCTTCTTCAGCAACGGCTGCAGATCCAGCACGTCGGCGATCTCCTGCACCTTGATCTTCACTTTCGCTTCCGGCATGCCCTGATTGCGCAGCGGAAACGCGAGGTTGTCGTACACCGTCATGGTGTCGTAGACCACCGGAAACTGGAAAACCTGAGCGATGTTGCGCTCCTCCGGGGACATGTTGTTGACCACGGTGGTGTCGAACAGGACCTTGCCTTCGGACGGGCTGAGCAGGCCGGAGATGATGTTGAGCAGGGTCGATTTGCCGCAGCCGGACGGGCCGAGCAAGGCATACGCGCCGCCCTGCTCCCAGATGTGGGTCATTTCGCGGATGGCATAGTCTTCAGGGCCGGTCGGATTGGCGCTGTAGCTGTGCGCGAGTTGTTGCAAGCGGATCTCGGCCATCAGGCAACCCTCGCCATGCGCAGGCCCGGCGCCTGAATCAGGCCGCCCTGCTGATCGAATACGAACAGTTTGTGAGTCGGGATGTACACGCGAATCGGCGTGTCCACGTCGTACTCATGGACGCCCGGCAGATGCAGCACCAGCGAGAAATGCTCGTTGCGCACGTGCAGGAATGTTTCCGAACCGCTGATCTCGGCGAGCTCGACGGTCACCGCCAGTTCGAGGTCGTCGTCGTTGGACGGCACCAGGCTGAGATGGCTCGGGCGCACGCCAAAGCGGTATTCGCCGTCACCGATACTGCGCAGGTCGACGTTCAACGGGAAGTGCACGAAGTTGGCGAAGCTGACTTCGTTGCCCTCGATACGACCGGGCATCAGGTTGATCGGCGGCTCGGAGAACAATTCGGCGGCCAGCACGGTTTTCGGCTGGTGATACACCTCGGGCGTGCGGCCGCTCTGGATCACACGGCCTTCGTGCAGGATCGTCGTAGTTCCGCCCAGCGCCAGCGCTTCGTTCGGCTCGGTGGTGGCATAGATAGCGATGGTATTGCGCGTCTCGAACAACTGGCGCATTTCCTGACGCAGCTCTTCGCGCAGCTTGTAGTCGAGGTTGACCAGCGGCTCATCGAACAGAATCAGTTCGGCGTCCTTGACCAGCGCCCGCGCCATGGCAGTGCGCTGCTGCTGGCCGCCGGACAATTCGAGGGGGTGGCGGCTGAGGAATTTTTCAATGCGCAGCATCTTCGCGGTTTCGCGGACGCGGCGGTCGATTTCGTCCTTCGACATCTTGGCCTGGCGCAGTGGCGAGGCGATGTTGTCGTAGACGGTCATGCTCGGATAGTTGATGAACTGCTGATAAACCATGGAGACATTGCGATGACGCACCGCGACCTGGGTGACATCTTTGCCATTCATCAGTACCCGGCCGCTGTCTGGCTTGTCCAGACCGGCCATCAAGCGCATCAGGCTGGTTTTGCCTGATAAGGTGCGGCCCAGCAATACGTTGAATGAGCCGGGTTCAAAGCTCAGCGAAGCATCGTCGATCCAGATCTGACCGTCGACGGCGCGGCTGACGTGCTCAAGCGTGAGAGACATGGCGTGCCCTTTTTATTTGTTTTGTTCGGGGTGTTGCGTGTTTGCCCTATGGCAGGTCGTGACATCCGGTGACCGATTGTGCTGACCGATTGTTGGATAGCGACAATCGTGCCAACCGGACCGTTCAAGAGCTTTCTGGCTGCAATGTGCGGACTAGAGCGGTTGCGACAATTTGCCGCAGAGATCGGCATTCGTTGATGAACATAAATGAACAGGAAAGGCTGAACACCTGAACAAAATGAACATTGACTTTGAACAATCCTGAACAACAATGGGTGGACGTTTTCGAGCAGGGATGCTCTGCCTAGCGGCATCTCGACAACAATAAATAAAAGTACTCGGACGGAGCCATTTCATGGCCACAGCAGGCGCATCCCCCAGCCACGACACCATCATTCAGGACTCATGGGCCCGTTGCCGCGAGTTCGGCCTCGACCACCAGTCACGGCCGTCCTTCGGTCGCCTGCCCGATCAGCAGGTTTCGCAACTGCTCGAGCGCCACCATTCGCTGGTGCAGACCACCCATCAGCAGGTGCTGCCCTTCTACGAGAACATCCTGAGCAATTCCAATTGCCTGATCCTGCTCGCCGATCAGCAGGGTCGCGTGCTCAACTCCTGGGGCAACAAACGCTTCGTGGAACCGGATCAACAGCCGGGTTTCGTCGCCGGGGCCAGCTGGCTGGAGCAAAGCGCCGGCACCAACGCCATCGGCACGGCGCTGGCCTGTGAACAGGCTGTTCACATTGAACACGATGAACACTTTCTCAAGGCCAACCGTTTCATGACCGGCTCGGCGGCACCGATTTTCGATGCGTCGCGGCGGATGATCGCGGTGCTCGATGTGTCCAGCGACAGCTTCCTGCCGCCCTCCCATACCCTTGGGATGGTCAAGATGATGAGCCAGACCATCGAAAACCGGCTGATCCTCGACCAGTTCCAGCACAGCCATTTTCAGCTCGTGTTCAATACCGGCCTGAACAACCTCGACAGCCAGTGGGCCGGCCTGTTGGTGTTCGATGAAAGCGGCCGTGTGCTCTGCGCCAACCGTCGCGCCGACAACCTGCTGGGTCTCAGCCTGCTCAACGCCAACATCGAAAACCTGTTCAAGGCACCGATCGCCGATCTGCTTGATCAAATGGAAGGCCAGCCCTTCCCACTTCAGGCCTCTGGCCACAACCGTTTTCATTGCGTGTTGAAGCGGCCGAAGGCGCCGGTGCTCAAGCTCAGGACGGTGCCTGCGCCTGTCCCGATTCAGTCCCGATCAATCACGGTAGGCGCCATTGAGTCCGGCATGGGGGACGAGCGGATCGAGAAAGCCGCGCGTCAGGGGCAGCGACTGCTGGAGAAGAATGTCCCGCTGTTGATCCTGGGTGAGACGGGTGTGGGCAAGGAAGTTTTCGTCAAGGCTTTGCACCGCGCGAGCTCCCGCGCCGATCAGCCCATGATTGCCGTGAACTGCGCGGCGATCCCGTCGGAGCTGGTCGAGGCCGAACTGTTTGGCTATGAAAAAGGCGCGTTCACCGGCGCTCACCATAAAGGCAGCATCGGGCTGATTCGCAAGGCCGACAAGGGCACGCTGTTTCTCGACGAGATCGGCGACATGCCGCTGCCGGTTCAGGCGCGTTTGCTGCGGGTGTTGCAGGAACGATGCGTGCAGCCGGTGGGCAGCAGCGAGTTGTATCCGGTGGACATCCGGGTGATTTCCGCGACCCATTGTTCGCTGCGCGAGCATGTGCAGAACGGGCGGTTTCGTCAGGATTTGTACTACCGCATCAGTGGCTTGAATCTGGAGTTGCCGCCGCTGCGGGATCGCAGCGATAAACCCGCGCTGGTTCGCGCGATCTGGGAGCAGCACCGCGAACCGCAGCAGACAGCAGGCTTTGAGCCGCAGGTGATGGAGCTGTTCGAACGGCACCCTTGGCCGGGAAACCTGCGGCAGTTGAGCAACGTGATTCAGGTGGCGTTGGCCCTGGCCGATGATCAACCGATTTCCACCGAGCATCTGCCGGAAGACTTTTTTGCGGACCTGGCGATGGGCTGTGAGCGCGTCGAGCCCGAGACAGTGCTCAACCGCAAGGCTGCGCTGGACACGCCGGAGGAGTTGAGCGAGTTGTTGCAGGCGGCCGGCGGGAACATCTCGCAGTTGGCGAAACGCCTGGGGGTGAGCCGGAATACGCTGTACAAGCGGCTGAGGGAACAGGGGTTTTGAAGGCTTAGATGGTTCCCACGCTCCGCGTGGCAACCCGCCGATGACGCTCCGCGTCAAATTAGACGCGGAGCGTCAGACGAGTTGTTCCCACGCAGGGGGTCGCCACAATCAGCACAGAATTGTAACGGTGGCTTGGGCAAGAAGAATTATATGGCTATATTTGGCCAATATTTCCGAATGCGAGCATACGTCATGATTATCGTCCCTCTCGGTGAGGCCAAGGACAATCTGTCAAAACTGGTAGATGACGCTGCGGCGGGCCAGACTATCACGATCGCTAAACATGGTCGCGCAATGGCGCGCCTCGTCCCGATCGGGCGGCCCACCGGTAAACGCATCGGTGCTATGAAAGGTATTCTTCAACTACCGGACGACTTCGATGCACCGCTTTCTGCCTCTGTGCTGGATGATTTCGAAGGCAGTCGCCCATGAGGATACTGCTGGATACTCATATTCTTCTGTGGGCTCTGACTGACGACCCGAAGCTTTCTCCCAAAGCAAAAAAACTGATCGAAACCGCTACTGAGGTTTACATCAGCGCCGCCACGTTTTGGGAGATGTCGATAAAGATTGGCTTGGGGAAACTAACGGCCGATCTTGAGGAGATTCGCGAGTACTGCCGAGACAGCGGCTTTATCGAGCTCCCTGTCAGCGTTGAACATGCAATCGCAGTCAAAGATCTGGAACACCATCATCGCGACCCATTCGATAGGCTAATCGTTGCTGCCGCCATCACTGAACCGATGAAGCTAATTACGTCAGACGCGATGGTTGCCAGGTACACGTCGCTCGCAGTGCTGGCTTGAGGCGCCCAAGCGCGAACGGCAGCAGGCCAGTAGAAATCAACAATTTGCCAAACGACCTTCGGGACGCTGATCGTTCCCACGCTCCGCGTGGTAACCCCGCCCAAGACGCTCCGCGTCAACGAAGACGCGGAGCGTCTGGCGAGGCATTCCCACGCGGAGCGTGGGAACGATCAAGCGATTTAACACGCGCGGCTGATCAATCCGCCAAGCGCCAGGTCGTGCTGCCTTTGCTGTCTTCCAGCACCACGCCCATGGCGGTGAGTTGATCGCGGATGCGGTCGCCTTCAGCCCAGTTCTTGTCAGCGCGCGCCTGCAGGCGTGCGGCGATCAAGGCTTCGACCTCGGCCGCATCCACACGACCTTCGGCGCCGGCGCGCAGGAAGTCATCGGCTTCCAGCTGCAACACGCCCAGCACACTGGCCAACTCCTTCAAACGCGCCGCCAGACCTGCCGCTGCGTTGACATCGCTGTCACGCAGACGGTTGATCTCGCGGACCATCTCGAACAGCACCGCGCACGCTTCCGGCGTACCGAAGTCGTCGTTCATCGCCGCCGAAAAACGCTCGACGTACGCTTCGCCACCCGCTGGCTCCGCAACCGGCAGACCCTTGAGCGCGTGATAGAACCGCTCCAGCGCGCCTTTGGATTCTTTCAGGCTGTCTTCGGAATAGTTGATCGCGCTGCGGTAGTGGCTCGACACCAGCAGGTAACGCACCACTTCCGGGTGGTATTTATCCAGCACGTCGCGAATGGTGAAGAAGTTGTTCAAGGACTTGGACATCTTCTCGCCATTGATGCGGATCATGCCGCAGTGCAGCCAGGCGTTGGCGTAGGTCTTGCCGGTCGCGGCTTCGCTCTGGGCAATCTCGTTTTCGTGGTGCGGGAATTCCAGGTCGCTGCCGCCGCCATGAATGTCGAAGGTATCACCCAAGCAGCAGGTGGACATTACCGAGCATTCGATGTGCCAGCCCGGACGTCCTGCGCCCCACGGCGATTCCCAGCTCGGTTCGCCCGGCTTAACGCCTTTCCACAGGACGAAATCCAGCGGATCGTCCTTGGCTTCGTCGACCTCGATCCGCGCGCCGATGCGCAGGTCTTCGATCTTCTTGCGCGACAGCTTGCCGTAGCCGAGGAATTTGCCGACGCGGTAGTACACGTCGCCATTGCCCGGGGCGTAGGCATACCCCTTGTCGATCAGGCGCTGGATCATGTCGTGCATGCCGCCGATGTAATCGGTGGCACGCGGCTCCATGTCCGGCTTGAGGATGTTCAGGCGCGCTTCGTCCTCGTGCATCGCGTCGATCATGCGCGCGGTCAGGGCGTCGAACGCCTCGCCGTTTTCACGGGCGCGGTTGATGATCTTGTCGTCGATGTCGGTGATGTTGCGCACGTAGGTCAAGTCGTAGCCGCTGAAACGCAACCAGCGGGTGACGACGTCGAACGCCACCATGCTGCGGCCGTGGCCCAGGTGGCAGTAGTCGTACACGGTCATCCCGCAGACGTACATGCGCACCTTGTTGGCATCCAGCGGCTTGAAGACTTCTTTGCTCTTGCTGAGCGTGTTGTAGATAGAAAGCACGTTGCCTACCTTAGCTCCACGAGTCGCGGAGCGTCACAGTCCGGTTGAAGACCGGATGACCGGGTTTCGAGTCCTTCAGATCCGCGCTGAAATAACCTTCGCGTTCGAACTGGAAACGGTCTTCCGGCTGAGCGTCAGCCAACGACGGTTCAGCGCGACAACCGGTCAAAACCTGCAAGGAGCCTGGGTTGATGTTGTCCAGGAAGGTCTTGCCCTCTTCTGCTTTCTCAGGGTTTGCCGACAGGAACAGACGGTCGTACAGACGCACTTCGCACTCGATGCTTTCCGCTGCCGGCACCCAGTGCACAACGCCTTTGACCTTGCGGCCTTCAGGGTTCTTGCCCAAAGTTTCCGGGTCGTAGGAGCAGCGCAGCTCGACGATGTTGCCGTCGGCGTCCTTGATCGCTTCGTCGGCGCGAATCACGTAGCTGCCACGCAGGCGCACTTCGCCATTCGGCTCAAGACGCTTGTAGCCTTTCGGCGGCTCTTCCATGAAGTCTTCACGGTCGATGTAGATCTCGCGGGAGAACGGCAGCTTGCGCACGCCGAGCTCTTCCTTCTGCGGATGGCGCGGCAGTTCGAGGTGGTCGACCTGGCCTTCCGGGTAATTGGTGATCACGACTTTCAGCGGACGCAGCACGCACATGGCGCGCGGGGCGTTGTGGTCCAGGTCCTGACGGATGCTGAATTCCAGCATGCCGAAATCGACCACGCCGTCGGAACGGTTGGTGCCGATCATTTCGCAGAAATTGCGGATCGACGCCGGGGTGTAGCCGCGACGGCGGAAGCCCGACAGCGTCGACATGCGCGGGTCGTCCCAGCCATGCACGTGCTTTTCATCGACCAGTTGCTTGAGCTTGCGCTTGCTGGTGATGGTGTAGTTCAGGTTCAGGCGCGAGAACTCGTACTGGCGCGGCTTGCACGGCACCGGCAGGTTGTCGAGGAACCACTCGTAGAGTGGGCGATGGCTCTCGAATTCCAGGGTGCAGATCGAATGGGTGATGCCTTCGATGGCGTCCGACTGACCGTGGGTGAAATCGTAGATCGGGTAGATGCACCACTTGTCACCGGTCTGGTGGTGGTGGGCGTGACGAATACGGTAGAGGATCGGATCGCGCAGGTTCATGTTCGGCGACGCCATGTCGATCTTGGCGCGCAGCACACGGGCGCCGTCTTCGAACTCACCGGCTTTCATGCGGCTGAACAGGTCGAGGTTTTCTTCGACGCTGCGATCGCGGAACGGGCTGTTCTTGCCCGGCTCGGTCAGGGTGCCGCGGTATTCACGAGCCTGCTCGGGGGTCAGGTCATCGACGTAGGCATTGCCCGTTTCGATCAGATGCACCGCCCAGGCGTACAGCTGGTCGAAGTACTGCGAGGCATAACGCACTTCGCCGGACCACTCGAAGCCCAGCCATTTGACGTCGGCTTCAATGGCGTCGATGTATTCCTGGTCTTCCTTCGCCGGGTTGGTGTCGTCGAAGCGCAGATGCGTGACGCCGCCGAATTCCTGAGCCAGACCAAAGTTGACGCAGATCGACTTGGCATGACCGATGTGCAGGTAGCCGTTGGGCTCCGGCGGGAAGCGGGTCACGATCTGGGTGTGCTTGCCCGAATCCAGGTCTGCCTGCACGATGGGGCGCAGGAAGTTGGTTGGAATGGCAGGGCCTGCCTTGGAATTCGCAGCGGCATCTTGAGTGGGCTTGCTCATAGGATCCTTGTACGGGTCGCGGCCAGGAAGGCCGGTTAAATCAAAGCGCCTATCATAGCCGAAGCTGTCAAGCCCCTGACAGCGCGCTGTGACAAAACTGCCGAGATGGGCGCGGTGTCAGTGGCAACCGCCGGCGCAATCGCAGCTACCCGAGCAGCGGCTACCCTCTGTAAACTGCCCGCCTGGTGTGAATCAGCGGCACTGGCCTCGCACCCCGATGGCCGACTGCCGCGATCACTGCCTTTCACCACGACTTCAAAGAGCGAGCTGACCATGTCGAAAGTAAAGCTGACCACCAACCACGGTGAAATCGTTCTGCAATTGAACGCAGAGAAGGCGCCGCTCACCGTCGCCAACTTCATCGAATACGTCAAAGCCGGCCACTACGAAAACACTGTATTTCACCGCGTGATCGGCAACTTCATGATCCAGGGCGGCGGTTTCGAGCCCGGCATGAAAGAGAAGAAAGACAAGCGCCCGAGCATCCAGAACGAAGCCGACAACGGCCTGCCGAACAAGAAGTATTCGGTGTCCATGGCCCGCACCATGGAGCCCCATTCAGCCTCGGCGCAGTTCTTCATCAACGTCGCCGACAACGACTTCCTCAACCACAGCGCCAAGACCGTACAGGGCTGGGGCTACGCCGTGTTCGCTGAAGTGGTGGAAGGCACCGACGTGGTCGACAAGATCAAAGGCGTCGCCACCACGTCCAAGGCCGGTCATCAAGATGTGCCGACTGACGACGTGATCATCGAGAAAGCCGAGATCGTTGAGTGATATTGCTGATCTCCGATCTGCACCTGGAAGAGGAACGCCCGGACATTACCCGGGCGTTTCTCGGTCTGCTGAATGGGCGCGCTCGTGGGGCCGAGTCGCTGTACATCCTCGGGGACTTTTTCGAGGCCTGGATTGGCGATGACGCCATGTCGCCCTTCCAGCGATCGATCTGCCAGGCGTTGCGCGCGTTGAGCGACAGCGGCACGCGGGTGTACCTGATGCATGGCAATCGCGACTTCATGATCGGCCAGGCGTTTTGCAAAGCCGCGGGCTGCACGCTGCTCAAGGACCCGAGCGTCGTGAATTTCAACGGCGAACCGGTGTTGCTGATGCACGGCGACAGTCTGTGCACGCGTGACGAAGCCTACATGCGCATGCGCCGTTATCTGCGCCACCCGCTGACGCTGTGGGTGCTGCGGCATCTGCCGTTGAGCACACGGCACAAGCTGGCGCGCAAGCTGCGCAACGAAAGCCGTGCGCAGACGCGGATGAAGGCCAACGACATTGTCGATGTGACGCCTGAAGAAGTGCCGCGGGTGATGAATGCGTCTGGCGTGAAAACGCTGATCCACGGTCACACCCATCGGCCTGCGGTTCACGACGTTCAACTGAGTGAGACCAAGGCGCAGCGCATCGTGCTGGGGGATTGGGATCGCGAGGGGTGGTTGCTGCAGATCGATGAACAGGGCTTTCATCTGGAGTCGTTTGCGTTTGAGGCCTGACCCGGGTTTGGCGACACGTAAGGATTAATGCGGACTATCGTCGGACTTAGAACCTGTAGGAGCGTGGCTTGTCCCGCGATCTGGCGCCTGGCGGCAGTAGACCGGTAAAACGCGATGCACCTGATACACCGCGCTTGCAGGTTTACGACCGGCTCCCGGCCGATCGCGGGACAAGCCAGGCTCCTACCGTCTGCCCCGATAGCTGTGATCAATGCCCTCCCCCAGGCGCCGCCTTCGCGGTAAACGGCGGTTTGGCCAGCCAGATGATCAGGATCAACGCCAGGAATACCCAGCCCATCATGTAGAAGTAGTCCACCGTCGACATCATGTACGCCTGACTGGTGACCATCGAATCGAGCTGCGCGTACGCCTGATTGCTCGCCCCGCCCAGGGTCTCCAGCGCATGCCGCGTGGTCGGGTCGTAGGCGTTCACGCTTTCGCTCAGGTACGCATGGTGCTGATCGGCGCGGCGTATCCAGATCCAGGTGGTCAAGGACGCTGCGAAGCTGCCGCCCAGGTTACGCAGGAACGTCGCCAGGCCCGAGCCGTCGGCAATCTGCGACGGCGGCAGGTCAGAGAGCAGAATACTCAAGGTCGGCATGAAGAACAGCGCTACACCCGCCCCCATGAACAACTGCACCAGCGCGATATGCTCGAAATCCACCTGACTGGTGAAATCCGCACGCATGAAGCAGCTCAGGCCCATCGCCAGAAACGCGATGCCGGCCAGCAGTCGCAGGTCGAATTTGTGCGCATAACGGCCCACGAAGGGCGACATCAACACTGGCAGCACCCCGAGTGGCGCCACCGCCAGCCCGGCGTAAGTCGCCGTATAGCCCATCTGGGTTTGCAACCACTGGGGCAGGATCAGATTGATCCCGAAGAACGCCGCATACCCCCCGATCAGACAGAGCGTCCCGTAGCGAAAGTTGCGAAACGCAAACAGCCGCAGGTTGACCACCGGGTGATCATCCGTCATCTCCCAGATGACAAATGCCGCCAGACCAATCGCCGAAATCGCCGAACCGATAATGATGAAGTTCGACTCGAACCAGTCCAGGTCATTGCCTTTGTCGAGCACGATCTGCAGCGCACCCACGCCGATGATCAGCGTGATAAGCCCCACGTAATCCATGGGCTGGCGACTGGTGCTGACCGGCCGGGTCGCCATCTGCTGGCGCACGACGAACGCTGCGAACAGACCGATCGGTACGTTGATGAAGAAGATCCACGGCCAGCTGTAACTGTCGGTGATCCAGCCGCCGAGAATCGGCCCGGCAATCGGCGCTACAACCGTCACCATCGCCAGCAATGCCAATGCCATCCCCCGTTTCGCAGGGGGATAAACGGCGATCAGCAGCGTTTGCGTCATCGGGTACAACGGCCCGGCAACCATGCCCTGCAATACCCTGAAACCCACCAGCTCAGGCATCGAAGTGGAGATGCCGCAGAGGAAGGAGGCCATCACGAACAGCAGCGTGGCCCAGAGAAACAGTTTCACCTCGCCGAAGCGCCGGCTCAGCCAGCCGGTCAGCGGCAGCGCGATGGCATTACTGACCGCGAACGAGGTAATAACCCACGTGCCCTGCTCTGAACTCACGCCGAGGTTGCCGGAGATGGTCGGCAGGGCCACGTTGGCGATGGTGGTGTCGAGCACTTGCATGAAAGTCGCCAGCGACAGGCCGATGGTGGTCAGCAACAGGCTTGGCGGCGTAAAAGAAGCGGGAGCGTTAGTACTCATCGCGAATCCTTTGACACTCGAAGATCACCCCGGCCGGCAGAAGCGGGCCGGGGCAGATGGATTGGCGAATCAGCGCTGGGCCGTCTTGCCGCTGGTTGGCGCGCTGTTCTCGTGGATTACGCGGGCAATCATCGTGTCGGCATCGGCCAGTTGTCTGGCGTAGACATCGGTGGTGAACAGCGGCTGCTTCGGCGGTTGCTGCGCCAGCACCGGACCGCTCTGGTCGTGCAGGTTCACGTCAACGGTGGTCGACAGGCCGATGCGCAGCGGGTGTTTGGCCAGTTCGTCGGCATTGATGCGAACCCGCACTGGCACACGCTGGACGATCTTGATCCAGTTACCGGTGGCGTTCTGCGCGGGCAGCAAGGCAAAGGCACTGCCGGTACCGGCGCCGACGCTGTCCACGGTGCCGCTGTATTTGACGTCGCCGCCGTACAGGTCCGCTTCGATGTCCACTGGCTGGCCGATGCGCATCTGGCCGAGCTGGGTTTCCTTGAAGTTGGCGTCGATCCACAGCTGGTCGAGGGGAATCACCGCCATCAGCGCTGTGCCCGGCTGAACCCGCTGACCCAGTTGCACGGTGCGCTTGGCGACGTAACCGGTGACCGGCGCGATCAGAGTGCTGCGCGCATTGCTCAGGTAAGCCTGACGCAGTTGCGCGGCCGCCGATTTGACGTCCGGGTGCGAAGAGACCTGAGTGTCGTCCACCAACGCGGTGCTGGTTGCCAGCTGCTGCTGGATGTTGGTCAACGCGTTCTGCGCGGTGGTCAGGTCATCCTTGGCGTGGGACAGCTCTTCCTGGGAAATCGCCCCGCCCGCCGCCAGGCTGCGACGACGGTTGAAGTTGTCCTGTGCTCTCTGCACTTCAGCGCGCTGGGCAGCCAGTTGCGCCTTCATGCCATCGACGTTGCTGTACAAACCGCGCACCTGACGCACCACTTTCGCCAGATTGGCTTCGGCACTTTGCAGCGCGACTTCGGCGTCATTGGGGTCGAACTGCACCAGCACCTGACCTTCGCGGACCAGATCGCCGTCATCGGCGCCAATGCTCACTACCGTCCCGGTGACTTGCGGGGTGATCTCCACGACGTTGCCGTTCACGTAGGCATCGTCGGTGCTCTCGCTCCAGCGACCGTACATTTCGTACCAGGCCCAGACGCCAATCACACCAAGTACCACGATCAGCAACAGGCCGAGCAACAACAGCTTGCGCTTGCGCGGATTCTTGGTCGGCGTGGTCTTCTCGGCGGCTTTGTCAGCGGCATTGTCAGGCGCCGAAGCGTTGACGTCCTTTTGTTCGTTTGCAGCATTGTTGTCGGTAGTGGCAGTGGCCATGACGATTACCTTAATGAGTCAGCGAAGCAGTTGACGGGACGACCGGGGCGGCGTTTTCGCCGGACTTGCTTTCTTCGAAGCCTCCCCCGAGGGCCTGCATCAACTGGATCGAAAGATCGATTTGTTCCGCGTTGAGATCAGCCTGTTGGCGTTGCGATTGCAGCAGTTGTTGCTCGACGCTCAGCACGTCCAGGTAATTGCCGATACCGGATGAATAGCGCTGAACGACGGTGTCGTAGGATTTCTGAATCACGTCAGTCGCCTGCTGGCGGGCCTCGATCTGGCGGCGGATATCGCGCAACTGACCGATGCCATCGCTGACATCCCCCAGCGCCCGGACCAGCGTCTTGTTGTACTGCGCCACGGCGAGGTCGTAGTCGGCGTCCCGCGCGTCGAGGTCGGCGCGGCGGCGGCCACCGTCGAAGATCGGCAGCGACACCGTCGGGGCGACGTTGAAGAAGCGACTGGCCGAGCCAAACATCGCATCACCCAGCAGCGACTCCACCCCTGCCGACGCACTCAGGTTGAGGTTCGGATAGAAGCTGGTCTTGCTGACGTCGATGTTTTTGCTCGCCGCTTCAACCCGCCAGCGCGCGGCGACCAGATCCGGACGACGGCCCAGCAATTCGGCAGGCACCACCGAAGGCAAGGCGACTACTGCGGGCTGCAGGACGGCAGGCCGGCTCAGCAGTTCGCCGCGGTCCGGGCCTTTGCCCATCAGCACGGCCAACTGGATTTTGGCGCTGCGCAGGCTCTTGTCCGCGTCCGCCAGGGATTCGCGGGAGTTGGCTTCAAGGCTCTGGGTCTGCTCGTACTGGTACTCGCTGTCGATGCCGGACTTGAAGCGCCGCGAGCCGAGGTCCAGCAATTGACTCGTGCGTTTGAGGTCTTCGGCTGCCAGGTCGCGGACGATGTAGGCCTGGCCCAGGTCGCTGTAGGCACGGGCGACATCGGCAGCCAGGGTCAGTTGAGCCGCTTGCTGATCGACTTCGCTGGCGCGGGCCTGGCCCAGCGCCGCTTCCCACGCAGCACGCTGGCCGCCCCACAGATCGAAGTTGTAATTGAAGCCGGCGCTGAGGCTGCGCAAAGTGCTGTAGCGCCCGCCTGCACCGGTCGGGTCCTGGTCACGGGCCAGGCGCGAACGGCTGACGCTGGCGTCGGCTTCTACGGTCGGCATGCGTTCGGCGTCGGCGGCATACGCCTGCGCTGTGGCCTGGTGGGTACGGGCCGCAGCGATCTGCATGTCCGGACTGTCGCGCAGCGCTTCGCTGATCAGGCTATTGAGCTGCGGATCACCCAGGCTGGTCCACCAGTCGCGCTTCGGCCATGCCGCTGGAGACAGGGTGATGCCGTTGAGGCTCCGGGCGGTCTGCAGACTGTTGGAATCGATGCCGACGGCTTCGGTTTTCAGGCCTTTGGAGCTGGCACAACCGGCCAGCACCAGTGCCACGACTATCACGCTCAAGGACGTGCGCAGGGTTGAGCCCCGCTGAATGTGAGTGCTCATCGTTCGGCGATCCGGGCAATCGTGATGGAGTCGCCCGAGGCAACCAGAATTTTCGTCAGAATCTTTTCCAGCGCCAGCAGCTCGCTGTCTTCCAGCACGCCCACCATCTCGTTCATCGCGTGTGCGCCGATTTCCGGCAGCAGGTCGGAAAGCGCCTTCCCTTCGTCGGTCAGCACCAGTTGCACCTGACGTCGGTCGGATTCCGAGCGCGCGCGTGACAACAGATTTTTCTGCTCAAGACGGTCGAGCATGCGGGTCATCGAGCCACTGTCGAGGTTCAACATGCGACAAATGTCAGCCGGGGTCTCGGCACAGAACCGGGCGATCATCACCAGCACTTTGTATTGCTGTGCAGTGACGCCATGGGGCTCGAGATACCGGTCGAGGATGCGGTTTTTCAGCTGATCAGCCCGACCCAGCAACATGCCGAGCAGGTTGTCGTGAAAATTTTCAGGAGTGAAATGTGCCATTGATAGCTACCCATTATCTGCTTAGGCAGTGAATGGAGCTGATCTTACTGCCTAGGCAGCAAACACACAATGAAACAATATTTAAGGCGCGCGAATTCGGACGAACGTGGTTCGCCCGGTTAATGAGGTGATCCGGAGGTAGAGCAACTGAGTGAGTTCGCCACCGATCCGTAGGAGCCGGCTTGCTGGCGAATGCGTCGTGACGGCCGATGATTACGTCGAATGTGCGAACCGATTCGCGGGCAAGCGCGCTCCTACAAAAGAGCGTTTGCCATTGATGGGCTCAAACCGCCGGCACACCGCTGTGAAAGCGGAAGTCTTCGTCCGGGCTCAGGATCAGCTCGCGCTCGGCCAGACGGATTTCTTCGATCTTGGCGTCAACGTCTGCTTCGTTGCCGTAGGTGTAAGCCAGCTTCAGATAATCCTGAAAATGCCGGGCTTCGGACTTGAGCAGGCTGGCGTAGAACTTCGACAGGTCTTCATCCAGATGCGGCACCAGCGCAGCGAAGCGCTCACACGAGCGGGCTTCAACGATGGCGCCGACGACCAGCGCGTCGGTCAGGCGATACGGGTTGTGGGTACGAACGAGTTTGCGCAGGGACCCGGCATAGCGCGCCGAGCTGATGTTGGCCATCGGGATGTTGCGCTTCTTGATGATGCCGATCACCTGCTCGAAGTGACGCAGCTCTTCGCGCGCCAGCCGCGACATTTTGGCCAGCAGATCGAACTTGTCGTTGTACTGGAACATGAACTGAAACGCCGCGCCGGCAGCCTTCTTTTCATTGTTGGCGTGATCGATCAGCAGGATATCCAGATTCTGCAAGGCGGCCTGAACCCAGCTGTCGGGCGTGGGGCAAAGCAGGAAGGCGTCGATTTCTGGATAAATCTGCATGGGTTCACGGATGGCTGGCTGGGCAAGGCGCAGCATTATACGGAGCCTGACGGGCAGAGCCAGCCTGGGCAGATGAAAAGCGCAGGATTTACTTCCAGCGCGTGAGGGTCACGCCACTGTCAGACCGCGCCCATCGCATCCTTGAGGAAGCCGGGCGCGATGTAGCGCTCGTAGTGCGCTTCGGAGAGCAGGAAGAACTCCCGATCAATGGCATCGCGCAACTCAGGCAGCGACCAGTCGCGAAACTCCGGCAGCAGCACCATGCCGTAGGCGTCCAGCTGGTTGATCACCCGCGCGCCCCGGGCAATCAACTGGTACGCCCAGCAATATTCGGACTGGTGCGGGACGAAACGGATCTTGCGCTGCTCCAGTTGCGACCGCAGCTTTGCCGGATCGAAGACCTCGACCTTTCCCGCCATCACCTGCACCAGCAGCTGCTCCAGGCGCAGCCAGACGGCGCGCTTTGCCTCTTCGTCGTAGCCGTTCCAGTGAATCACTTCGTGGTGGAAGCGCTTGCATCCACGGCACACGAGGTCGCCGTAGACGGTGGAGCACAGGCCCACGCAGGGCGTCTTGATGATTTGATTGGGCATGGCAAGGCAACACGACGGCGAACGAAACAAGCCGGCATGTTAGCCCTTTGTCTAACGAGGTACACCCTTCAACCTGTAGGGGCTAACTTACCTTCAGCGGTTTTTTACCGTAGAATCACCGGGCCTTTTAAGGCGCCAATGTCCGTTGGAAGCTGTTTTCAAAGCGTCACGAGCACAGTCAGGGCTTTTTACCCTCGTAGAGAGCCCAACCCCGCAGTCCGGTTTAACGCAGGTTCGCCCTGCGTTCCCCTCTCAAACCGTTCGATGCAGGCGTAAAACTTTGAAAACAGCTTCTGTTGGAGATCGTCAGCTTCCTGCCAAGAAACTTTAAAAAGTTCGAGCGCGCCGATGCGGACCTTCTCTGGATGAGCGTCCCGGACACCCATTTGGGACCACTGATGAGGGTAATACTGTGCTTGAAGCCTACCGTAAACACATCGAAGAGCGTGCCGCCCTGGGTATCGTGCCCCAGCCGCTTAACGCCGAACAAACCGCAGGCCTGGTCGAGCTGCTGAAAAACCCACCGGCTGGCGAAGAAGCTTTCCTGCTTGATCTGATCACCAATCGCGTTCCACCTGGCGTTGACGAAGCTGCCTACGTCAAAGCCGGTTTCCTTTCTGCTCTGGCCAAGGGCGAAGTCACTTCCCCTCTGCTGGACCGTAAACACGCTGTAGAGCTGCTCGGCACCATGCAGGGCGGTTACAACATCGTGACCATGGTCGAGCTGCTGGACGACGCTGCATTGGGCCAGGTCGCTGCCGACCAGCTCAAGCACACCCTGCTGATGTTCGACGCGTTCCACGACGTCGCTGAAAAAGCCAAAAACGGTAATGCAATCGCCCAAGGCGTTCTGCAGTCCTGGGCTGACGGCGAGTGGTTCCGCAAGCGTCCGACCCTGGCTGACAAGATCAGCCTGCGCGTTTTCAAGGTGACCGGCGAAACCAACACCGACGACCTGTCGCCTGCGCCTGACGCCTGGTCGCGTCCAGATATCCCGCTGCACGCCCTCGCCATGTTGAAGATGGCCCGGGAAGGCATCGTGCCTGACGTTCAGGGCTCCATCGGCCCGATGAAACAGATCGAAGAAATGCGCGGTCAGGGTTTCCCTATCGCCTACGTGGGCGACGTGGTCGGCACCGGTTCTTCGCGCAAGTCGGCGACCAACTCGGTGCTGTGGTTCTTCGGCGACGACGTCCCGAACGTACCGAACAAGCGCGCTGGCGGTTTCTGCTTCGGCACCAAGATTGCCCCGATCTTCTACAACACCATGGAAGATGCCGGCGCTCTGCCAATCGAATTCGATGTCTCGAACATCAACATGGGCGACGTGATCGACGTTTACCCATACGCTGGCAAAGTCTGCAAGCACGACAGTGAAGAAGTCATCACCACCTTCGAACTGAAGACCCCGGTGCTGCTGGACGAAGTCCGTGCCGGCGGTCGTATCCCGCTGATCATCGGCCGTGGCCTGACCGACAAGGCGCGCGCCGAGCTGGGCCTTGGCCCAACCGACCTGTTCAAGCTGCCTGAAGCCCCTGTCGACACCGGCAAAGGTTTCACCCTGGCGCAGAAGATGGTGGGCAAGGCCTGCGGTCTGCCGGAAGGCAAAGGTGTGCGTCCTGGCACCTACTGCGAACCGAAGATGACCACCGTCGGTTCCCAGGACACCACCGGTCCGATGACCCGTGATGAACTGAAAGACCTGGCGTGCCTGGGCTTCTCGACCGATCTGGTGATGCAGTCGTTCTGCCACACCGCGGCGTATCCAAAGCCGATCGACGTGACCACGCACCACACGCTGCCTGACTTCATCATGACCCGCGGCGGCGTTTCCCTGCGTCCGGGCGATGGCATCATCCACAGCTGGCTGAACCGCATGCTGCTGCCGGACACCGTCGGTACCGGTGGTGACTCCCACACCCGTTTCCCAATGGGGATCTCGTTCCCGGCCGGTTCCGGTCTGGTGGCGTTTGCCGCGGCCACTGGCGTGATGCCACTGGACATGCCTGAGTCGATCCTGGTCCGCTTCAAGGGCGAGATGCAACCGGGCATCACCCTGCGCGACCTGGTTCACGCGATTCCTTACTTCGCGATCCAGAAGGGTTTGCTGACCGTCGAGAAGAAGGGCAAGAAAAACGCCTTCTCGGGTCGCATCCTGGAAATCGAAGGCCTGGACAACCTGAGCATCGAGCAGGCATTCGAACTGTCCGACGCCTCGGCCGAGCGTTCTGCCGCAGGTTGCACGATCAAGCTGTCGAAAGAATCGATCACTGAATACCTGAACTCGAACATCACCCTGCTGCGCTGGATGATCGAACAGGGTTACGGCGATCCGCGCACCCTGGAACGTCGTGCTCAAGCGATGGAAGCCTGGGTCGCCAATCCGGAACTCATGGTTGCGGACGCTGATGCCGAGTACGAAGAAATCATCGAGATCGATCTGGCCGACATCAAAGAGCCTGTGCTCTGCGCGCCAAACGATCCGGACGACGCCCGTCTGCTGTCCAGCGTTGCTGGCGAGAAGATTGACGAAGTGTTCATCGGTTCGTGCATGACCAACATCGGTCACTTCCGCGCTGCGGGCAAGTTGCTGGATCAGGTCAAGGGTCAGCTTCCTACGCGTCTGTGGCTGTCGCCGCCGACGAAGATGGACGCTCATCAACTGACCGAAGAAGGCTACTACGGTATCTACGGCAAGGCCGGCGCGCGCATGGAAATGCCGGGCTGCTCGCTGTGCATGGGTAACCAGGCACGTGTGGAGCCGAATTCGACCGTGGTGTCGACGTCGACCCGTAACTTCCCGAACCGTTTGGGTGATGGGGCGAACGTGTATCTGGCGTCGGCTGAGTTGGCGTCTGTGGCGTCGATTCTGGGTCGTCTGCCGACGGTTGAGGAGTATATGGAGTACGCGGGCAAGATCGACAGTATGGCTGCCGATGTTTACCGTTACTTGAGCTTCGATCAGATCGCGGAATTCCGTGAGGCTGCAGCGAACGCTAATATCCCGGTTGTTCAGGCTTAATAGCTGAGACTGTGTTGAGAGAACCCCGCTTCGGCGGGGTTTTTTTATGGGCTTTTTTGCTGGCGCGGGTATTTGGGTTTATGCGAATTTTTGTGGTGGCGCTGAAGTTGGCCTAACGGCCAATGGTTTCGCCTTCGGCGAGTTACTTGGAAAAGCACCCCAAGTAACCAAGGGTGCCTGCTCCTGGTTAGGTCCCTCCTCCGTCGGGATACCCTCTCTCCGACGATGCTCCGTGGGCCCGCGCCGAACGGACATCCATGTCCTGACGGCGCTCTCGCCGCATCCATGCGGCTCGACCCACTGCGCATCGTCTGCGTTCGGCCTGCACCCAAGTCGCGATGGGCGGTGTCTGGACTTTTTGCGTATGAAGATCAAAAGCAGATCAAAAGCTTCCCGGCTGAAGCTGGTCCTACGGGCGCGCGCGCTGCTTTTAGTGGGACCGGCTTCAGCCGGGAAGGGGCCGGTGTGGACGACGGCAATTTCACGGCCTGACACGTTGATCGTTCCCACGTTCCGCGTGGGCATGCATCCCGTGACGCTCCGCGTCACAACGCGCGATGTCCATGCTTTTGGGCGCTGGCGGCGTAGCCATGGCAGCAATTGGCCGCTTAGACTGTCCCCTCTTTCTGTTTTCAAAGGATGAATCCAGTGAATGTTGCTGTCGATCAGGTGGTTATCCATCGTTTTACCGAAGCCCATATCGAAGGTGTCACCGCGTTGTATAACGACCCTGAGGTGTGTCGTCAGGTGCTTCAGATGCCGTATCAGTCGGCCGATGTCTGGCGCAAACGGCTGGCAGGGGCGGATGAGCGTTCATTGAAGCTTGTCGCTCTGCATCAGGGTCAGGTGATAGGCAACATTGGTCTGGAGCAATACGCGCGCATTCGCCAGCGCCATGTCGGCGCGATCGGCATGGGCGTGGCGTCGGGCTGGCACGGTAAAGGCGTTGGGTCGAGACTGATGGCCGCCGTGCTGGAAGTCGCGGACAACTGGATGAACCTGCACCGGGTTGAACTGACCGTATTTGCCGACAACGAAGCCGCCCTGGCCCTCTACCGCAAGTTCGGCTTCGAAACCGAAGGCCGCCTGCGGGACTACGCCATACGCGACGGCGTCCTCGTCGACGCCATCAGCATGGCCCGATTGAAATAACCGCTCAGCCTTTGGAAGAGCGACGCAGAGGGTCTGGGGATGCATGCCCACGCGGAGCGTGGGAACGATCAACAGCATTCGCGAGCAAGCTCGCTCCCACAGACAAGATGTCCGATCAGCAAAATTGCCAGCGTCCACACTGGCCCCTTCCCGGCTAAAGCCGGTCCCACTAAAAGCAACGGGTGCAGTCAGTGGGGCCGTCTTCCCGGCTAAAGCCGCTCCCACTAAAAAGCACACCGCGTACACCCTGTGGGACCGGCTTCAGCCGGGAAGCTGTTGATCTGCTTCTGATCTGCTTCTGATCTGCTTCTGATCTGCTTTGCTTTTGATCTTCATACGCAAAAAGCCCAGACACCGCCAATCGCGACTTGGGTGCAGGCTGAACGCAGGTCTCGCGGAGTGGGCCGAGCCGCATGGATGCGGCGAGAGCGCCGTCAGGACATGGATGTCCGTTCGGCGCGGGCCCACGGAGCGGGACCGGAGTGAAGGAACCCTGACGAAGGAAGGGCCAAACCGAGAGCAAGCACCCTTGGTTACTTGGGGTGCTTTTCCAAGTAACTCGCCGAAGGCGAAATGTCTGCCGTTAGGCAGACGCTCTTGACCTTCAGAACGCCGACAGTCTCCAAGAGACCATAAAAAAAGCCCCGCGTCTCTCAACGCGGGGCTTCCTGTTACTACCGACTAAACCCTCAAACCACAGCCGACTGCCCACTCATCGCCAGATCCAGCAACTCACGGTTAGCGACCGCATACATCGCATAATCGTTACCGCTCGCCGCACGCAACTCCACCAACATCGCGCGCCAGCGCTCGACCATCGGCAAATGCTGCTCAAGCCACAGACTCAAACGCTCCTCGACATCCGCAGGACCATTCGGCATCTGCAACACCGACACCGTAATCGCCCGCTGCTGCCAATCGATATCATCACGGAACGCCTCACGGGCCAGCGCCTGCCAATTGTTCTCCACCGGCAACGCACTGATCTGCTGCAGATACCACGTCACATCCAGCGAACTGCCCACCGCGAAATACACCTTCGCCACGTCCGCTGCATTCTGACCGGTCACATCAGACGCCTCGATGATCGGCAACAGCGTGTACAGGTGACTCGTACCCGCCACCATCCGCGCCAGCAACTCCGGCACGCCCGCCGCGACGTACTCCTGATAACGCGTCTGCCAGACCTCACGGGTCGGGCCTTCCAGCAACTCGTCCAGCTTCAGACCCAGCGCCGCGATGTGCGGACCGAAGTGCGCCACATCACGGGCCGCGTCCAGTTCATTGCGACGGCTGCGCAGGAACCAGCGCGTCGCGCGACGGCCCAGACGCATCAGCTCATCCATCAACGCCAGCTGAATCTCGGCCGGCACCTTGTAGTCCAGGGACTCGATCTGACGGAACCAGTGCGGGAGGTGGAAAATGTCACGCACGATCACGTAAGCGCCGGCCACGTTGGCTGCGGTCATGCCGGTGGACTCTTTGAGTCGCTGCACGAACGTGATGCCCATGTGGTTGACCAGATCGTTGGCGATCTGCGTGCTGACGATTTCGCGCTTCAGACGGTGACGACGCATCGACTCGGAGAACTTCGCGCCCAGTGACGGCGGGAACGCCGTTTCCATGTCGCGCGCCAGGTAGTCGTCGTCCGGCACACGGGATTCCAGCAGCGCTTCCTTGAGGTCGATCTTGCTGTAGGAAATCAGCACCGACAGCTCGGCCCGGGTCAAGCCCTTCTTCTCGGCGATGCGCTCGGCCAGTTGATCTTCCGCCGGCAGAAACTCGATGGCACGGTCCAGCTTGCCGCGCGCTTCCAGGTCACTCATCAGGCGCTTGTACTCGGCGATGCGCTCGTAGGCACGGCGCTCCGCCAGGGACAGGGCCTGGGTCTGCTTGTAGTTGTTGCCGAGAACGAGGTTGCCCACTTCGTCGGTCATGCTTTCGAGCAGCAAGTTGCGCTGCTTCTCGGTCATGTCGCCCGCCTGGACCACTTCGTTCAGCAGGATCTTGATGTTCACTTCGTGGTCGGAGCAGTCCACACCACCGGCGTTATCAATGAAGTCGGTGTTGGTCGCGCCGCCCATCAGGCCGAATTCGACACGGCCCAGTTGGGTCATGCCAAGGTTGCCGCCCTCGCCCACCACTTTGCAGCGCAGCTGATTGCCGTTGACGCGCAACGCGTCGTTGGCCTTGTCGCCGACGTCCGCATGGGACTCGGTGCTGGCCTTGACGTAGGTGCCGATGCCGCCGTTCCACAGCAGATCCACCGGCGCCTTGAGCAGCGCGTGCATCAACTCGGTCGGGGTCAGTTTGTCAGCAGTGATGTCAAAGCGCGCCTTCATCTGCGGAGTGATCGCGATGCTCTTCGCGCTGCGCGGGAAGATACCGCCGCCTGCGGACATCAGGCTAGTGTCGTAATCGGTCCACGCCGAACGCGGCAGGTCGAACAGACGCTGACGCTCGACAAAGCTGCTCGCCGGGTCCGGATTCGGGTCGATGAAGATGTGCAGGTGGTTGAAGGCCGCGACCAGTTGCAGCTTGTCGGACATCAACAGGCCGTTACCGAACACGTCACCGGCCATGTCGCCGACGCCGATCACGCTGATGCTGTCCTGCTGCACGTTGATGCCGCGCTCGCGGAAGTGGCGCTGCACGCCGACCCACGCGCCCTTGGCGGTGATGCCCATTTTCTTGTGGTCGTAACCCGCCGAGCCGCCGGAAGCGAAGGCGTCACCAAGCCAGAAACCGTAGTCGATGGCGATACCGTTGGCGATGTCGGAGAAGGTCGCGGTGCCTTTGTCGGCGGCGACGACCAGGTACGGGTCATCGTCGTCGTGGCGCACGACGTTGGCCGGCGGCACCAGGACGCCTTCTTTCAGGTTGTCGGTGATGTCCAGCAAACCGGAAATGAACAGGCGGTAGCAGGCGATCGCTTCGGCCTGGATTTCGTCGCGGGTCCCAGTGGTCGGCAGACGACGGGGCAGGAAACCACCCTTGGCACCGACCGGCACGATGACCGAGTTCTTCACCTGCTGGGCTTTGACCAGACCCAGCACTTCGGTGCGGAAGTCCTCTTCACGGTCGGACCAGCGCAGGCCGCCACGGGCCACGTTGCCAAAGCGCAGGTGAACGCCCTCGACGCGCGGCGAGTAAACGAAGATTTCGAACTTCGGCACCGGCTTCGGCAGCTCGGGGATCAGACGCGGGTTGAACTTGAAGCTGAAGTAGCTCTTGCTCTGGCCGTTGGCGTCGGCCTGGTAGAAGTTGGTGCGCATGGTCGCCTTGATCAGGTCAAGGTAGCGACGCAGGATGCGGTCTTCGTTGAGCACTTGCACGCCGTCCAGCGCAGTCAGAATCGCCTGCTCCAGACGCTGCTGCATGTCGTCGAGGTCGCCGCCGCTCAGCTTGCGTGCCAGATAGAAGCGGGTCTTGAACAGACGCGTCAGCTCGCGAGCGATGTCGGCGTGGTTGTTCAGCGTGCTGGCGATGTAACCCAAGTCAAAGCCCAGACGGATCTGCTTCAGGTAACGCGCGTAGGCACGCAGCAGCGCCACGTCGCGCCACGGCAAACCGGCCGTCAGCACCAGGCGGTTGAAGGCGTCGTTCTCGGCCTCGCCACGAACGATGTGGACGAAGGCGTCCTGCAGCGTGTCGTTGAGCTGTTGCAGGTCCAGGTTCAGGCCTTCGCCGTAGGTGAACGCAAAATCGTGAATCCAGAACTCGCGGCCGTTGGTGTGGCGCAGGCGGTACGGGAATTCACCGAGTACGCGCAGGCCGAGGTTTTCCAGAATCGGCAGAACGTCGGACAGCGCCAGCGGCGTGTCAGCGTGGTACAGCTTGCAGTGCAGCTGCGCCTTGTCGCCCGACAGCGGCTGATAAAAGCTCATCACCAGCGGATTGGCTTCGGACAGGCTCAGCACGTGTTGCATGTCGACCACGGCGGAGTGCGCGGCGAAACGCTCGCGGTAGCCGGCCGGGAAACCTTTCGGGAAATCGGCCAGGACATTGGTGCCCTGGGCTTCGCCGAAGCTTTCGATGACCAGACTGGCGTAGTCGTCTTTCCACGAACGGCAAGCCTGGATAACTTCGTTTTCCAGCTGCAGCGGGTCGATGTCTAGGGCGACTTTCGGGTCCACACGCAGAATCAGCTGCACGCGCGCCAGCACCGACTCGGAGAAGAACGTCCAGAACTCGCAGTCAGTGGCTTTCAGGCGATCCATCAGCACTTGCTGGATCTTCTGACGGACCTCGGTGGAGTAGACGTCGCGCGGCACGTAGGCCAGGCAGTAGCAGAAACGGCCGTACGGGTCCTTGCGCAGGAACACGCGAATCTTGTTGCGCTCCTGGATCTGCACGATAGACATGACGGTGGTGAACAGTTCGTCCACCGGGGTCTGGAACAGGTCGTCGCGGGGCAGCACTTCAACCACTTGCGCCAGTTCCTTGCCCAGGTGCGCCTTGGCGTCGAACCCGGAGCGGCGTTCGACTTCGGCGACCTTGCGGCGGATGTACGGAATGGCGCGCACGCTTTCGCCATACACCGACGAGGTGTACAGGCCCATGAAGCGCGATTCCTTGATGACGTTGCCATCGGCGTCAATCTGGCGGATCGACACGTAGTCCGGGTAGGCCGGGCGATGCACGCGGCTCGGGTGCGCGGCCTTGGCGAACGACAGCAGGGTCGGCTCCTGCAGATACTTCACTGCATAGCCTTCGATGTGCAGGTCTTCGCCGGTGAGGCCTGCGCGCAGCAGTTTGGTCAGACCGAGGAAGGACGACGGGTCGTAATGGAGCTGACCGCCTTCGTCTTCGTTGCTGACGGTGAATTCTTCATAGCCGAGGAAGGTGAAGTGGTTGTTCACCAGCCATTCGAGGAACACCTTGACCTCGGATTTCTCCTCCGGGTCGATGTTGTATTCGGTGGCGTCGATGCCGGCCAACAGCTCGTGGAGCTTGGCTTTCATCGGCTCGAAGTCTTCAACGGCAACGCGGACTTCGCCCAGCACCTGCTCCAGTTCGCGGGCAAGCACGTTCAGCTCCGCGGCATTGGCGCAACGGTCGATCTCCAGGTACATCAACGATTCTTGCAGCACGCCGTCGCCGTTGGTGCCTTTTGGCAGCAGTTCGAGCAACTGGCCTTTCTCGTCCCGACGCACGCTGAGCACGGTGGTCTGCAGCGTGTGGATGCTGTAGCCGCGGCGGTTCAGTTCGGTACGCACCGAGTCGACCAGGAACGGCAGGTCGTGGTGCAGCACTTCGACGGCGGTGTGGGTGGACTGCCAGCCGTGACGTTCGTAATCGGGGTTGTAGACCCGCACTTCAGGGGTGCCGTGCTCGAAGTGTTCGAGCAGGCGCCAGGCCGAGAGGGTGCAGCCGGCCAGGTCAGAGAGTCTGCGCTGGGTGAGTTCGTCGAGGGAGATGATGCCGAAGAATTGGTCGGCGAACAGCGCCACTTGTGGCAGTGCCTGTTCGCTGATGTGCTGAGCCAGTGCCGCTCGCAGTTGGTGCTGGAAGTCGGACTTGCTGGCTGCGGTGAAGAACGCCATCTGTGGTACTCCGATTGGCTTGAGCTTTTATATAGGAGAGATGCGTGTGTCGGGTGGAGCGTGTTCGTTTGTCACGTTTGCGTATGGTCGATGATAGTCAGCATAACGTGACAGGGGGCGTCGCGTTTCGCGTTGCCTGTTTTACTAACGCTTTTGGTGTGTGTGCCGTCACATTTGTTCGGCTCTGGTGCAGCTTAACGAGTGGCGCCCTGAATCTGCTTGCGATGCTGCGACATATTCGGACATCGGGTTGCAGGCTTCGGGTTGAGGGGACTGATTTATTTACAGTGCTTCATCGTAAATTAATCTGTCCCCGGATCTGCGGCGTTGCTCAGTGCGCCAGGATCAAGAGCGTCTGCCTGAGGGCAGACTGTTTCGCCTTCGGCGAGTTACTTTTAAAAAGCACTAAAAGTAACCAAAAGTGCCTGCTCTCGGTTGGGCCCTTCGTTCCTCAGGGTTCCTTCACCAAAGTCGCGATTGGCGGTGACTGGACTTTTTGTGTACGAAGATCAAAAGCGCGTTTAAGCAGATCAAAAGCTTCCCGGCTGAAGCCGGTCCTACGGTCAGCGCCAATCCCACTGGAAGTACGCGATGCTTTTTAGTGGGACCGGCTTTAGCCGGGAAGAGGCCGGTTTGGTCGCCATCAATTTCGCGGTTGATCGTTCCCACTGGATGCACGCGATGCCTTCGTAGGACTGGCTTTAGCCGGGAAGAGGCCAGTTTGGTCGCCATCAATTCCGCGGTTGATCGTTCCCACTGGATGCGCGCGATGCTTTTTAGTGGGACCGGCTTTAGCCGGGAAGAGGCCAGTTTGTGCGCCATCAATTTCGCGGTTGATCGTTCCCACTGGATGCACGCGATGCTTTTTAGTGGGACCGGCTTTAGCCGGGAAAAGGCCAGTTTGGTCGCCATCAATTCCGCGGTTGATCGTTCCCACTGGATGCACGCGATGCTTTCGTAGGACTGGCTTTAGCCGGGAAGAGGCCAGTTTGAGCGCCATCAATTTCGCGGTTGATCGTTCCCACTGGATGCGCGCGATGCTGTTAGTGGGACCGGCTCTAGCCGGGAAGAGGCCAGTTTGTGCGCCATCACCCCTGTAGGAGCCGGCTTGCTGGCGAACGCGGTGGGTCAGGTTCACCCAACCGTTACCCTGATCGCAAACAGCAATCTTCAGCAAATCTCCCGCAGGACTGGCAAAATCCCACCCTGCCCTGAACCACGCCAGAGGAATCGCCGCCATGCAAATGACCACCGACAGCTTCATCTATAACCCATGCGACGAGGAGGAAGATGATATGGCGCTGGCCTGTTGCCATGGCAGCAGCACCGGTGATCTGTTTCTGCTCGCGCGTTTTCCTGATGAGGATGAGGTCGATATCACGTTCCGTGACGACACCATTCACGTCGAAGACAACATCACCGTCACCTTGAGCGCTACCCGGCTGCTGGTCGAAATCGACGCCGCCGACGCCAAGCCCCTTGGCGGCGATACCGCGTATGAGATCACCCACAGCACCCCCGCCAATGAATTGGCCGAGCTGGACGCCACGCTGCGGATCATCCTCAAGGATGTCGGAACGTACGTCAGCCCGATCAGTTGAGCCCCCCGCCGGCACCGGGCGCCAATTGACGCAAATGTAAGACAGTTCTTGTTTTTGCCCGGTCCTTTGCGGAAAAGCCGAAAAAACCCGCCGGCCGATTAGTCGGCGCCCCTGCGATGGATTAAAGTAACGCCCCCAGCTTCGGCGCCACTTGGCGCTGCTGCCTCTCCTGCCAGGAACTGTCATCGATGGAACATCGTGAAGCGTTGATCGCGCTGCGGACCTTTCTCTCCACCCAGATTCTCGGGCAGGAGAAACTGGTTGAGCGCTTGCTGATCGCGCTGCTGGCCGACGGACACATGCTTGTCGAAGGCGCGCCCGGTCTGGCGAAGACCAAGGCGATCAAAGAGCTGGCTGAAGGCATCGAAGCGCAGTTCCATCGCATTCAGTTCACCCCCGACCTGCTCCCGGCCGACATCACCGGCACCGAGATCTATCGCCCGGAAACCGGCAGTTTCGTGTTCCAGCAAGGTCCCATCTTCCACAACCTGGTGCTCGCTGACGAAATCAACCGCGCGCCGGCCAAGGTGCAATCGGCCTTGCTGGAGGCCATGGCCGAGCGCCAGGTCAGTGTCGGGCGCAGCACCTACGACCTGTCGCCGCTGTTTCTGGTGATGGCGACGCAGAATCCCATCGAGCAGGAAGGTACCTACCCGCTGCCCGAGGCGCAGCTCGACCGTTTTTTGATGCACGTCAAGATCGGCTTCCCGGACGCCACCGTCGAACGCAAGATCCTCCAGCAGGCCCGCGGCGAAGCGCTCAATGGCGAAACCAAGCCAGAGCGTCGGGTCAGCCAGCAGGCGATTTTCGCGGCGCGCAAGGAAATTCTCGGCCTGTACATGGCCGATGCCGTTGAGGAATACCTGGTGCAACTGGTGATGGCGACCCGCACGCCGGCCAAGTTCGATGCCGAGCTGGCCGAGTGGATAGGCTATGGCGCCAGTCCCCGGGGTTCGATTTCCCTGGACCGCTGCGCCCGGGCCCACGCCTGGCTGGCCGGGCGCGATTTCGTCAGCCCCGAAGACATCCAGGCGATGGTCTTCGACGTGCTGCGCCACCGCATCATCCTGTCGTTCGAAGCGGAAGCGGCGGGCATTGATCAAGACCGCGTGATCCAGCGCATTCTCGACGTCGTGGCCGTCGCCTGACCCCATGCAACCCTATCTGATCTCCCAACCGGGCATTCGCATCAGCCTCGCCGAGCTGATTGAAATGCGTCATCGCGTGCGGGAAGTGCAGCTGTTTTCCACGCCCAGCCAGCGCAGCCCGCTCATTGGCCTGCACCATTCCAAGCTGCGCGGACGCGGGGTCGACTTCGATCAGGTCAGGGTCTATCAGGCCGGCGACGACGTCAGGACCATCGACTGGCGCGTCACCGCACGCACCCAAGAGCCCCACACCAAACTGTTTCACGAGGAACGGGAGCGGCCGATTTTCATCATGGTCGAGCAAAGCCGCCGCCTGTTTTTCGGGTCCGGACTGATGTTCAAGTCAGTCCTCGCCGCCCAGGCCGCCGCGCTGGTCGGCTGGGCCGCGCTGGGTCACAACGACCGGGTCGGCGGGCTGGTGTTCGGTGACAACGAGCATTACGAGATCAAACCGCGACGCAGCAAGCAAAGCCTGCTGCAACTGCTGAACCGGCTGGTGCGGGTCAATCAGTCGCTGCACACCGAAGCCGCTGCCGACCGCGACACGTTCGGCGTGGCCCTGCGCCGCGCGCGGGAGGTGATGCGTCCGGGCAGTCTGGCGATCATTCTGTGCGACGAGCGCGCGTTGTCCGACTCGGCCGAACAGCAACTGGCGTTACTGTCACGGCACTGCGATCTGTTGCTGCTGCCGCTCTCCGACCCGCTGGATCACGCCTTGCCCGCTGCCGGGCTGCTGCGCTTTGCCGACCGCGGCGCGCACCTGGAGCTCGACACCCTGAGCGCCGACCTGCGCCAGAGCTACCGTGCTCAGGGCGAGGCGCGTCAGGCGCGCTGGGAACTGCTGGCGCAGAAGCTGCGCGTGCTGATGATGCCGCTGAGCACCCAACGTGAAATGGTCGAGCAACTTCGCGAATACCTCAACGGCCAGCGCCCGGTAAAACAGCCATGAGTGCGCTGGACCAGTTGCAACCGCTGATCCTGCCGGAGCCGGTCGGGTTCTGGCCGCCAGCGCCGGGCTGGTGGCTGCTGCTGATCCTGCTGCCGGCGCTGGGCTACGGCCTGTGGCGCGCGCGAAGGCTGCTGCCAAAAAAGTCCAGCGTTGATACCGCCGAGGCATTGGACCCCTTGCGCCAGGCCGCACTGGTCGAACTCGCACAGATGCCCAAACCCTACGACGGCGCCCCGGCCGGTGCCTGGCTGCAACAGATCAACGGCCTGCTCAAACGCCTGTGCCGCAATCACTACCCCTACAGCCAGAGCCACACCCTCAACGGCCGCAAATGGCTGGCGTTTCTCGACAACCGCTGCCCGGCCGCCGGTTTGACGCGCTGGATGATCCTCGTCGAGGGTGCTTACAAGCCGGAATGCAAACTCGATGACAAGGCCATCAACGGCCTGACCCAGTCGGTCGAGACCTGGATTCGCAAGCATGTTTGAATTCGCCTGGCCGTGGCTTTTTGCCCTCCTCCCGCTGCCGTGGCTGATGCGCTTGGTGCTGCCCGCAGCGGACAGTGGCGAAGCGGCGCTGAAAATCAGCTTTCTCCCCGAGCTGGAAGGCCTCGCCGGGCGCCGTGCACGAACCCGTTTGCCGGGCTGGCGGCGTCAGTTGCCATTCATGACCGTGTGGCTCCTGCTGCTGGTCGCTGCCGCCCGCCCGCAATGGCTGGGCGAGCCGTTGCCGGTTGCTGCCAGTGGTCGCGATCTGCTCGTCGCAGTGGATGTGTCGGGATCGATGGATTACCCGGACATGGTCTGGAAAAACGACGAAGTCAGCCGGCTGACACTGGTGAAGACGCTGCTGGGGGACTTTCTTGAACACCGCCAGGGCGATCGCATCGGCCTGATTCTGTTCGGCAGTCAGGCGTATCTGCAGGCGCCGCTGACCTTCGACCGCAAGACCGTGCGCGTCTGGCTGGACGAAGCGCGGATCGGCATTGCCGGCAAGAACACCGCCATCGGCGACGCGATTGGCCTGGCGTTGAAGCGTCTGCGCCAACGCCCGGCCCAGAGCCGCGTGCTGATTCTGGTCACCGACGGCGCCAACAACGCGGGGCAGATCGATCCGAGAACTGCCGCGCGTCTGGCCGCCAGCGAAGGTGTGAAAATCTACCCGATCGGCATCGGCGCAGATCCCGATAAAGGCGCCACCAGCATTCTCGGCCTCAACCCCAGCCTTGATCTGGACGAGCCCGCGCTGCGGGAAATCGCTGCGCTCAGCGGTGGGCAGTATTTCCGCGCCCGCAACGGCGCCGAACTCGCCGGCATCGGCAAGGCGCTGGACCGCCTTGAGCCGGTCGCACAGCAGCCGACCCAGGCACGTCCGGCCCGGGCGCTTTATCACATGCCGTTGTCGATGGCCTTGTTGCTGAGCCTTCTGCTGGTCGTCCAGGAGCGCTGGCCGAACAACCCGGTTTATCGTTTTTTTGCGCGCCGGCCGACGTTTGCGCAGGGCACGCAGTGGCGTCAGCGCTTGAAGCGCCTGACGAGGCGCCCATGATCGAATTCTTCTCCGGTCTCTGGCCCCATTGGTCACGCCCTGCCTGGCTGCTCCTGCTGCCCGCGCTCGGCTGGCTGTTATGGCGGCTATGGAATCGGCAGAAGCGCGTCGGGCGCTGGCAGATGATTTTGCCCAGCGCCTTTCATTCCGCCCTGCTCAGCGGTGGCGGCGGTCGGGAAAGCAAGTTGCCGTGGTTGGTACTGGGTCTCGGCTGGTTGCTGGCGGTACTGGCGCTGCTCGGCCCGAGCTGGCAGCGCGTCGAGCAGAACAGCCAGCGGCCGGTCGATCCACTGGTGGTGATGCTCGAGCTGACCCCGGAGATGCTCGCCGCTGACAGCCCGCCCACCCGACTTGAACAGGCGCGGCGCAAGGTGCTAGATCTGTTGCAGGCGCGCAGCGATTCACAGACCGCGATCATCGTGTATGCCGGCAGCGCCCACACCTTGGTGCCGTTGTCGGATGATCTGGCGACCAGCAAGAACCTGCTGGATGCGATCAAGCCGTCGATCATGCCCGAAACCGGCCGCCGTGCAGACCTGGCCGTGCGCAAAGCGCTGGATTTGCTCGAACAGGGCGACCTCGGTCAAGGGCGGCTGCTGTGGATCGGTTCGTCCCTCAGCGACGCTGAACGTCAGGGAATTCGCGCCGCGATGACCGGCCGCGACGCTCCGTCTTTATTGATGCTCGGCGTCGGCACCGCCGAAGGCGCTCCGGTCACCCAGGAGAAAGGCGGTTTTCTGAAGGACGCCCAGGGCGGCATCCTTGTGCCGCGTCTGGACGGGCCGGTGCTCAAGGATTTCGCCGACAGCATGGGCGGTCGCTACACTTCGCTGCGTCTGGACAACCAGGACCTCAATGACCTGGGCCTGCTCGACGGTCCCAAGAGCCTGATCAGCCAGGGCCAGAAATTGCGTCTCGACCGCTGGGCCGACCAGGGCTACTGGTTGCTGCTGCCCCTTCTGCTGCTGGCCGGATGCGCCGGGCGACGCGGCTGGCTATTGTGTTTGCCGTTGCTGTTGATGGCCGTGCCGCAACCCAGCTATGCCTTCGGTTTCGACGACCTGTGGCGCCGGCCCGATCAACAGGGCGAACACTTGCTCAAGCGTCATCACCCGGCGGAAGCCGCGCGGCATTTCGAAGACCCGCAGTGGCAAGGCGTTGCGCTGTATCAAGCCGGTGACTACGCCGGCGCCGTCCAGCGCTTTGCCCAGGGCAGCAGCGCCGCCGACCACTACAATCGCGGCAATGCGCTGGCCCGAAGCGGTGAGCTGGAAGCTGCCATCGACGCCTATGAACAGGCACTGGAGCGTCAACCGGACTTCCCGGCGGCGCTGGCCAACAAGGCGTTGGTGGAGCAGGTGCTGGCGCAGAACAAAGCGTCGAATCAGGCGAAAGCAGATGAGAAGGCGAAGACTGACGAGAATGCCGACAATGCCCGCGATGGCAATGCCGGACAGTCGTCATCGAGCGCGCCGTCAGCGCAGCAGGATGCCAATGCCGACCGCTCGGCCAGCGATCAGCAAAGCGCCGCCGACGAGCAGGCTTCCGGCGCAGGATCCGACAGCGATGAGCCTGTGAGTGCCTCGGGCAAACCGGCCGACGGACAGATCGATGGCGAGCAGAAACAGGCGCTCGAACAATGGCTGCGGCAGATCCCCGACGAACCCGGTGAACTGTTGCGGCGCAAATTCTGGTACGAACAACAGCAGCATCAGGAAAAGACCCGATGAGTCGTCTGCACAGGTTGCTGATCGCAGGAATGTTGTGCCTGTTCGCCCTAGTGGCGCAACTGGCACAGGCCGACAGCGCAGGCTCCACGCTGCAATCCAGCGTTGACCGCACGCGCGTCAACACCGGCGAAACCGTTGAGCTGACCCTTGAAACCGACGACGCGACCGTCTTCGGCAGACCGGACATGAGCGCGCTGGACGCCGACTTCGAGGTGCGCGACACCCGCCAGCTCAACAGCCTGACCACGCTGGAAGGCAACGTCCACGCGACGACCCGCTGGCTGATCACGCTGATGCCGCGCCACAGCGGCTCGATCGAAATCCCGTCGCTGAAGCTGGGCGAAATGACCAGCAAGCCGATTGTGCTGCAAGTGGTCGATGTCGGCCCCGTCGCCCAGGGGCAGGAGCAGAAGCTCGCGCCAGTGTTCATGGAGGCGAGCCTCGATCAGGACAGCGTGTACGTTCAGGCGCAGGTTTTGCTGACTGTGCGCATCTATCACTCAGTCTCACTGTTCGACGACAGCAGCCTGACCCCGCTGCAAGTGCCGGATGCGCGCATTGAAAAGCTTGGCGACACGCGCACGTACGAGAAGCAGATCAACGGCACTCGCCACGGCGTCATCGAGATGCGCTACGCGCTGTATCCGCAGCACAGCGGGAAGCTGATCATCCCGGCCCAGGCTTTCAGCGCCACGCTGGTTCAGGACACCACCGACGCCAGTGCGGCCGCCGCCATGGCGCCGGGCGCAATCGCCAGTGGGCCGAAACCGGGCCGATTGATGCACGTGACGTCGCTGCCCCTGACCCTCGACGTCAAGCCGCAACCGGCGCACTATCCCGCCGACACGCCATGGCTGCCGGCGCGCAGCGTCAGCCTCAGTGAAAAGTGGAGCCCGGAACCTGCCCACAGCCAGGTTGGTGATTCCCTAACCCGCACCTTGCAACTGAAGGCCGAGGGCTTGTCGAGCGCACAATTGCCGCCGCTGCCCGCCACCGACGTCAGTGCATTGCGGCGTTACCCCGATCAGCCGCAACTGAGCAATCAGCCCGGCGAGCGCGGTTTGACCGGCGTACGCGAAGAGCGTGAGGCGCTGGTGCCCAATCGTCCTGGCGCCATCGAAATTCCCGCAGTGGATCTGGTCTGGTGGAACACCCAGGAAGATCACCTGGAGCACAGCGCCCTGCCCGCCCGCACCTTGCAGGTCAGCCTCAACCCGGCGTTTGCGGTGGACACGCCAGTGAGCGACAACAGCAATGTGACGGTGATCGGCCCGCCGGTGTGGCCGTGGCAGTTGAGCACGGTGTTGTTGAGTTTCACCACGCTGCTGGGCTTCGGCCTGTGGTGGCGCGGTCGCTGGCAACCGGCGCTGGCCCGGGTCGCGCAAACGGGGCCGAGTCCGCGTACAGTGCTCGACGATCTGAAACGCGCGTCTCTGGCCAACGACCCCCACGCCACCCGACAGGCGCTGGACGCCTGGGCCCGACAGCAGCCGGAAACCCTGGCCGACATGGCCGCGCGCTTCGTGCCGCTGTCCCATGCGCTGGACGGACTGAATGGCGCGCTGTACAGCGAGACCGAAAAACTGTGGCTGGGCGAAGACCTATGGCGCGCCGTCAAAGCGCTGCCCGCCATCGAGAACCCCCAGGACCCGATCGGAGGCGACAGCTTGCCGCCGCTTTATCCAAAATGATGCCATTGCTCTTTCTCCCTGTAGGAGCGTGGCTTGTCCCGCGATCTGGCGCGCAGCGGCAGCAGAACCTGCCCGCGCGGTGTGTCATGGTCATCTCGATAAGCGACTTTTTTACGACCGGTCCCCGGTCGATCGCGGGACAAGCCACGCTCCTACAAAGGACGCCGCTGCCGGCGCCACGTATTTAAACCAAGGTACCCCCATGCGTCTGTTCCACACCTCCGACTGGCACCTCGGCCAGAACCTTCATGGTCAGGAGCGAGATTTCGAACACGCCAGCTTTCTGACCTGGCTGCTGGCCCGTCTGGCCGAGCGCAAACCGGATGTTCTGCTGATCGCCGGCGACATCTTTGACACGGTCAATCCGCCGGTCAAATCCCAGGAGCGCCTGTATGACTTCATCGTCAGCGCCCACGAGCAGAACCCGCAGCTGACCATCGTCATGATCGCCGGCAATCACGACTCCGGATCGCGCATCGAATTGCCCGCGCCACTTATGCGACGCCTGCGCACCCACGCGCTGGGCCGGGTGCTCTGGCTCGATGATGGCGTGCTGGACGTCGACCGCCTGCTGCTGCCGCTGAGTAACGCCAAGGGCAAAGTCCTCGGCTGGTGCCTGGCGCTGCCGTTCCTGCGGCCTGCCGAAGTGACGGGCGCGGCATTGGGCGACAATTATTTGCGCGGCATCGGACAAGTCCATGAAATGCTCATCGCAGCGGCCAACCAGCGGCGCAAGAAAGGCCAGGCGCTGATCGCCATCAGCCACGCGCACATGGCCGGCGGCTCGGTGTCGGAAGACTCCGAACGCAGCCTGATCATCGGCAACGCCGAAGCCCTGCCCGCCAGCCTGTTCGGCGAGAGCATCACCTACGTCGCCCTCGGGCATCTGCACAAACCCCAGCGGGTCAACGGCGAGGACCGCATTCGCTACAGCGGTTCGCCCATCCCCCTGTCGTTTTCGGAAATCGGCTACCAGCATCAGATCCTCGAAATCGAGTGCGACGGCGACAAGCTGGTCAGCGTCAAACCCCTGCTGATTCCCCGCGCCGTCAACCTGCAAAGAGTCGGCCCGGCGCCACTGGCCGAGCTGTTGCTGCAACTGCGGGATCTTCCGGACATCGATCTGCTGGCCGACGTCGACCGTCAGCCGTGGCTCGAAGTCCGTGTGCGTCTGGACGAGCCGCAGCCCGACCTGCGCAACCAGATCGAAGCCGCACTGGAAGGCAAGGCTGTGCGACTGGTGCGCATCGCCGCCGAATACGCCGGCAAGGGCGGTCGTGATGAAGACGCCAATCAAGACCTGATCGAACTGGACCAGCTGAGCCCGCAGGAACTGTTCAGCCGTGCATGGCAGGACAACTACGGCAGCGAAGTGGATGAGCAGACGCTGCAAGACTTCGCGACCCTGCTTCAGGACGTGCAGCTGGAGAGCGAACAGCCATGAAAATCCTCGCCATTCGCCTGAAAAACCTCGCCTCGCTGGCCGGTCCGTTCGAGCTGGATTTCACCGCCGAGCCCCTCGCCAGCGCCGGCCTGTTCGCCATCACTGGTCCCACCGGCGCGGGCAAAAGCACGCTGCTGGACGCCCTCTGCCTGGCGCTGTTCGGCGCGATTCCCCGGCTGAACAACATCGGCCAGTCCCGCGTGCCGGAGATCGACGGCGACATCAGCACCAACGACCCGCGCAACCTGCTGCGCCGCGGCACCGGCAGCGGTTACGCCGAAGTGGATTTCGTCGGCATCGACAAGCGCCGGTATCGCGCGCGCTGGGAAGCCAACCGCGCCCGCGACAACGCCACGAAAAAACTCCAGGCCAGCCGCCAGACGCTGATCGATCTGGACAGCGAGCAGATTCTCAGCACGCAGAACAAGACCGAGTACAAGACCCTGCTGGAAGCGCGCCTGGGGCTGAACTTCGAGCAGTTCACCCGCGCGGTGATGCTCGCGCAAAGTGAGTTCAGCGCCTTCCTCAAGGCCGACGACAAAGACCGCAGCGAGCTGCTGGAAAAGCTCACCGACACCGCGATCTACAGCCAGCTGGGGCGTCGCGCCTACAGCAAAAGCAAGGAAGCCGAGGAAGCACTGAAAACCCTTCAAGCCCAGGCCGGCACGTTGACGCCGATGGAGCCTGAGCAGCGCGCCGAGCTTGAGCAGCGCTTCAACGACGCCCAACAGCAGCTGAAACTGCAACAGGCGCAACTGCGCCAGCTGGAGCTCAAGCAGCAGTGGTTCAAGGAATTGAATCGCCTGCGCGACAGCCATCAGGCGGCCAACGAACAGCTCGCCAGCGCCCAGCTGACGTGGGAAGGCCACAGCGCCGATCGTCAGCAGCTTGCGCTGCTGGAGCGTCTGGCCCCCCAGCGGCATCTGTTCAGTCAGCGCGCCAGACTTCAGGCTCAGCTCGCGCCGCTGACCGCTGCGATTCAGGCCCATCGGCTCAAGCAAACCGGACTGGATGCGCGCATCGCCGAGCTCGACAGCACACGCCTCAGCGCCGACGGCGCGTTGCAGCAGGCGCAGGAACAACTCCTCACCGCGCGGCCGGCCCTGAGTGAAGCCTTCGAGCAACAGGCCCAGCTCAATCATCTGAATCAGGAGCTGCAACAGCTGAACGAGCAGGCACGCGCCGCGCAGCAGGCCAGCACCGAAGGTCAGTCGACCCTTGAGCAACTGGCCGAGCAGCAGCGCCAGGTCGAATCACGTTTGCAGTCCATCGCCGAGCAACTGGAGCAAAGCGCTTCGCTGACCACCTTGAGTCAGTCATGGAGCGCCTACCGACCGCGTCTGCAGCAAACCGTACAACTCAGCGCGCGCCTGATTCAGGGCCGTGCCGAACTGCCGCAGCTGGAGAAAAACGCTACCCTTGCCGAACAGACCCTAAGCGAGCGCCGCAGCGCCTTGCAGGCGCTGTACGACGACGCCGAGGTCAAGGCCGATGCGGTCAGCCACGATATCGAGCGGCTAGGGCAACTGCTGCAGGACAACCGCCAGCAGCACAACGCGAGCGACTCACTTGAACGCCTGTGGCAGCGCCATCAGGACGTCGCCGGCCGTTTGCTCGACGTGCAAACCCGCCAGCAGCAGGCGACTGAACGTCGTGCCCAGGGCATCGCCCAAGGCCTGAAACTCAAGGCCGAACACGAAGCCGCCGAGCAGGCGCTGAAGGTCACCGTTGAACTGCTGCAACGCCAGCGTCTGGCCCGCAGCGCCAGTGTCGAGCAACTGCGCCAACAACTGGTCGATCAGCAACCATGCCCGGTGTGCGGCAGCGAAGAACATCCGTATCACCACTCCGAGGCGCTGCTTGAAGCGCTGTCGGGTCACGACGACGGCGAAGAAGCACGCGCCCGGCAGACCGTCGGGCAACTCAGCGAAAAGCTCGCCGAGCTTCGCGCCGAAGTCGCTGAGCTGAACAATCAGCTCAAGCAGTCCAAACCACAGCAGGATCAACTGGCCGAACAGCTGCAAACCCTGGCGCCTGAGCTGGAAGCTCACCCGCTGTATCCGCGCCTGCTGGAGCAACCCGAGCACCTGCGCGGCGACTGGCTGAGCGAACGTCTGCATCAATTGGCTCAGGACATCCAGACCGCCGAGCAGCGCCAGACCCGTCTGCTGAAAGTGCAACGGGATGCCGAATCCCTGCAGCAGCAGGTGCTCGATGCCCGCGAGGCCAGTCAGCAGGCGATGAAGCTGCTGGACGATCAGCAACGCCACATCGCTGTGGACAACCAGGAGTTCGAAGCGGCGCTACAGGAGTTCGAGCCCCTGCTCCCCGCTGAAAGCCTGACGCAATGGCGCGAGTCGGCGACCCAGAGCTTCATGCAGTTGGATAACGACATTGCCGCGCGCGTCGAGCAGCTCGATCAGCAGAAGGCCGAGCAGCAGGAGCACAGCGAACGGGCGCACAAACTGGAGCGCGAGCAGGTTGCCCAGCAAAGTCGCGAGACAGAACATCAAAAGGTGCAAGCCCAACTCGATGCTCGTCAGCAGAAGCAACAGACGGTGCAACAGCATCTGGCACAGACCCTCGGCGAGCACGCATCGCCCGAGCGCTGGCAGCACGCCCTTGAGCACGCGGTCGAGCAAGCGCGAGAGGCTCAGACCGCTATCGCCCACGAAATTCAGGCGGCGCGCAGCGAGCTGATCAAGCTGACCGCAGAACTGGAGAGCGAACAACAGCGCTTGCAGGCCCTTGAACAGGAACTGGCAGAACTTGAGCGGCAGATCGCCGAGTGGCGCAGCAGCCACCGCGAACTCGACGATGCCGCGCTTGAAGCCTTGCTGGGGCTGAGCGACGACAGCGTCAGCGGGTTGCGTCAGCAATTGCAGTCCAGCGAAAAAGCCCTGGAGCAATCCAGGGTTCTGGTGGCAGAGCGCGCGGCGCAGTTGCAGCAGCATCAGGCCCAGCACAGTGACAGTGGCGACGCCGAGCAGTTACTCGCCGCGTTGACCGAAGCGCAGGCGCAATCGGTGGTTCAGGATCAGCTGTGCGCCGACCTGCGCGCCCAGGTCAGCGAAGACAACCGCCGTCGCGACGCGAGCAGCGAGCTGCAAGAGCGCATCACCCACGCGCAGTCCGAATACCAGCGCTGGGCCCGACTCAACGCGTTGATCGGCTCGGCCACCGGCGACACGTTCCGCAAGATCGCCCAGGCCTACAACCTTGATCTGCTGGTGCACCACGCCAACGCGCAACTCAAGCAACTGGTGCGTCGCTATCGCCTGAAACGCGGCGGCAGCATGCTCGGCCTGCTGGTCATGGACACCGAAATGGGCGACGAACTGCGCTCGGTTCACTCGCTCTCGGGCGGGGAAACGTTCCTGGTCTCCCTCGCCCTAGCGTTGGGTTTGGCGTCCATGGCTTCAAGCACGCTGAAGATTGAATCGCTGTTCATCGACGAAGGATTCGGCAGCCTTGACCCCGAATCCCTGCAACTGGCGATGGACGCCCTCGACGGGCTGCAAGCCCAGGGCCGCAAGGTTGGGGTGATCTCCCACGTGCAGGAAATGCACGAACGCATCCCCGTGCAGATTCAGGTGCGGCGCCAGGGCAATGGTCTGAGCACCGTCGAGGTCAGCAGCGGCTAATCCGTTTTTTCACGACGCACGGACACGCCTGATGGCGTTTCTGTGCAACCCTGTATCCCTTGCGCGGCAACAGTCGCGCCAAACTCGAAAGAAGGTAAACCACGTGGCAAATTCCAAAGTATTTTTCGACATCACTGCCAACGACGAGCCAATGGGCCGCATCGTCATGGAACTGCACAACGACGTCGTTCCGAAAACCGCTGAAAACTTCCGTGCCCTGTGCACCGGCGAGAAAGGCGACGGCCTGAGCTACAAGGGTTCGTCGTTCCACCGCGTGATCCAGAACTTCATGCTGCAGGGCGGTGACTTCACCAACCACAACGGCACCGGCGGCAAGTCCATCTACGGCAACAAGTTCGAAGACGAAAACTTCACCCTCAAGCACACCGCCCCAGGTGACCTGTCGATGGCCAACGCTGGCCCGAACACCAACGGCAGCCAGTTCTTCATCACCACCATCGTCACCGAATGGCTGGACGGCAAACACGTCGTGTTCGGCAAAGTCGTTGAAGGCATGGACGTGGTCAAGGCCATCGAAGCGCTGGGTTCGCAATCCGGCCGTACCAGCAAGAAAGTCGTCATCGCCGACTGCGGCGAACTGACCGAGGCCTGAGCATGACGTTGGCGCCTCACGCTGAACCGACGGCGCCGACGCTCTACTCGTTTCGCCGCTGCCCCTACGCCATGCGCGCCCGCATGGCGCTGGGGTATTGCGGCGTACCGGTGCATACCGTGGAAGTCAGCCTCAAGGCCAAACCGGCCGAGATGCTCCAGCGCTCACCCAAAGGCACGGTGCCAGTCCTCGTGCTGCAAGACCGGGTGCTGGAGCAAAGTCTGGACATCATGGGCTGGGCCTTGGCGCAGCATGACCCGAACGATTGGTCCTTGGCCCACGACGTCGACGGGCAGCGGCAGATCGCCGAGCTGATCGCGGAAAACGACAGCAGGTTCAAGCAGGATCTGGATCACTACAAATACGCCGTGCGTTATCCCGAATTCACCCAGGAACAATACCGCCAGCGGGGAGAGAGGTTTCTGCGCAGGCTGAACGAATTACTGGCGTCACGGGACTTTCTGATCACCGATCGACTGACCCTGGCCGACATCGCCATTGCGCCGTTCATACGGCAGTTTTGCGCGGTGGATGCGGACTGGTTCTGGCAAAGCCCCTACCCTCACCTGCAAGGCTGGTTACAGCGATTTCTCGCATCGGACCTGTTCATCACCGCGATGGCCAAACGCTGATTGCAGCCGCGTTTGTTAATTGCTAAACCACTTCGCCGCCCACTTCGCTACGCCACTTCCAACTGAAAGATCGGTGAAATCATCTCGCTTTGCCGTGGCGGCGGATTACCGGTGTTGAGCTTCTGCGAGCGCTGCATCTCGACCGCTTCCGCAACCTCGGTCCTGAACTCCATGCTGCGCGCCACACCGCCCACCGACCCTTCGCCATGGCCGAGCAATGAGCAGCCGTTGTTGATCACAGCAAAGAACACAATCACCCAGAACTTCGCGCCTTTCACGACGCACGCCCCTGGGACTGAACAGCCGCGCGATTGAGTTCAATGGAAGCTGTTTGCGTCGACATCTGCGACGGGGCATTGAGTGGTGGGTTCGTGCTGATGACGGTGACCACTGCGATGAAAACAACATACAACGCGATGGCGGTATAAGCGCCGTGTTTGATTGAATTGAGGATGGCAGTGGCCATGATTGAAGCTCCGGGACGTTTCTGTTTCAGGCGCCCAGAATGCGTGAAGTTGTGCGGGTTAAAAAACGATGGCTGGCGATTCAAAACATCGATGGGGTTGATTATTCAGGAAGTTAATCGGGCTCATAGATAACCGCGTTCTCGAAGTTTGCATCGATCCTGTAGGAGCGCCACCCCGGTCGCTCCTACAGTTTCAGCATCGCCCATTAAACAGGGGCACAAAAAAATCCCCATCGCTTATCCAGCAGACGGGGACCAAACGGGAGGAATCCAACGCTTTCGCGAACAAGCTCGCCGGCACTTGATGCATGGCCTGACACGCAGTGGTCAGTGGGTCGCATCAACCTGTAGAAGACGAAGTTGCTCGCGAAAACGTTTTCCGGTGATCAAACAGTTGCAGCTCTTATCAGGTTCTTACAAATCCATTCCCCGGCAACGATACGTTCGTTAACGGGGAATGGATTCACTTCGAATGGCTATTCATTGTTGAATCTTGTGATCCAGAGCGGCGTAGAAGTTGGCGCTTTGTTGCAGGTACTTCGGGGTGTAGCTCTGGGTCGAACTGACTTTTTTGTCGGTCGCTTCAACACTGGCACTGGCAGGCAGAGCAACCGTGGCGGAGATGGCGGACGCGGCGATGATGGAGAAGAGATTGAAGTTCATGGTGGGTACCTCGCTGTGGTGTGTCGTTTCAAGTCTTGACCGTCGTGGCCGTGGAATGAAAGTTACGCCCGAGGATGTTCTGGAAAAAATCTTTTCTGGCACTAGCCCATATCACCTGAATTGATACAGGCCCAGAGCCCTTGTGGAACAAGGGCCGAGCCTGCGTCAAAGTGTCACGCCGGCGTCAGTGCGCCGTCAGGAAATGAAAGTCAGACGGCGAATCGAAGTCGACTTTCTGCACGGTGTCGCCCAGCAGGCCGGTTTTCGGGTCAAAGCGAACGGTCACGATCTGGTTGCTCTTCTGGTTAGCGATCAGCACAAAGTGGCCGCTCGGGTCGAAGGCGAATTCGCGCGGCTCCTTGCCTTCCACGGCGCGGCGCTGGATTTCCTTGAGCTGGCCGTTGGCAGCATTAATGCTGAACACCAGCAGCTCATTCACTTCGCCACGGTTGGCAACGTAGAGGAATTTGCCGTCCGGCGAGGTGTGCAGGCCACCGGCAGCGCGGTTTTGCTGACCTTCCTTATTGGCGAGGTCCACCAGTTGGGTCTGCTTGAACACGCCGTCGTGGTAGTCAAACACCGCCACTTGCGCCGTCATTTCCATGGTCAGCCAAGCGTGCTTGCCGTCTTTGCTGAAGGTCAGGTGACGCGGACCGCTGCCCGCTGGCAGATCGACCGAAGGCACTTTCGCGGGTTGCAGCGGCTGGGGCTTCTTGGCGTCATAGTTGAAGACGAACATCTTGTCGGCGCCCAAGTCCATCGCGATCAGGTACTTGCCATCCGGCGTCGGTACCGCGGCGTGGACGTGGGATGAAGCCTGACGCTCCGGATTGACCTTGCTCGCTTCGTGGGTCGCGGTCTGCACCACTGGCGCGAGTTTGCCGTCCTTGCCGACCGGCACCACCGCCAGCAGGCCACCCGGATCAGGGTGCACGGCGTAGTTGGCGACGAAGAGAAAACGTCCGTCCAGGCTCAGGCCGGAATGGGTCGGCTCTTCGCTTTTGGTTTCGACCTGATTGAGGAACGACACGGCGTGGGTCTTGGGGTCGATGGCGTAGCTGCTGACCTTGCCGACGACGTCTTTCTGTCCCGGGCCGTTCTCGTTGACCGCGAACAAGTGGCGCTGGTCTTTGGAGAGCGTCAGCCAGGACGGGTTGTCGCTGTTGATCACCTGACGCGGTTTGGCGTCGAGCTGGCCGGTCTGGGTGTTGAAACCGAGTCGGTAAATGCCTTCGCTGGTGCCGGCGGTGTAGGAGCCGACCAGTACGTCGTAATCAGTCATGGGTTTGGCCTGAACGGAGAGCGCGGAAAGGCTGCTGGCGAGCGCTAACCACGGCAGAAGTCTGGGAGTCATTTGGGCTGTTCTCTTGTTGGAGTTGTTGGCGCGCCGTGCACGCGGAAGGTCATGGGCTATGACAGCGTGGTGGAGAAAGTAGTTGCTGGCTGGGCGTCGTGAAATGGCGGGACGTGTCGCTCATACGCGGCACGTAACAAGTCGGTAGGAGCCAGATCGAACGCAGCATCTCTAAACGACACAAATCCCTTGTAGGAGCGCGCTTGCCCGCGAATGCGTTGTGTCAGCCACTGAATATCTCGCTGCCCCACCGCAATCGCGGGCAAGCGCGCTCCTACATTTGATCCCGATCCGGCCACAGATCCGCATTGAATTCAAAAATGTCGCCTTGATTGATGGGCGCGGGCTTATTCCTGCTCGACCTCTTCGTCCTCATCACTCGCCGAGATGCCATTGAGCACAAGGATGCGGTGGTCAGCGTTACCGTCGTTGATGACCCAGCTTTGCAAGGCGGCATCGAATTCGGCAGCGTCGATCTGCGCCAGCGAGAAGCGCCAGACCTTGCGCTCGCGGCCGTCCATGCTTTCGATCTGGAGCATCTCGTCGAGGGTGAATTCGAAGGCGTGCAGGCCGTCGATTTCCAGCATGCTGTGGGCGGTCAGCGCAGCCTGGAGTTCAGCGCGCAGGGAATCAGGTGTGGTGGTCATGGCAGTCGTTCGCATCAGTGAAAGCGCGAATGATAGGTGAAAAGACGCCGAAGCGCTGGCCTCGGCGTCTGGCGCCCGCAGGTTTAGTCCTGAACCGCTTCCCTGGCGTAGTAACGCGCCGGGATGCCCCAGACGATCAGCGCGATGGCCAGCACGCTGACGGCGAACAACGCGAACAGCGCAGGCGTCGCCGTGCCGGTGAGGTCCTTGATGCGACCGACCATGAACGGCGCGATGATCCCGCCCAGTTGCCCGAGGGAGTTGATCAGCGCAATGCCCGCAGCGGCAGCGATACCGGTGAGGAAACGCGGCGGGATGGTCCAGAAGATCGGCATCCAGGCGATGATGCCGGTCATGATCATGGTCATACCGATCATCAGAGGCACCAGTTGCCCGGGAAATAACGCACACACCAGATAGCCCGCAGCCGTCAGCGTCGCGCAGCCTGCCATGTGCCAGCGGCGCTCGCCGTGGCGGTCGGAGCTGGCGCCGATCAGGAGGTTGCCGATCACCGCGCCCACATACGGAATCACCGTCAGCAGGCCAATGTTCAGGGTGTCGGCCACACCGGCGGTTTTGATCAGCTGCGGCATCCAGAACAACAGGCCGGTCAGCGCCATGACCAGGCACAGGTAAATGCCTGACATCACGTAGGTGGTCGGATGCTTCCAGATATCTTTCACGGTCTGTTTGACGAAGGGCTTGGCCTCTTTCGCCATGCGCGCCAGCACCACTTGCTTCTCCTGATCGCTGAGCCAGGTGGCGTCTTCGATACGGTCCTTGACCAGCCAGAACACGACGCCGCCCAGCAGGATGGACGGGATGCCTTCGATGAGGAACAGCCAGCGCCAGCCGGCCAGGCCCATGACGCCGTCGAAGTGACCGAGGATCAGCCCGGCAATCGGACCGCCGACGATCCCGCACAGGCAGATGGAGCTTTTGAAGTAGGAGTTGACCCGCGCCCGACGTGAGCCCGGATACCACTGTGTGAAGAAATACAGCACGCCGGGGACGAAGCCCGCTTCCATCACGCCGATCAGAAAGCGCAGCGTGTAGAACCAAAATTCGGTCTGCACGAACATCATGCAGGCTGACGCGATGCCCCACGACACCATGATCCGTGCGATCCAGATCCGCGCACCGATCTTGTGCAGCAGCACGTTGCTCGGCACTTCGAACAGGAAGTAGCCGACGAAGAACAGGCTCGCGCCCAGGCCGTAGACGGTTTCGCTGAAGCCCAGGTCGCTGGCCATCTGCAGCTTGGCAAAGCTGATGTTGACTCGGTCCAGGTAGGCAAACAGGAAACAGGCGATGAACAACGGCACGATTCGCCAGCTCACCTTGCGGTAGATGCTGTCCTCGAGCGCGTCGGCATCGACCCGTTCCAGCGGGATGGCAGTGGCGGTCATGGGTCGCACCTCGTATTGTTTTTATGGGTGTCGTATCGAGCGCAGCCGCTAGCAGGCAAGCAACTGTAGGAGTGGGCTTGCTCGCGATAGCGTGATTCCGGTGCCCCCTCTCAGTGGCTGGATGACCGCATCGCGAGCAAGCTCACTCCTACAGGGTTTCTGCAGCGCGGCAAGGCATCACAGCTGCTTGATAGCGCCCGGCTGGAAAACAGCCTCGGCCGGCTTGATGCCGTTGATCAACGGCGCACCGAACTCATGCTGGCTGATTTCGAACTTGTCGCCCGGCTGGGTCTTGATGCCGTCGGCAAACGACAGCGTCGCCGTCCCGAAGAAATGCACATGGACATCGCCCGGCCGCAGGAACTGTGCGTATTTGAAGTGGTGGTACTCCAGGTTTTCCAGGCTGTGGCACATGTTGGCCTCGCCGCTCAGGAATTCCTTCTCCCACAGTACCTGCCCGTCACGGTGGATGCGGCTGGTGCCCGCCAGGTTCTGCGGCAGGTCGCCAACCCGCAGCTCCGGGCCGAAGGAGCAGGCGCGCAGCTTGGAATGGGCGAGGTACAGGTAGTTTTTGCGCTCCATGACGTGGTCAGAGAACTCGTTGCCAATGGCGAACCCGAGACGGTAAGGCTTGCCGTCGTGACCGATCACGTACAGCCCACTCAGCTCTGGCTCTTCGCCGGCGTCTTCGGAAAACGGCGGCTGCGGGAACGACTCACCGGGACGAATCACAATGCTGCCGTCGCCCTTGTAGAACCACTCCGGCTGCACGCCCGGCTGACCGGCCGCCGGTTTGCCGCCCTCAACGCCCCACTTGAAGATGCGCATGGTGTCGGTCATGGCCGACTCGTCGTTGCCCTGCTGGTGCATTTTGTCCCGCGCCGAGGCGCTGCCCAGGTGGGTCAGCCCGGTGCCGCTGACCAGCAAGTGGGCCGGGTCCGGATGGTCCAGCGGCGGCAAAATCATCAGATCGGCGCGCAGCTGCGAGTAATCGTGGCTGTCACCCAGGCCGAGGCTGTCGACCTGCTCGGCGAGGGAGATGTGCTTTTCGATGGCCGCCAGGGCCAGCTCACGGGTGCTGGTGGCGCCCTGGATTTCGCGCACCAGCGGACCGTCCACCAGACCGACGCGGCGCTGGCCGTTGCCCAGCTCGAACTGTACTAAATGCATGGGATTCTCCTGTTTGGATGTGTACATGGCCTGTAGGAGCGTGGCTTGTCCCGCGATCTGCCGGGGACCGGCAGCAAATCCGGAAAACCCGGTGTGCCTGACACACGGAGCATTCCGATTCACGACGACTTCGTCGACGATCGCGGGACAAGCCACGCTCCTACATGCGGCCTGAGGTTAACGAGAGCCGCGCGCGCTGGCGGCGAATTTCGATTCGGGCAAGACGTGCTTACGCTCCAGAACACGGTAGACCACGCCGGTCAGGATCAGCCCGCAGATCATCACGCCCGAGAGGAAGTACAGGCCGCTGGCCAGATTGCCGGTCAGTTCTTTCAACCAGCCGATAACGAAGGGGCCAATGTAGCCGCCCAGATTGCCCACCGAGTTGATCAGCGCAATGCCCGCCGCTGCACTGGCACCGGCGAAGAAACGACCGGGCAAGGTCCAGAACACCGCGGTGCAGGAAAACAGCGAGAACGCTACCAGCGACAGCGCCGCCAGTTGCAGCACCGGAACCGTCAGGTACGCGCTCAGAAACAAACCGATCGCGCCGATCACATACAGCACCGCCAAGTGGCCATAGCGGTCATTGAGCCGATCGGAGCTGCGCGGCACGATCAGCAGGCCGACGATGCCGAAGATGTACGGCACAGCAGAGATGAACCCCGTGGTCAGGTCACTGCCGCCGAACTGCTTGATCAGCGTTGGCAGCCAGAGGCCCAGGCCGTAAATGCTCAGCGTGACGGGGAGGTAGAAGAGCGCCAGCAACAGGACGCGTTTGTCCTTCAGCGCATGCAACGGGTTGCCGTGACGGGTCTGGCCGTATTCTTCCAGGTCTTTTTTCAGCTCGCCGGCGAGCCATTGCTTCTCGACCGGGTCCATCCATTTCACGTCTTTCGGGCCGTCAGGCAACCAGCGCAAGACTGGCAGGGTCAGCAGAATCGCCGGCGCGCCAATGCACAGGAACAGCCACTGCCAGCCGTGCAGACCAGCCACCCCTTCCATGCCCAGCAAACCACCGGAGATCGGACCGGTGATCATCATTGCGATGGGTTGGGAAAGGATGAACAGGCCGAGGATCTTGCCGCGATGGCGGACCGGAAACCATTGGGTGATGTAGTACAGAACGCCCGGGAAGAACCCTGCTTCGGCAGCGCCGAGCAAGAAGCGCATGACATAGAAGCTGGTCGGGCCCTGGATGAAGGCCATGCCCATGGTGATCGCGCCCCAAGTGAGCATGATCCGCGCGAACCAGCGCCGCGCGCCGAAGCGTTCGAGCATCAGGTTGCTGGGGATTTCCAGCAGGAAGTAGCCAATGAAGAACAGACCCGCGCCCATGCCATAGGCCGCGTCACCGATGCCGACGTCCGCGCCCATGTGCAGCTTGGCGAAACCGACGGCGGAGCGATCCACATAGGCAATCAGGTAGAGCAGGATCAGGAAGGGAATGAGTTTCAGGGTGATGCGACGAATAAGCCTGAGTTCCTGGCTCATGGATGCGGTCCTCATTGTTTTTGTTATGGAAGCCTGCGGGGATCGCCTCTGCCTTCGTGTGCGCATTGCTGCGGATGAAGCCGGCAGGGTCGTCCCTCGGTCGAGATCGACTATATAGTATTACTATTTAAGACTACAACTCTTCCACTCGTGACATTTTCGGCCTATTTTAGTCGTCACCTGCAGCCTTTAGTCTTACAAATAAAGCCTAACAATAAGAGTGCCGATTTATGTCTGATTCCGATAAGAAACCCGTGCTGCGCTCCGCCCAGTGGTTCGGTACCGCCGACAAGAACGGCTTCATGTACCGCAGCTGGATGAAGAACCAAGGCATCGCCGACCACCAGTTCCAGGGCAAGCCGATCATCGGCATCTGCAACACCTGGTCCGAACTCACCCCCTGCAACGCCCACTTCCGCACCATCGCCGAACACGTCAAACGCGGCGTCATCGAAGCCGGTGGTTTCCCGGTTGAATTCCCGGTCTTCTCCAACGGCGAATCGAACCTGCGCCCGACCGCCATGCTGACCCGCAACCTGGCGAGCATGGACGTCGAAGAAGCGATCCGCGGCAACCCCATCGACGGCGTCGTGCTGCTGACCGGTTGCGACAAGACCACCCCTGCCCTGCTGATGGGCGCTGCCAGCTGTGACATTCCGGCCATCGTCGTCACCGGCGGGCCGATGCTCAACGGCAAACACAAAGGCAAGGACATCGGCGCCGGCACCATCGTCTGGCAGATGCACGAATCCTATAAAGCCGGGCAGATCAGCCTCGACGAATTCCTTTCCGCCGAATCGGGCATGTCGCGCTCGGCCGGTACCTGCAACACCATGGGCACCGCCTCGACGATGGCCTGCATGGCCGAAGCGCTGGGCACCTCGCTGCCGCACAACGCTGCGATTCCTGCGGTGGATTCGCGCCGTTATGTACTGGCGCACATGTCCGGCATGCGCGCGGTACAGATGGTCAACGAAGACCTGCGCCTGTCGAAAATTCTGACCCGCGAAGCCTTTGAAAACGCCATTCGCGTCAACGCGGCCATCGGCGGTTCGACCAACGCGGTCATTCACCTTAAAGCCATCGCCGGTCGTATCGGCGTGGACCTGGAGCTGGACGACTGGACCCGTATCGGTCGCGGCACGCCAACGCTGGTGGACCTGCAGCCTTCCGGGCGATTCCTGATGGAAGAGTTCTACTACGCCGGTGGCTTGCCGGCCGTGTTGCGTCGTCTGGGCGAGAACAATCTGATTCCCCACCCCGATGCCTTGACCGCCAACGGCAAGACCCTGTGGGAAAACGTGCAGAACTCGCCGATCTATGGCGACGACGAAGTGATCCGCGCCATCGACAATCCGCTGGTGGCCGATGGCGGCATCTGCGTGCTGCGCGGGAACCTTGCGCCGCTGGGCGCCGTGCTCAAGCCGTCCGCTGCCACGCCTGCGTTGATGAAGCACCGGGGTCGCGCGGTGGTTTTCGAGAACTTCGACATGTACAAGGCGCGCATCAACGATCCGGACCTGGACGTCGATGCCGACAGTATTCTGGTGATGAAGAACTGCGGGCCCAAGGGTTATCCGGGCATGGCCGAAGTCGGCAACATGGGTCTGCCCGCCAAGCTGCTGGCCCAGGGCGTGACCGACATGGTGCGGATTTCCGATGCGCGCATGAGCGGCACGGCTTATGGGACTGTGGTTTTGCACGTCGCACCCGAGGCCGCTGCCGGGGGTCCGCTGGCGGTGGTGCAGGAAGGTGACTTCATTGAACTGGATTGCGCGACCGGGCGTTTGCACCTGGACATTCCTGAAGCGGAACTGGCCGCGCGCCTGGCCGATTGGCAAGCGCCGCCACAGTTGCTGATCGGCGGATATCGTCAGTTGTACATCGACCACGTGATGCAGGCGGATCAGGGTTGCGACTTTGACTTCCTGGTCGGTATGCGCGGCTCGGAAGTGCCACGGCATTCCCATTGATAAAGAGCCATTGATTGAAAGCCATTGATTGAATGCGCCACGCCCTTGTAGGAGCGTGGCTTGTCCCGCGATCTGCCGGGCACCGGCAGCCACCCGGCGCTCGCGATTCCATTGATGCGCCGGGCGCATGATTTTGCTGCCGCTTCGCGCCAGATCGCGGGACAAGCCACGCTCCTACAGGTGGAGGCAGAGTCCACCCTTGCGCTCTATCGCCAATGCTATGATGCGCCGCATTCACCGCTCAGGATTGCCCCGCGCCCCATGGATTACCGTAAGCCCTCCGACCGTAAAAGCATGCACGCGCGCATTGTCCAGGACATCGGCATGCAGATTGTCTCGGGCCGTTTCAAGCCTGATGACAAACTCCCCGCCGAAGCCCTGCTCTGTGAAGAATATGCCGTCAGTCGTCCGGTGCTGCGTGAAGCCACGCGGGTGCTGGTCGCCAAAGGTCTGGTGTATTCACGGCCGCGGGTGGGCACGGTGGTCAAGCCGCGCCGCGAGTGGCACATTCTTGATCCGGACGTGCTGCACTGGCTGATGCAAAGCTCGCCGCAGAATGAGTTTTTCGCCCTGCTCACCAGCGTGCGCAGCATCATCGAACCGGCCGCCGCCGCACTCGCCGCGCAACACGCGACACCCGAAGACCTTGCGTCCATCGGCGAAGCCTACGACCGCATGGCCGCAGCGCCGACCGTTGAAGACGTGCTGCAACCGGACCTCGACTTCCACAGCCGCATCGCAGACGCCACCCACAACGACCTGCTCGCGCACTTGTGCAACATGCTCTCGCTGGCACTGCGCGAGGCATTGAAGCATTCCAACAAACGCCCGAACCTGCACGAACTGGCATTGCCCCGCCATCGTGCCATCCTTACCGCCATCGAAAACCGCGATGCGCTGGGGGCCCACCACGCCACGCTGGTGCAACTGGATGATGCACGCAACGCGCTGAATGTGGTGTTGGGGCAAGGCGTGAAGTTGTAAGTCCACAAAACGACGCGTGCACTTCGTAGGACCGGCTTAGTCGGGAAGCCTTTGATCTGCTCTCGACCGCAGCAAAGCGCACGCAATCTCAGGGCAGATAAATGCTGAACAACCCGCCGCCCAGCTCACCGCCGTTGGCGATTTCGATGTGGCCGGGGACGCCTTTGCGCTGATGCTGTCTGGCGATATTCGCCGCGAAGTACAAGCCCAATCCCGTGCTGCCGCTGTTCTGGTTGATGCCCAGCACGTAGTCGGTCTGCTCCTCGATCATGTGCGCAGGGAACCCCGGGCCGTCATCGTTGATGCTGATCACCAGTTGCTCACCGACCTGCCCCGCGGTAATCAGCACTTCGCTGCGCGCAAAGCGAATGGCGTTGATAACCACGTTGGACACCACCGACCCCACCAGCTCGCGATCGAAGAAGCCCGGCAGACCGAAGTCGTTCACCGCATAGCGCGCGGTGATGCCACGACTGACGAGCACTTCCTGATGGAACGCCAGTTGCGCCTCGATGAAGTCATCCAGCTCGTGATAATCGGGGCGCAACGGCAGTTGGTTCACCCCCAGCTTGTACAGCCCCAGCAACTGCACGAGCATGCCGTTGAGATGAGCGAACTCGTAATCGATAACGCCCTGATCCGGCGTACCACGACAGGCCTCGGGAAGCTGCTTGACCCACTGGCCATGGGCCTGGATCAACGATCCCAGCGAGTTCTTCATGTCATGGACGGTGGAAGCAATCACCATCGAGAAGTCGAGCCCGAGATCCTGATCTTTCATTCGCCGAAAGCCCTGAGTCGCAGTTTCTGGAAACGTTCGAAGCGAGCGTCGGTCTCCGGCATCTTGCCCACCATCTTGAGACTGTTCTGACATTCCGCCAGGCTCGCCGCGTCGAGGTTTTGAACACCCATGTGCAGCAGCGACTGCGCCATGTTCAGGGCGATACTGATGTTCTTCGGTTGCAGGGCCAGGCCCTGGCGGAACAGGTCCTGCGCCTCGCCGAGCTTGCCGGCGCGGTAGCAGCGAATGCCCTGAATGTTGAAATCGATGGCCGCCTTGCCGGCGCCCAGAATCTCCGGATCGTCGGTCTGTTTGGCGATGTTCTGCATCACCAGTGGATCGTCGCCGTAAATTTCGGCACAGCTTTTCAGAATGCCCGCGCCAGCGTCTTCCTGGCCGAGCAGCTTGAGCTGCGAAGCCACTGCCAGTGCTGCATCGGCGCTGAGAAACTGCTCCATGCCTTCAAGCCGCTCCATCGCCTGCTCGGTCAGCTTGGCGGCCATTTCAGGGTCGGAGGACGCGACGCTGGTGGCTTTCATCAGACGCGCGCGCACTTGCAGGCCGGCGTCGTTGCCGTTTTCCTTGGCCACCTCGGTCAGGGTCTGATTGATCTCCACGCGGGCGCGCGCATCCAGGCCGCGCTCGCCGCCACGGCTGATCAGGGCCTGCGCAAAACCCAGATTGGTTTCCGGGTCTTTGAAGCGGGAAAACTGGCCTTGGGAAACGGCCTGACGATACGCCTTTGAAGCGCCGTCGAAGTCCTCATTTTCCAGCGCCAGCTTGCCCAGCAGACGCTGACGGCGCACGGCGTAGGGCGATAACCGCACCGCCTCTTCCAGCATCTTCTGCGCGCGCTTGTTATCGCCGCTGGCCACCAGCACATCGGCCAGCCCGTCATACAGCACCGGCATGGCATTGAAGGCGCGAATCGCTTCTTCGTACACGGTCTGCGCTTCGGCATTGCGCCCGCGCTTGAACAGCAGCTTGCCCAACGCTACATACGCCCAGGGTTGCGGGCGGTCGGCGAGGATCGACTTGAGAAAGGTTTCCAGCGGCTCGTGCTGGTTGAGGTCACGCAGCGCGTCGGCTTTATAGCGCAGGCACAGCGGCGCAAAGCGAGGATCCTGTTTGGTCAGTGCGACGCAGGCGTTCAGCACCTCCGTCGGATTGCCACGGTCCAGCGCTTGCAGGATCGGCTTGAGCAACGTCTTGCGCTGGACGATCTTTTCCAGACGCTGAGCCAGGCTCGCGCGGTTGAACGGCTTGGTCAGGTAGGCATCCGGCTCCCACTCCAGCGCACTCATCACCATCGCCTGGCTGTTTTCGGCGGTGACCATGACGAACACACTTTCATGACTGATCAGCCGATCGGTCATCAGGTCTTCGAGCACCTGTTGGCCGTTCTTCTTGCCGTCGCCCAGATTGAAGTCGTGGAGAACGAAGTCGTAGCGCTTCTGCGCGCACATCTTCAGCGCCTCCTCGCCGGTGTCGGCAGTGTCCACTACCTTGACGCCCAACTCGCGCAGCATCGATCGGACCGAACTGCGGAAGTCGGAAAAATCGTCGACGATCAGAAAGTTTTTTTGGTTCCACGCCAGCATCGAGATTCCTGTCACCGGATAAAAATTCGGCCCTGAGGCACTTGCAAGAGCAGCGGTCTCTTTCCCAACGTCCGGGCAGAGACGGCCAATAGAGTTGCGGCATGACACCGCTTGTCCCAGTTATCGGCGGCTGCTGAGCAAAGCTTAGGCACGCCGCGCGGGAAAACTGACGCGCCCGCGCCGTGGCGACGGAGCACCGACGCCGAAGCGAGCCCAAGAGAATGGGTAAAGTCCTTGGGCACTCCGCCGATATCCAGTCATGCAACGCGTAGTCAACAGCCACACCATCCCCTCTGAGTGCACCCCATGTCCTGGATGACCGATCTGAAATTGAAGACCAAGCTTCTCTCGGCATTCTGCCTGTGTGCGCTGATCACTGTGGTGGTGGGTGTGCTGGGACAGAGCGGCATCTCCCGACTCTACGAGCTGTTTGATAACACGGTGAACGACAATCTGGTATCGATCGCCAAAGTCGATTCGGTCAAGGCTAACGTCATCGCCACCAACCGCGACTTTTTCAAGGCCATCGGACTGAGCGCGCTAAAGGCCAACCCGGACGATGTCAACGCAGCGATCCAGTCCCTGAAGGAAAACCAGGCCCAGGCCGAGACGGACTTCAAGACCTACCGCGCCACCCCGCTCGATCCAGATGAAAAAGCCGCAGGCGATGACTTCGAACGCGACTGGGCCGCTTACATAAGCGCCGCCCTCAACGCGCTGTCCGTAGCGCAGAGCGGCGACCTCGAACAAGCCAGCAAACTGGCGGCCACCAGCGTGACCCCCAGCTACCGCAAGACCATGGGCGAACTGAAAATCATGATCGAATCCAACCTGCGCCAGGCCAAAGAGCAGGCACAGGCCGGGGTTGAAACCGACACCCAGGTGACGTGGATTCTGATCATCGGTTCGTTGATAGCAGTGGTGTGCGCCATTACGTTAGGGCTGATCGTCACACGCATGATCACCCGCCCGATCTACCAATCGGTGGCCGGCGCGACCCGGGTGGCGGCGGGTGACCTGAGTCAGCCTATCCCCGTCGGTGGCCAGGACGAAACCGGGCAGTTGCTCAAGGCGCTGTCCAACATGCAGGGCAACCTCAAGGGCACCGTTCAGCAAATCGCCACCGCTTCGGACCAACTGGCGTCCGCCGCTGAAGAACTGACCATGGTCACTGATGACAGCACCCGTGGGCTGATGCGTCAGAACGACGAAATCCAGCAGGCCGCGACCGCCGTCAACCAGATGACCGCCGCCGTGGAAGAAGTGGCGCGCAACGCCGCCAGCGCGTCGCAGGTGTCTGCGCAGACGTCCGAAGATGCCATCAAAGGCCAGCAACAGGTAAAACAGGCTGTCACCGCGATGAACACCATGACCGTGGAAATCACCGAGTCGACCCACCGCGTCGAAGCGCTGGCCGGGCAGATTCGCGATATCACCCAAGTGCTCGACGTGATCCGCGGGATTGCCGAACAGACCAACCTGCTGGCACTCAACGCGGCCATCGAAGCGGCCCGCGCCGGCGAACAGGGCCGGTGGG